>JACDJC010001463.1_pt1 | contig 20834 bp, 16 predicted proteins | sample 7454191 | NCBI WGS metagenome assembly JACDJC01 (sample SAMN14253291, study PRJNA609438) | sludge metagenome | isolation source: sludge after 25d culture with pyrite and EDTA | collected 2018-12-20 | reverse complement strand
GGGAATAGGGGAATAGGGGAATAGGGGAATAGGGTGCGGACAGGTGGTGGACAAGGCAAGTAAAATATTTGCCTTGATTGAAAATGGGTGCTCGTCTTCCCTTACTCCCTTACTCCCTTACTCCCTTACTCCCTTACTCCCTTACTCCCTTACTCCCTTACTCCCTTACTCATTTTCCCCCGCGCTCAGTCAAAGGATAACGCTTCATTAAGCTTAATATCCGATAACTGACGAACGAATCCGCCATGTCGCCAGGTTGTCGGCAAATGGACGGAATCCGCAAGCAAAACGCTAAGGCATGTTTCCTGAAATTGGGAACCGATTTTGGAACAAACCTGCGTGAAAACAAAAGATTGAAGCGCAACACGCTTTAGAAGACGGGCCAAGTACCCGGGAAAGGATCGGAATGATGGCAAGCCTCGGCGGAGACAATTCTCAAGCCGAAGGGGCTGAAGTCCGTCACGTTCCGGTGCTGATCGCCGAAGTGATCGATGCCCTGAAGCCTGTACCTGGCGCAGTGATTGTCGATGGGACATTCGGTGCCGGTGGTTACACGCGTCGCATCCTGGAGACGGGAGCGGACGTGATCGCGATTGACCGCGATCCGACTGCAATCGAAGCCGGGCGGGCGATGGAAAAGCAGTTTCCGGGCAGGCTCGATCTGGTCGAGTCCCGGTTCTCTGTTCTTGATGAGGCAGTCTCGAAGGTTAAGGGAACGGGCAGCAAGGTGGACGGCGTTGTGCTCGATATTGGCGTATCGTCGATGCAGATCGATGAGGCCGAGCGCGGCTTTTCCTTTCAGAAGGATGGTCCGCTCGACATGCGCATGTCGAAAAAAGGACCAAGTGCTGCCGATGTGGTGAACCGCCTCAAGACCGGTGATCTTGCCCGCATCTTCAATTTTCTTGGCGAGGAACGCCATGCGGGCCGTATCGCACGCATGATCGACAAGCGCCGGACCGCACAGCCTTTCACGCGCACGCTCGATCTTGCCAATGCCATCGAAACGCTGGTGGGACGCAATCCGAAGGATCGCATCCATCCGGCGACGCGGGTGTTTCAGGCGCTGCGCGTCTATGTGAATGACGAACTGGGCGAACTGGCGCGGGCGCTGCTTGCGGCCGAACGCATCCTGAAACCGGGCGGTCGGCTGGTTGTCGTGACTTTCCATTCGCTCGAGGACCGCATGGTGAAGCGCTATTTCGCGGACCGTGCAGGCGGCAGTGCCGGATCGCGCCATCTGCCGGAAACGCATGTGCGTCTGCCGAGCTTTACACCCGCGGTCAAGGGCGCTGTCGGCCCGACCGCAGAGGAAGAAGAACGAAATCCGCGCGCGCGCTCGGCGAAGCTGCGCGCAGGCATCAGGACGGAAAATCCGCCACTGGAAGACGATCTATCCCTTTTCGGACTGCCCAAACTGCCCGAGACGAACGAACTGGCCCGGAGTTAAACGAGTGCTGCGTACTTTCGACATCATCATGATAGCGGCGATGCTGGTGGCGGCGACCGTCACCTACACGATCAAATATGACGCGGAAAAGCAGATCGCCGTCATCGCCAAGCTGAAGCGACAGATCGACTCCGAGAAGGACACGATCACGCTCCTGCGCGCTGACTGGGCTTTGATGACCCAGCCTGGCCGCCTGCAAAGTCTCGTTGGTGTCTACGAAAAGGAACTTAACCTCCAGCCGATTGAAGCCGAACAGCTTGTGCTGGGCGTCAGCGAAATTCCGGAACGTCCGGTTGATGATATCCAGAAGATCATCTCCGGCAGCGACGAACTGCTTGCAAGCGGCGTGCTTGAAAAGGATGCCATCACGACCGGCAGCGTCAAGAAAAGCGGGGCGAGGCACTGATCATGCGGCTGAGACTTTTCAGAAAAAAGAATATGCAGGCAGATGACGGTGTTGAGCCGGTCGGCGATGAAAAGCTGGCCGGCAACATGGCGTTTGTCGGCTCGCGCAAGAAGCATGGCAATCGCGCGCGCAATCGCCTCTGGATGGCTATCACCTGCTTTGTCGGCATCTATGGTGTGATGGGCGGCAAGCTCATCTATTTCGGTGTCATCGGCGGCGAAAACGAGGATAATGCAGGCCCGGCTGTTCATCAGCTCGCATCGCGCCCCGATATTCTCGACCGCAACGGCGAAATTCTTGCGACTGACATCAAGACTGCTTCGCTTTATGCCGAGCCGCGCAAGATTGTCGATCCCGACGAAACCATCGAAATGCTGTCGACGGTGCTGCCCGATCTCGATTGGGAAGCGACGTATAAGCGTCTGAAAAGCGGTGCCGGTTTCGTCTGGGTGAAGCGCGGGCTGACCCCGAAACAGCAAAGCCAGATCATGGCGCTGGGCGTTCCGGGCATCGGATTCCGTACGGAAAAGCGCCGCTTCTATCCGGGCGGCCCAACCGCTTCGCACGTCCTCGGTCTCGTCAATGTCGACAATCAGGGCATTGCGGGCATGGAGAAATATATCGACAGCCAGGGGCTGACCGATTTGCGCTCTGTCGGCCTTGCGACCGGCCAGTCGCTGGAGCCGGTGCGCCTCTCGATCGATATTCGCGTCCAGCACATTATGCGTGACGTGCTGGTCAAGGCCATGGAACGCTACCGGGCGATTGCTGCCGGTGCAGTGGTGCTGAACGTCAAGACCGGCGAAGTGATTGCCATGGCATCGGTGCCGGATTTCGATCCGAACAACCCGGTCCACGCGCTGGACAAGGACCGCCTGAACCGCATGTCGGCAGGCACTTATGAAATGGGTTCGACCATCAAGAGCTTCACCACGGCGATGGCGCTCGATTCAGGCAAGTTCAACCTGCAGTCGAAACTCGATGCCAGCCGTCCGCTGGTATTCGGTCGCCAGACGATCCGCGACTTCCACGGCAAGGGCCGCTGGCTGACGCTGCCGGAAGTATTCATCTTCTCGTCCAATATCGGTTCTGGTCGCGAAGCGGATGCCGTCGGCATTGAAGGTCATCGCGCATTCCTGAAGAAGATCGGCCTTCTCGACCGCATGCAGACGGAGCTGCCGGAAGTGGCGCGTCCCGTCGAACCGCGCGTGTGGAAGAAGGTCCATTCGATGACCATTTCGTTTGGCCACGGCATGATGACGACACCGTTACAGACGGCGGTTGGTGCTGCCGCGCTGATGAATGGCGGCAAGCTGATGGAGCCGACTTTCCTGATGCGCACGCAGGCTCAGGCCGATCAGGTAGCCAAGCAGGTCATTCATCCACAGGTTTCTGCGGATATGCGCTACCTCTACCGCCTCAACGCGACCGCCCAGGGCGGCTCCGGCAAGCGGGCTACGGTTCCGGGCTATCGCGTCGGTGGCAAGACCGGCACGGCGGAAAAGGTCGTGCATGGCCGCTACTCGAAGGACGTGCGCTTCAACGCATTTCTGGCGTCATTTCCGATGGATGATCCGACCTATGTGGTGCTGACCATCATCGACGAACCGAAGCCGGAAGAAGGCAAGTTCAGCGCAACCGCTGGTCTTAATGCAGCACCGATGGTTTCGGAGATCATCCGCCGGTCTGCTTCGTTCCTTGGTGTGAAACCCGATTTCCAACTCGAAGCCCAGCCAGCAATGGTTAGCAATTTAAGCGGCAGGCCTGATTTTCAACAGGAAGTGCCGCCAGCAATGGTTTCCAACGAATACGACTGATTCGCCTAAAGCAGCCTTTGCAGCGAAACGCGCACAACTGAATCTGGATTTGGTATGACCATGAAACTGAAGGAAATCGCTCTCTTTAAGGAACTGGCCTCCGGCAATGCCGGTGAGGTGGAGATCACCGGCGTCACGTCGGACTCCCGCAAGGTCGAACGCGGTTTTCTTTTCGCAGCGCTGAAGGGCGTGAAAGCGGACGGTGCGGCTTTTGTCGCCGATGCCGTCAAGCGCGGCGCAAGCGCCATCATCGCAGGCAAGGATACGGCTGTCGCTGGCGCAGGTGTGCCGGTTCTTCATGTCGATGATCCCCGCCTTGCATTGGCAGTCGCTGCGTCGCAGTTCTATGGCAAGCAGCCACAAGTTATGGTTGCCGTCACAGGTACCAGCGGCAAGACTTCCGTTGCGTCCTTTACCCGGCAGATCTGGGCCTATGCCGGGTTTCCTGCGGCGAATATCGGCACGACCGGCGTATTCTCGCCGACCCGCAGCGACTATAATTCGCTGACCACACCCGATCCGGTGGAACTGCATCGTGTTCTGGCAGAACTTGCCGATGAAGGCGTGACCCATGCGGCTATGGAAGCCTCATCGCATGGTCTTGACCAGCGCCGTCTGGACGGCGTCAGGCTCGCTGCCGGTGCCTTCACCAATCTCGGTCGCGACCATATGGATTATCATGCGACCATCGAAGAATATCTTGGCGCGAAGATGCGCCTCTTCAACACGCTTTTGCCGAAGGGCGCGCCAGCCATCATCTTCTCCGACGATCATTTCTCGGCACAGGCCATCGAAGCGGCAACGCTTGCCGGATGCGACGTGAAAACGGTTGGCCGGAAAGGCAATTTCATTGCGCTCAAGCGCGTGGAACACGAGCGTTTCCGCCAGCATGTCGAAGTGCGCATCGGCGACGAGATTTTTGAGATCGAACTGCCGCTCGCCGGGGATTTTCAGGTCGCAAATGCGCTGGTTGCCGCCGGGCTTGCCATGGTTACGGGTGTTCCGGCTGCGGCTGCAATGCGTGCCTTGGCGCTCCTGAAAGGCGCACCGGGACGGCTCGATCTCGTCGGCGCGACGGAAGATGGCGCCCCGGCCTATGTCGATTACGCCCATAAGCCCGAGGCGTTGGAAAATGTTCTGACTTCCGTGCGTCCGTTTACGACGGGCCGGGTGATTGTGGTTTTCGGTTGCGGCGGCGACCGCGACAAGGGCAAGCGTCCGATCATGGGCGAGATCGCCTCGCGACTGGCGGATGTGGCAATCGTCACGGATGACAATCCGCGTTCGGAGGTTCCAGCTCAAATCCGCTCCGAAATCATGGCGGCAGCGCCGGGTGCGACCGAAATCGGTGATCGTCGTGAAGCGATCTTCACCGCCGTGTCCATGATGCAGCCGGGTGATACACTGGTCGTTGCAGGCAAGGGGCACGAAGAAGGGCAGATTGTCGGCAATATTACCCTGCCGTTCTCGGATCATGCGGAAGTTGCTGCAGCACTTGCTGCCCGCCTTGAGGAGCGCTCGGAATGAGTGACTGGCTCTGGACATCCAACGACATGGTTGAAGCCATGGAAGGCAGGCCTTTTGGCAACCTTCCGGGCGGCATAACCGGTATCTCAATCGATAGTCGCTCGCTGAAGCCGGGCGAGGCTTTCTTTGCCATCAAGGGCGAACAGTTCGACGGGCATGATTTTGTAACCAGCGCCATGGCCGCCGGTGCAGGTCTTCTCGTGGTGGCCGAGCATCGTCTGCCCGCATTCGGCAATTCCAAAGTGCCGATGATCGTTGTCGAGGATGTGCTTGAGGCCCTGACCAAGCTTGGAATTGCCTCGCGGGCACGCTCGAAGGCGCAGATCATCGCGGTGACGGGTTCCGTCGGCAAGACGACGACCAAGGAAGCCTTGCGCCATGTGCTTTTGGAAGTTGGTAAGGTCCATGCTTCCGTGGCGTCGTTCAACAATCATTGGGGTGTGCCGCTGACGCTTGCGCGCATGCCTGTCGATACGGACTACGGCGTTTTCGAAATCGGCATGAACCATCACGACGAAATTCGTCCGCTGGTGAAGATGGTGCGCCCGCATGTCGCTCTGATTACGCTGATAGCCCCCGCGCATCTCGGTCATTTCGCCAATCTGGAAGAAATCGCCGTTGCCAAGGCAGAGATTTTCGAAGGCATCGTTCCAGGGGGCTATGCGCTTCTGAACCGCGACGACAAGCGCTTCAGGCAGTTGGAAGAACTGGCCGAAAAGGCCGGTGTCGAACATATTGCCACATTCGGCGAGAATGCCCGGTCCGACTATCGTCTGCGCGAAGTGAAGTTGCATCCAACCTGCTCCTGCATGACGGTGAAGATCGGCGCGCAGGAAGCAGCGGTGAAGGTCGGCATGCCGGGCCGCCATATCGTGCAGAATATGCTTGCTGTTCTCGGCGCCGCTGATCTGGTCGGGGCTGATATCGCCAAGGTAATGATGGCTATGGCGACGCTGTCCGCCGAAGGTGGTCGCGGCGCGCGCCATGTGCTTCAGCATCCCGAGGGCACGTTCACGCTGATTGACGAAAGCTACAACGCGAACCCGACCTCGATGCGCGCAGCCCTGTCGCTGCTGCATTCGACGACACCGGAAGGCTCACGTGGCCGTCGCATTGCTGTTCTGGGAGATATGCTGGAGCTTGGCCGCCAGTCGGGCAAACTTCACGCCGATCTGGCGCGCCCGATTGTGGATGCCGAAGTGAATGCGCTTTTTATCGGTGGACCGGACATGTCGGCACTTAAAAATGCCTTGCCGGTTGAAATTCAGACCGAGTACAGGCAAAGCACCGACGAATTGTTGCCGCTGGTGATCAAGGCGGTCCGTCCGGGCGATGTCATCATGGTGAAATCGTCGAAGGGGATCGGCTTTTCCAAAATCGTCAAGGCGCTGATCAGCCAGTTTCCGCCGGTGGAACCCGCGGAGTAAGCGGTATTTGAGGGATTTTTCTCTACATGTTGATGCTTCTCACCTTCTTCGCCGAACATATGACACCGCTCAATGTGTTCCGCTACATTACCTTCCGCACCGGCGGCGCGATGATTACATCGGCGCTGATCGTGTTCCTGTTCGGCCCGTCGATCATCAACTCGCTCCGGGTGCGTCAGGGGAAAGGCCAGCCGATCCGCGCTGACGGTCCGCAGACCCATTTCAAGAAGGCCGGTACGCCCACCATGGGCGGCCTCATGATCATGACCGGCATTCTTGTGTCGTGCCTGCTCTGGGCCAATCTGGCCAGCGTCTATGTCTGGGTTGTTCTGCTGGTTACGATAGGTTTCGGCGCCATCGGCTTCTATGATGATTATCTCAAGGTGACGAAGCAGTCCGACAAGGGTTTTTCCGGCAAGGCGCGTCTTGGCATCGAATTCCTGATCGCCGCTATTGCCGCTTTCGTCATCATGCGTGCAGGGCAGGAGCCGTTCTCGTCTTCGCTGACATTCCCGTTTGCCAAGCAGTTCGTCGTCAATCTGAGCTGGTTCTTCATTCCGTTTGCTGCCTTCGTCATGGTCGGCGCGGGCAATGCCGTAAACCTGACTGATGGTCTCGACGGGCTTGCAATCGTTCCGGTCATGGTGGCCGCAGCATCCTTCGGCTTCATTGCCTATCTTTCCGGTAATGCGATCTTCGCCGACTATCTGCAGATCCATTTCGTGCCGGGCACGGGTGAACTTGCTGTGGTTCTTGGCGCTGTTATCGGCGCGGGGCTTGGCTTCCTGTGGTTCAACGCGCCTCCCGCCGCTATCTTCATGGGCGATACGGGTTCGCTGGCGCTGGGCGGTATGCTGGGTACTGTTGCAGTTGCAACGAAGCATGAAATCGTTCTCGCCATCATCGGCGGCCTGTTCGTCGTCGAAGCACTTTCCGTCATCATTCAGGTTGGTTCCTTCAAACTGACCGGCAAGCGCGTCTTCCTCATGGCGCCTATCCACCACCATTTCGAAAAGAAGGGCTGGACCGAGAGCCAGGTCGTGATCCGGTTCTGGATCGTTGCGATCATTCTCGCGATGATCGGCCTTTCCACCTTGAAGCTCAGATAACAGGCATATCGAATGATCCCGATCACCGCCCTCAAGGATAAGACAGTCGCCCTTTTCGGACTGGGCGGGTCGGGCATTGCGACCGCCAAGGCGATTCTTGGCGGAGGCGCAAAGATCGTTGCCTGGGATGACAATCCAGACAGCGTTGCCCGTGCCCAGAGCGCGGGTATTGCCACAGGTGATCTTCGGCAGGCTGACTGGTCGCAATTTGCGGCCTTCGTGCTTTCGCCGGGCGTGCCGCTGACCCATCCAAAGCCGCACTGGACCGTCGATCTGGCCCATGCCGCAGGCGTCGAAATCATCGGTGACGTGGAACTGTTCGTCCGCGAGCGCAATCATATTGCTCCCGATTGCCCGTTCATCGCCATTACCGGCACCAACGGCAAATCGACGACGACCGCTTTGATTGCCCATATCATCAAGGCTTCTGGCCGGGATATGCAGCTTGGCGGCAATATCGGCACGGCAATCCTGACGCTGGAGCCGCCGCAGGCCAATCGTTTCTATGTGGTCGAATGTTCATCTTACCAGATCGATCTTGCGCCATCGCTGAACCCGACGGCGGGCATCCTGCTCAATCTGACGCCGGACCATCTCGACCGTCACGGCTCGATGGATAACTACGCCGCGATCAAGGAACGTCTGGTAGCGGCGAGCGACACGGCAATTGTCGGCGTTGACGATCATTATTGCGAAGCCATTGCGGATCGGCTCTATCGTGACGGCGTAAATGTCGTACGGATTTCGAAGGAAAAGCGCCTCGGCAAAGGCTATTTTGCTGACGGCGCCAAGCTGTTCTGGGCGCAGGATGGGGAAGTCGATGAAATCGCTTCTCTGGAAGGTATCGGTTCGCTGCGCGGCGCGCACAATGCGCAAAATGCGCTTGCAGCGATTGCGGCCTGTTTGTCGGTGGGCTTAAGTCTTGAAGAAATCCAGGCGGGATTGAAGAGCTTCCCCGGTCTGGCCCACCGCATGGAACAGGTCGGGCATCGCGGGAAAGTCCTGTTCGTCAACGATTCCAAGGCGACCAATGCGGAAGCAACGGCTCCGGCATTGTCCTCCTTCCCGCAAAACATTTACTGGATTGCAGGTGGTGTACCGAAAGCTGGCGGGATTGCTTCGCTGGCGGGGTTCTTCCCGCGGATTGCCAAGGCCTATCTGATCGGCGAAGCCGCAGCACAGTTTGCGGCAACGCTTGGCGATGCGGCGCCGTTCGAGATTTCCGACACGCTTGCAGTCGCCGTCGAGCACGCTGCCCGCGATGCCGGTAACGATGCTGCTCCCGAACCGGTCGTGCTGCTGTCGCCTGCTTGCGCGAGCTTCGACCAGTTCCAGAATTTTGAAAAACGCGGCGATGCATTCCGCAGCGCTGTTCTGGCGCTTCCGGGTGTAACGCCAATGAGAGGGGAAAGCTGATGGTAAGCCGTGTCGATCGCGGTCCTGTCGCCAATTGGTGGTGGACAATAGACCGCTTCTTCCTCGCTGCATGTCTGGCCCTGATGGGGCTTGGCATTCTGCTGTCATTCGCCGCAAGTCCTGCCGTGGCCCAGCGTATCGGCCTTGACGGGTTCCATTTCGTCGAACGCCAGATTTTCTTCATGGTTCCGGCGGTGGCCGTCATGATCGGCGTGTCGTTTCTCTCGCCGCGTCAGATCAGGCGATTTGCTTTGATCCTGCTTGGTATTTCCCTCGTATTGATGGTTGCAGCATTGTTCTTCGGTATCGAAGTGAAGGGTGCGCGGCGCTGGGTCAATCTGGCGGGTATCTCCATCCAGCCATCGGAATTCATGAAGCCCGCGTTTGTGGTGGTTTGCGCCTGGCTGTTCTCGGAGCGGGAACGCGGTGGCGAAATGCCCGGCAATTTTCTAGCCATGCTGCTTTTCGGCACTGTTGCCGCTCTGCTCGTTCTCCAGCCTGACCTTGGTCAGACCATGCTGACCACAGGCACATGGGGTGCCATGTTCTTCCTCGCCGGTCTGCCGATGTTCTGGATTCTGGTCCTGGGTGGTCTTGCTGTTTGCGGCGGCGTTTCTGCCTATTTCATGTTCGATCACGTGGCCGGACGTATCAATCGGTTCATGACGGGTGAGGGCGATACGTTCCAGGTCGATGCCGGTCGCGAAGCGATCCTGCGTGGTGGCTGGTTCGGACAGGGGCCGGGCGAAGGCACCATCAAGCGCATCATCCCGGACAGTCATACCGACTTCATTTTCTCGGTTGCGGCTGAAGAATACGGTATCATCCTGTGCATGATCATCATGCTGCTGTTCGCATTCATCGTCGTGCGCGGTCTTTCGATTGCGCTGCGCGAGCGTGATCCGTTCACCCGTCTGGCAGTCTCGGGGATTGTCATTCTGTTCGGTTTCCAGTCGATCATCAACATGGCCGTGAACCTGCATCTCATGCCTGCAAAGGGCATGACCCTGCCGTTCATTTCCTATGGCGGTTCCTCGCTTATCGCCATTGCCATCACGATGGGTATTCTTCTGGCTCTGACGCGCCGCCGTCCGGAAGCCCGCATGACCCATACGGTCGGTAGCGGTGTCGATATGGGCAAACGCATTCCTGCGCTGTGAGGGGCCGATGGTAAAAGGCGTAATCGTACTGGCCGCCGGTGGAACGGGCGGCCATCTCTTTCCGGCGGAAGCGCTGGCGCATGAATTGAAGGCACGCGGTTGGGACGTCCATCTGGCGACCGATGCGCGCGCGCAGCGTTTCGCGGGTGCCTTCGCGGAAGACCATATTCATGTCATTCGTTCGGCAACAATTGCAGGCCGCAACCCGATAGCGCTCCTGAAGACGTTCTGGTCGCTATGGCAGGGCAATCTCGATTCCCGTAAATTGTTCCGCCGGCTGAAGCCCAAACTCGTCGCGGGCTTTGGTGGCTATCCGACACTGCCGCCGCTCTATGCCGCGAGCAACATGAACATCCCGACGATGGTGCACGAGCAGAATGCCGTCATGGGCCGCGCCAACAAAGGGCTTGCAGGTCGCGTGAAAGCAATTGCTGGTGGCTTTCTGCCCGAGACCGGCGGGGCCTATGCCGAAAAGACGGTCACGACCGGCAATCCGGTGCGTCCTCCGGTTCTGGCCGCGGCTGAGACTTCTTACAAGCCGGTCAAGGCGGATGAACGGTTCCGCCTGCTGGTTTTTGGCGGTAGCCAGGGCGCACAGTTCTTTTCGACAGCCATTCCCGCTGCCGTGGCCTTGCTGCCGGATAGAGACCGGGCGCGGTTGCTGATTACCCAACAGGCGCGCAAGGAAGACGAAGCCGCCGTGCGGGAAGCTTACAAGAAACTTGGTGTTCCCGCTGATGTTGCGCCGTTTTTCAACGATATGCCGGCACGCATGGCGGATGCCCAGTTCGTGATTTCGCGTTCCGGCGCTTCGACTGTTTCGGAGATCACGGTGATCGGCCGCCCGGCAATGCTGGTGCCGTTTCCGCATGCGCTCGATCATGATCAGGCGGCGAATGCGGCAGCGCTTGCGGCTGTCGGCGGTGGCGAGGTCGTTCGCCAGTCGGAATTGTCGCCAGAACGCTTGGCCGCGATACTCCAGGCTGCAATGAATCAGCCGGAGCGCCTCGAAGCACAAGCAAAAGCTGCAAAAAGCGTTGGTAAGCCGGATGCAGCGCGGTTGCTTGCTGATCTGGCAGAGGCTATTGCAGCAGGTAAATCTGTTCAGGAATTTAAAGAAGGAACTCGGCCATGAAAATGCCGCTGAATATCGGGCTTGTCCATTTCATCGGAATTGGCGGCATCGGCATGAGCGGTATTGCCGAAGTGCTGCACAATCTCGGCTATCATGTGCAGGGCTCGGACCAGTCCGACAGCGCCAATGTACAGCGCCTGCGTGAAAAAGGCATTGAGGTCTTTGTCGGCCACAAGGCTGAAAATATCGGCGATGCCGAAGTGGTTGTCGTTTCGACGGCGATCAAGAAGAACAATCCCGAGCTGGTTGCTGCACGCGAAAAACTGTTGCCCATCGTGCGCCGCGCCGAAATGCTGGCCGAACTGATGCGCTTCCGTCATGCGGTCGCGATTGGCGGCACGCATGGCAAGACCACCACGACGTCGATGGTTGCGGCCTTGCTCGATGCCGGGCACCTCGATCCAACGGTTATCAATGGCGGTATCATCAACGCCTATGGCACCAATGCCCGCATGGGCGATGGTGACTGGATGGTGGTGGAAGCGGATGAAAGCGACGGTACGTTCCTCAAGCTTCCGGCTGATATTGCGGTCGTCACCAATATCGACCCGGAACATCTCGACCATTACGGCAATTTCGATGCCGTGCGCGCGGCTTTCGCGCAGTTTGTCGAGAATGTGCCGTTCTATGGCTTTGGCGTGATGTGCCTTGACCATCCCGAAGTGCAGGCTCTGGTGAGCCGCATCGAAGACCGGCGTATTGTGACTTACGGCCAGAACCCGCAGGCCGACGTGCGTTTTATCAATCACCGGATGGATGGCGCGGCGAGCCTGTTCGATGTCGTGATCCGCTCCCGCAAGGGCGAGGCGACCGAGATCAAGGATCTGCGTCTGCCGATGCCGGGCCAGCACAACGTATCCAATGCGACGGCAGCAATTGCTGTCGCGCATGAACTGGGTATCTCTGCCGACGATATTCGTCGCGGTCTCGGCTCGTTCGGCGGCGTGAAACGTCGCTTTACCCATACGGGCACATGGAACGGCGTCGAGATATTCGACGATTACGGCCATCACCCGGTTGAAATCCGCGCCGTGCTGAAAGCCGCGCGTGAAGCCACGAAAGGCCGTGTGGTTGCCATCGTGCAGCCGCACCGTTTCACGCGTCTGGCAAGCCTGTTTGACGAATTCGCGGCATGTTTCAACGATGCCGATACAGTCATCGTGGCGCCGGTCTATACGGCAGGCGAAGACCCGATCGAAGGCATCAATTCCGAAGCGCTCGTATCACGCATCAAGACCGCAGGTCATCGCGATGCGCGCTATGCCAGCGGTCCAGAGGCGCTGGCGCCGTTGGTCGCGTCGATTGCAGAGCCGGGCGATTTCGTAGTCTGCCTCGGCGCAGGCAATATTACGCAGTGGGCATATGCACTGCCGAAAGAACTGGCAGAACAGGGTAAGAAGTAACATGGAAAGCGGCGAGACGCTTCTGAAGAAGCTCGACGGCAAACTGTCGGGCTTGCGTGGTCGGCTGACGCCCGATACCGGCATGGACAAGATCACCTGGTTCCGCGCTGGCGGACCGGCACAGGTCCTGTTTCAGCCTGCCGACGAAGAAGACCTCTCCACATTTCTGAAAGCCGTGCCGGAAGAGATGCCGATTCTCGTTGTCGGCATCGGCTCCAATCTGCTCGTACGCGATGGCGGTGTTCCCGGCTTCGTCGTGCGGCTTTCTGCAAAAGGCTTCGGCGAAGTCGAACAGGTTTCCGATACGCAGTTGCGGGCCGGGGCGGCGACGCCTGACAAGCGTGTGGCCGCAGCGGCTCTGGAAGCGGGGCTGGCTGGCTTTCATTTCTACCACGGCATACCCGGCGGCATTGGCGGCGCTTTGCGCATGAATGCAGGCGCAAACGGCGTGGAAACACGCGAGCGCGTCGTTGAGATTCGCGCCCTTGATCGGAACGGCGAGGTGCATGTGCTTTCCAATGCCGATATGGGCTACGCCTATCGGCATTCTTCTGCGCCATCGGATATGATTTTTACCTCCGTCTTGTTCGAGGGAGTTCCGGGTGAGCGAGATGAGATCCGGCAGGCCATGGACGAGGTGCAGCATCATCGCGAGACGGTGCAGCCTGTGCGCGAAAAGACGGGTGGTTCGACCTTCAAGAATCCGGAAGGCACATCGGCCTGGAAGGAAATCGACAAGGCAGGCTGTCGCGGTTTGCGTGTCGGCGGCGCGCAGATGTCCGAAATGCACTGCAATTTTATGATCAATACAGGCACCGCAACGGGGCATGATCTGGAGACTTTGGGCGAAACGGTACGCGCCAAAGTTTTCGAAAATTCGGGTATTCGCCTTCATTGGGAAATCAAACGTCTCGGTTTGTTCCGCGAGGGTGAGCCGGTTGAAGAGTTTCTTGGAAAATTTTGATAAAAAAGTTGCCCGGATTTTCTACCTGATATTCCGGGCTTTTTTGCCTTCACAAGCGACGCGTAAGGTTCGTCCCTTCCTATAGGGTCTTGTCACGGAATCAATCCTCTGATTCTTTAGGGTTAACCACACAGTGATTTGATTCGGCAGGATTTTCCTGCCGCGGGTGCCTGCGGCCTGTGCTGCTGGGTTGCTCGGATTCTGTTTAATTGATGCGCAGGGGATTGCGCAGAGGGGATGCTAACATGACGGGAAAGCACGTCGCCGTTTTGATGGGCGGTTTCTCTTCGGAGCGTCCGGTCAGCTTGTCCTCCGGAGCAGCTTGCGCTGCGACCCTTGAAGAGCGCGGCTATCGCGTGACGCGTGTTGATGTGGATCGCAATGTTGCCAGCGTTCTTGCAGAGCTGAAGCCTGATGTTGCGTTCAATGCGCTGCATGGTCCTTTCGGTGAGGATGGCGCTATTCAGGGCGTGCTCGAATATCTCCAGATTCCCTATACGCATTCGGGCGTGCTCGCTTCGGCACTTGCCATGGACAAGGATCGCGCCAAGAAGGTTGCGGCTGCTGCTGGCGTTGCTGTTGCTCCCTCGCTTCTGCTTAACCGTTTTGAAATCGGTACAGAGCATCCGATGGAGCCGCCTTACGTGGTCAAGCCGGTTCGTGAAGGTTCGAGCTTTGGTGTTGTGATCGTTAAAGAGGATCAGGCGCATCCTCCGCAAATCATCAGTTCGGCTGAGTGGAATTACGGTGCCGAAGTGCTGGTGGAGAAATACATTCCCGGTCGGGAATTGACCTGCGCAGTGATGGGTGATCGCGTCATGGACGTGTGCGAGATCATTCCGGTAGGGCATCAGTTCTACGACTATGATTCAAAATATGTTGCAGGCGCGTCTTCTCACGTGTGTCCGGCAAAAATTTTACCAAATATTTACCAAAAAATACAAACAATGGCCCTTACGGCGCATCGGGCAATCGGGTGTCGGGGCGTAAGCCGGTCAGACTTCCGTTTCGATGATCGTTTCTCTGAAGATGGCGAAGTTATCTGGCTGGAAATCAATACCCAGCCGGGGATGACTCCTACCTCGCTCGTGCCTGATATCGCCAAAGCGGCTGGTATCTCTTTCGGTGAATTGTTGAGTTGGATGGTGGAGGACGCGTCTTGTTTGCGTTGAACGGAAAATCGGACGGATATGGGCGCTCGGGCTCGATGCGGGATGCATCGGGGGCGATGGGTGCTGCTTTTGTCCTGCCGCGCTTCCTGCGCAAGCCATTCCGCTTTGCCGTCCGCCTTTTCCAGGGCAATGTTAATATTCCGCGCCATGCTGGCACTGTCGGCATGCTGGGTTTCCTCGGTGCTACCGGCCTCTATGGCATGGCGGTTGGCGGTCACACGCCGGAGGTGGTCAAGGCGACTGCTTCCACGCTCGGTTTTGCAATCGAGGATGTAAAGGTCGTTGGAAACAACGAGACCTCCGATATCGATGTTCTGGGCCAGCTTGATCTCGACGGCGAGACGTCTCTTGTCGGTCTGAGCGCAGAAGAAGCGCGCCAGTCGATCGACAAACTGCCCTGGGTTGAAAGCGCAGAAGTTCGCAAGGTTTATCCCGGCACCGTTCTTGTTTCGCTGCATGAGCGCAAGGCGTTCGCCATCTGGCAGAACGACAAGGACCTGTCGCTGATCGACGCCGCTGGCGACACGATCGTTCCGTTCCGTTCCGGCCGTTACAATTCGCTGCCGCTCGTCGTGGGTGAGGGTGCGGAAAAGAAGGTCAAAGGGTTTGTCGACGAGATTGCTGCCTATCCCGGTCTGGCCGGAAAGGTTCGCGCCTACATCCGTGTCGGCGACCGTCGCTGGGATCTGCTTCTCGATAATGGCGTGCGCATCATGCTGCCGGAAACCGATCCGCTGAAGGCATTGGCGCAGGTCGAGAAGCTCGATCAGGACCAGCATCTTCTGTCGCGCGATATCGCTGCGGTCGATCTTCGTCTCGATGATCGTGTGACGGTCCAATTGACGGCAACTGGCATGGAGCAGCGCCAGAAGTTTCTGGCAGAGCGTAAAAAAGAACTATCCCGCACGGGGAAGCGCGTATGAGTATTCTGGGCGGCAAGGGATCATCACAAGGCGGAACAGCAGGGCGCAAGGTGCGCCTGTTAACGGTTCTGGATGTCGGATCGAGCAAGGTTTCCTGCGTCATCGCACGGTTGCGTCCGCATGAAGGCGGCGCACTGCTGCCAGGTCGCACGCACCGTATGGAAGTGCTGGGCATCGGCCATCAGCGTTCGCGCGGCGTCAAGTCGGGCGTCATCATCGATCTGGATGCCGCTGAGCAGTCGATTCGTCTTGCGGTCGATGCAGCGGAACGCATGGCTGGCCTTACCGTCGATAGCCTGATCGTTAATATTTCGGCCGGTCGCCTCAAGAGCGAAACCTTCACCGCAAGCGTCAATCTGGGCGGCCATGAAGTCGAGCAGACTGATATTCGCCGCGTTCTGGCCGCCGGTGCCAAGCAGGCGCTCGCAGCCGAGCGTCACCTCGTTCATTCGCTGCCGGTCGGTTATACGCTCGACGGTGAACGTGGCATTCGCGATCCTCTCGGAATGTTGGGCGACAGCCTTGGCGTCGACATGCATGTGCTGACTGCCGATGCGGCGCCGTTGCGCAATCTGGAACTTTGCATCAATCGCTGCCACCTGTCGGTGGAAGCCATCGTAGCAACGCCTTATGCCAGCGGTCTTGCGGCTCTGGTCGGCGACGAGGCTGAAATGGGTGCGGCCTGTATTGATATGGGCGGCGGCACGACGACGATTTCCGTCTTCTCCGAAGGCAAGTTCATTCACGCCGATGCAGTGGCCATTGGCGGCAATCACGTGACGATGGACGTGGCTCGCGGCTTCTCCACCCGGATGGAAGATGCCGAGCGCCTGAAGGTCATGTACGGCTCTGCTCTGCCGAGCGCTGCCGATGACCGCGATCTCATCTCCGTGCCGCCCATCGGCGACGATGAGCGTGATGTACCCAATCAATATCCGCGCTCGGTGCTGACGCGGATTATCCGTGCAAGAGTGGAAGAGACGCTGGAACTGGTGCGCGACAGGCTCAACCAGTCAGGTCTTGGACATATTGTCGGCAAGCGTGTGGTTCTGACCGGCGGCGCAAGCCAACTGCCAGGAATGCCAGAGGCGGCCCGGCGAATCCTTGCAAGAAATGTACGAATCGGGCGTCCTCTAGGAATAGCGGGATTGCCTGAGGCGGCTAAGGGGGCAGCTTTTGCCGCGACCGTTGGACTTCTGATCTACCCGCAGGTGGCCGGGATAGAAGAGCGGTCGGTGAAAGCAGCTTCCTCCGGTCTCATGACCGGTACGGGTGGGCGCATTCAACGTGTCAGCCAATGGCTGAAAGAGAGTTTCTGAGTAGCAAGTGTTGTGTAAGCTGTTGAAATAGCGTGTTGAATTATTGGGGCGTGACCATCTGGGTAACAACCAATCCACACCGCGGCGGCGAAGCGGTGGTAAGGCTTAAGAGGAACAAGGACCTATGACTATCAATCTGCAAAAGCCGGATATCACCGAGCTGAAGCCCCGCATCACCGTATTCGGTGTCGGCGGCGGCGGCGGCAATGCGGTCAACAACATGATCAATGCCGGTCTGCGCGGCGTGGATTTTGTCGTGGCCAACACCGACGCTCAGGCTTTGACGATGTCGAAGTCCGAACGCATGATCCAGCTTGGCGCTGCTGTCACAGAAGGCCTTGGTGCTGGTTCCCAGCCAGAGGTTGGCCGCGCGGCTGCTGAAGAATGCATCGACGAAATCGTCGATCACCTGAACGGCACGCATATGTGCTTCGTGACTGCCGGCATGGGCGGCGGTACCGGTACGGGTGCAGCTCCGGTCGTGGCGCGCGCTGCTCGCGAACGCGGCATCCTCACCGTTGGCGTCGTGACCAAGCCTTTCCATTTCGAAGGCGCCCGCCGCATGAAGACTGCCGATCTCGGCATCGAAGAACTGCAGAAGAATGTCGATACGCTTATCGTCATTCCGAACCAGAACCTCTTCCGCATCGCCAACGACAAGACCACCTTCGCCGATGCTTTCGCAATGGCTGACCAGGTGCTTTATTCGGGCGTTGCCTGCATCACCGACCTGATGGTCAAGGAAGGCCTCATCAATCTCGACTTCGCCGACGTTCGTTCGGTGATGCGCGAAATGGGCAAGGCCATGATGGGTACGGGCGAAGCTTCCGGTGAAGGCCGTGCAATGGCCGCTGCCGAAGCTGCAATCGCCAACCCGCTGCTCGACGAAACCTCGATGCGCGGCGCGAAGGGCCTCCTGATCTCGATCACCGGTGGTCGCGACATGACCCTGTTCGAAGTCGACGAAGCTGCGACGCGTATTCGCGAAGAAGTCGATCCGGATGCGAACATCATCCTTGGCGCAACCTTTGACGAAGGCCTCGAAGGCGTCATCCGCGTTTCTGTCGTCGCTACCGGTATCGATAAGCAGTTAGGAGACGCGGCGCCTGCGCCGCTGGAATTTCGCCAGCCGGTAAAGCAGACTGCACAGGCAAAGCCGATGGCTCCGCATGGCGCACTTCGTCCTCCGGTCGTTGAACAGCCGCGTCAGGTCGATCCGATTGCTCAGGCAATCCAGTCTGCCGAAGCTGAAATCCCGGCCGCACCGGCAGCTCCTGCCGCTTCTGCTGAGCCGGAATTCCGCCCGCAGAGCCGCATTTTCCAGGCTCCTGCTCCGGAATCCTTCGAACGCGCCCCGGTTGCCCGTGCACCGATGCCGCAGGCCCCGGCAGGTCATCAGGCCGCACAGCCACAGGCCTACCAGCAGCCGCAGATGCATGAACAGCCGGTTCGTGAACCGCGTCCTGCTCCGCGCATGCCTGCCGTTTCGGATTTCCCGCCGGTCGCACAGGCTGAAATCAATGCCCGTCGCGCTCCGCAGCAGCCTGCACAGGAAGAGCCACGCGGCCCGATGAGCCTTCTGAAGCGCCTGACCCATGGTCTGTCGCGTCGTGAGGAAGATCAGCCTGCCGCTCGTCTGGAACCGGCTCAGCATCGTGAACCTGGCATGCGCCCGGCTGAACGTCGCGCTCCGCAGCAGGACTCGTCGATCTACGCACCACGTCGTGGCCAGCTTGACGATCAGGGCCGCCCGCAGCCGCGTGCAGCTTCGGAAGAAGATCAGCTCGAAATTCCGGCCTTCCTGCGCCGTCAGTCGAACTGAGTCATTTCGGTTAGTGAATAGGAAAGCCGCGGGTAACTCCCGCGGTTTTTTCGTTTCAGTAAACAAAATCAAAACATTCGTAAGAAAGCGTGATTTTGTTCAAGTCACGCAAATTATTATTTTAATTGAAACGGGGTATGGTTGGGGCAGCACATGTTTGTGAACCCTGTGTATTTCCGGTCGCAATTTTAGCTATATCTATCCATATAGACGCAAAGAATTGCGAAATGGGCTGTGTTGAAATTCCGTTTGAACGGCCTGCATTCATTTTATTCAGCAGATTGGAACTGTCTTGAGCGCTTATCAAAAGACAATTGGTCGTGCGGTCACGCTTTCAGGCGTCGGCGTTCATGGCGGGGCCCCGGCTTCGGCGACGTTTTTCCCGGCCGATGCCGATACGGGTATCGTGTTTCAGCGCTCGGACCTGAAGGGCAAGGCACCGGAAGTACGGGCCCATGTTTCACAGATTGGCGCCACTGACCTCTGCACGTCGCTCGGACCGAAAGAATCCAAGATCGACACGGTCGAGCACCTGATGGCTGCGGTCGCCGCACTGGGCATTGATAACCTTGTCGTTGAAATTGATGGTCCTGAAGTTCCCATTCTCGACGGTACTTCTGCGCGTTTCATCGAAGCTTTCGATGAGGCAGGTATCGTCACGCAGGAAGCGAAGCGCCGCTTTATCCGTATTCTGAAAACGGTTCGCGTCGAAGCCGGTGGCTCCTGGGGTGAATTTCGTCCCTTTGCCGGTACACGGTTTGAGGTCGAGATCGACTTCGAGTGCCCGCTGATCGGCCGGCAGAAATTTGCCGACGATGTGGATGAAGCGACCTTCCGCAAGGAGCTTTCCACTGCGCGCACTTTCGGTTTCATGAAGGATGTGGAACGCCTCTGGGCTTCCGGCCATGCGCTTGGCTCGTCGCTCGACAATTCGCTTGTCATTGGCGACGACAATTCTGTCATCAATCCGGGTGGCCTGCGTTTCAGGGATGAGTTCGTTCGTCATAAGACGCTCGATGCCGTCGGAGATCTGGCGCTTGCCGGTCTGCCGTTTCTCGGCTGCTTCCGTTCCTATCGCAGCGGCCACAGGCTGAATGCGGAAACGGTCAAGGCGCTGCTGTCGGACAAGACGGCGTTCGATATTGTCGAGGCCTCCGGTGTTCGCCAGAATTCCAGAGCATCCGATTTCGTTGCCGTGAAGCCGAATATCGCGGCTCCATGGGCACTCTAAGCGTTTGTTTGGAGCCGCGAATCTCATCCGAATGCCGTTCCACACTTTTCGGGATACGCTCTAAATTAGCCAAGAAGTAGTATGTATCGGCGCGTGGCCTTAATTGAGCCGTGTTCGCCGGTTCACCTCGCAATTGAGTCGATGCGTCGTTTTACGGTGGATTGATCGGGGAGCATCTACCCACACGGGTAGCCAATACCGGGGACAATTCACACTGGTTACGCGTTTCGATACGCCGTCCGGCGGATTTCAGGCCACTAGACGATTGCCGATTTCGCCTGCATGTGGTTTATGGACGGCCAAAACGGCGTCAGCTATGTTCGTACATTCGCTGAAGCTGAATGATTTGTATGGATGGAGCAGCCGTGCAGTGCTAGAAGCACGCAGTTCCAAACAGGAATGACGCTGCCAAAAGGCCGGAGACCGCATGACGAGTTTCAAATTCAAGGGTGTGACGAAAACCGCGCTGCTGACTGGCGCTATCGCCGTTCTTATCCCGCTCGCCGGTTGTGCCAGCAAGGACGACGACATCGATCTCACCAAGTATGTCGAG
>JACDJC010001457.1_pt1 | contig 20892 bp, 20 predicted proteins | sample 7454191 | NCBI WGS metagenome assembly JACDJC01 (sample SAMN14253291, study PRJNA609438) | sludge metagenome | isolation source: sludge after 25d culture with pyrite and EDTA | collected 2018-12-20 | reverse complement strand
TTCCGATCAGTTACCGTCCGTTCAGGTCGCATGATTATTCCTGGGCGAAATGACCGCAACCGTCACTACCTGTTCCCAACTATTAAAGTCGAAATTAGGTACATAAAGTCGTCAATACAAGAGGTGGTCTGGTCCAACCTCTTGTATTGACGCCCCCTCCTAGGTATCGTTTAATTTATTTTAATATATCAAATTATTTTACGAACCAAAAAGAGACAGCATTGGCGAAGAATTCGATCATCCTGACGAGCAGCGCCATACAAGCCCTGGTTTCTCATCCGCTTTCCAAGTCGGAAAATATGGTCCTGTGGCTGCTCGTGGCGAACGTGCCAGCATCCGGCATGGTGGTATCTCACGCAGACCTTGCCAATAAATTGAAGCTCACGCGTCCCAGCGTCAGCCAGACCATGAAGCGTCTGTGTGAAATCGGTTTTCTAGTGAGAGGTCCAAAGATCGGGGTCTCTCACCACTACAAGATCAACCCTGTATTCATACGGATTCTTAATTGACCGAGCAATCTACACAACCAGGCATTAACGAAATCCTCCAGACTGTCTTGGACGATGACATTTCCGTCGACCTTCGGCCTCGCGATGTCGCCTTGCTGGTCCTCATTCGTCACCAGACAGATTCGCGAATGGATCTTTCCTTTGCCATCGAACAGGGCGAACTGCGTGCCCTTGCTGCACGGGTGGATAGTCTCGATGTAAAAGATCCAGCCGGCTCGGAAAAACGCCTCACCGAAAGCCTGAACCGCCTGATTCGCGCAAATTGCCTGGCCAGAGCCGATCTCACCCGTTTGCGCAGCACAGAAGACACCGAATACCAGCTCACGTCCCTCGGGGAAAACATCGCCTCCTGGCATATCGAGCACACTCGATTTACTGGAGAGCCGTTGGCGGCAATCCTGCAGGCCTTTAACAGCCAGCTGCTGGATCTCCGGGACAAAGCTATCGAACTGGATAGCGAGGCCGAATGGCGCAAGGACATCCTGTTGCAGATGCAAGTAGTCCTGAAGGACATGCTCATCAATGTTCAGCGGCATCAACGCGAGTTGGATCGCCAGCACGAAGCACTCAGAGCGTTCATCCCGACCTTGTTGACCGAGAACAACGAGGCATCCATTGATCGTTGCGAAGAGCAGCTTGGCCAAGTCATTCGCACGATCGACGATCTGCAGGAAGTAACACTTTCCGCTTCCAGCAAAGCGTATGAGTTGCTTGACCAGATCGAGACCTCGGGAGATGCCAAAAACATCGATGGCGTCATTGCGGTTTGCCAGGATATTGGCCGCCGCATGCATTCAATCGTGAACTGGACTACGCAGCGGGCCTCAGACTGGGTGGAACACCATGGAGTCGTCCACGATTTCCTACGCAGTGTTATTCGGGTTGACCGCCAACGTCGCCTGACCGAATCGTTGAAACGCTCCATCGCAACGCCTCCGGGCTGGACCCTTGCCATTGCCCGGGAACCCAGATTAATACGCATGCGAGAAGACGTGCGCCCACCGGCCGGACAGCGCACTGCGCCGAGGCTGCCACGTCGAGATTACATTCAAGATAAAGAAGATGTGATTGAAGACGATTTGCCGGATCGCCTCAAGGAACTGCTCGAGCAAAGCCTTGCCACCGGGGAGGCGAAATGGACCGCGCTGGCGATGGCTGCCATTCGGAACGGCGCGCATCCAGATGACGTGCTTGGGCACCTTCCTTGGCTCATGACCGAAATGACGAAGCACGGCAGCATCGATTCCAATGAAAGAACCTGGATGGCGGTTGCCGACGGCATACGCATTGAGGAACTAAGGATAACCACCCGATGATCTATCTCGACAAGCATTTCGTGGGTGCCGACCTCATTCTGCGTCGCGGCGGTCATATCAACCGCTCTAACCTGTCCTTCTATCAGTTCCTGATCGACAACTTTGACGAGTTGAAGGGCTTCTACCACGGTTATCAATGCGAACTGGTCCAGCACCCGGACGGCTTCTTCTACCTGCTTTCCAAAGGCGGGCTAATCCCGACGAAGCTGCTGCCAATGCCCTGCGTTCATCTTGGCATGTTCATCGCCATGAAATCTCGCGACCCGGAAATCACCCGCTCATCCGGAAGGATCAGCCTGGAAAACCTCTTGCAGTCGATAGAAACCTCGGTGCCCAGGGAGACCTTGCAAAAAGTCTATGCCCCAAAACAGCGGGAATCCTCGACGGACACACGCATTGCAGAAGAAATTCAGAAGGCATTAAAGACGCTGGCTGAAATGCGCTTCATCGAGATCCAGGGGGAAACGATTCGGCCCCTGGAGGCCATTCAACGTTTCGCTGAAATGGCCCGGCACGACAACAATCCAGACGAACTGAGCCGTTTGGTGCTTACGGAGCAAAGGGGTGTCGTATTCCAGACTCCGGACGAATCAGCGGATGATGAGTTGGAAGAAAGTGGTGAGGACGATGAGAGGACGGATTGAACGGATTGCCTACATTGGTTGGCGCGGCATCGATTACGAAGCCATCACGCTCGACAAGGAGGCTTTCACCGGGCTAATCGGTCCGAGTGGTGCTGGCAAGTCCACGCTCGTGATGTGCCTGGACTACGCCTTGCTACCGGACCGAAAGGTGCTCGACATCCGGCCCATATCCGATGTACAGGATCCCCATCAAGCCGGGATGGACACCTTGCTAGCCCGGATCAACCCGGCCTACGGCTATGCATATGTAGTGCTCGACGTTCAGACGCGGCATGGCCAGCGCCTCATCGCTGGCATTCACGCCAGAGGCGAGAATGGTCGCGGGGAATTGACCCGCTTCTACATCGACAACTATCCGATCGATGCCCCTTTGCAGGAAGCTTTTCGTGTCCTGGATGGCGACGGGCAGTATTACCCGGACCTCCAGGATCTCAGTCGGCACCTCGCCGGCCATGGATTTGACCTGCATATTTGCCGCACGGTGGCAGAGTATGGCCAGGTTCTCTATGACGCCGGCGTGCTTCCCACAAATCTTGCCGATTCATCGGATCGCTCTCTCTACAGCAGGCTTATTGAGACCACTTTCCGCGGTGGTATCTCGGCGGATGTGGCCACCAAGCTCAAGGACTACCTTCTTCCTGAAGAACGACGTGTCCCTGAACTCGTCTCCAAGCTCAGGGAGTGCACTTCACAGGTTTTCAGCACACGCCGCGCACTCGGCGACGCCAACCGCCAGTTGGATTTACTCCAAGCGACTTACGGCACCGGAAAGGAGATCGTGGCCCACGCCTTGCGGCACGAACTCGACAAACAGGGCGAGCTTGAACGTACCGTGGACACGCTTCGCAACGGGATTGGATCGGATACACAGGCTCTGGAACATCACCAGGCTGACCTGGAGCGTATTGGCAAGGAAATCGGCGTTCTGGAAGAAACGATCCGCAACCTGCAATCGAATGTCCAGACAGAGCTGAAAAACGAAGAGGTATTGAAGGACAGCCGTGGGCGGGATCAGGCCAGCAGTAATACGGCGCTCGAAAATGCGAAGGGTCTGTTCAATCAGTTCAAGAAAGGCGAGAAAGCCTGGCGCTTAGCTGCACGCAACCATGCTGATCATGACCAAGGATGGCTGGAGCAATGGCTTGATCGCGAAATCGAGAAGTTGAACGAAGCCACCATGAGAGTCAGGTTGCAGATCGAGGGGCTGCAAGGTGAAAAAAACACACTGGAAGTCGGCTCAAGCAACCAGAAGACCGCAACGCTGGCCCAGGCTGTAGGCGGCCAGACCCTTGAAGAGGCACTTGATTCCGTGACCGAGCGGGAGGCGCTTGCCCTCAATATGGGACTGTGCGGCCTTGCGGACGGCGTAACCGGCGTGACGCCCGATGTGCTGGTGCACCTGGAGGCCAACAAGGATCTACCCGACATTTTCTGGTTAGGCGAAACGCCCCCCGGGCCGGCAACCGTGAGATCGGTCGGCGAGTGGCATGTCGCGACTGGCGCCGGTGGATACATCGTCTCAAGCAAAGCCAGGCACCCCGTTTTTGGCCGGCAAGCACGTCTCGACCGCATTGGCCGCATCGACACCGAGATCGACAAACTTTTGAAGAAGCAGGAAGAAGCCCGACTTGAAAAAGAGGGAGAAGACGGCCAGGGCGGGCTGAAGGGACGCCAGAAATTGCTTCAGATAAACAGCGAGGCAATCGCCTTCTTCATCCAGAACCGAGCCGACGCGCTGTCCATCGAGTTAGAAGTGGCTACTGCAAAAGCCAAACATGAAGAGGTCGTACGCCTTTATCTAGAGTCAGACACGAAGGTGACCGACCTGCGGAAAAAATTGATGGAGGCAGCCGGCTCTCATCAGGGTGCTCATGAAGACCTGAAGATCAAGAAGACCCAGGCCTCCAACAAGATCGCCGATCTGAATAGTCGACTTCCAGGTGCGCAGCAAAATCTGCTTGAAGCACAGAAGAACCTGACTGAATTGAATGACGGCTTGGCTTCCATTCTTGAACACCTAGGACTACAGGCTGAAACCTTTCTTGCCGATGCCAGCACCCTTGAAGCAGAGATGTCTGAGATCTATGTCGTCAAACAGACCAAACGGCTAATGCAACTCGGGGATACCCTCAAAGATGAGCTTCCAGACAGGCTAAGGCTGATCCACGAAGCCAGCGCAACGGATACTGCAAGCTGCATCCGCCTATGGCCCATGCTTCTTGAAGTTCTGCGTGACCGGGTCGTTCTTGACCTGGCGGACATGGATGGCACAGACCTTCTCGGCGCCATGCGGACGAGAAGAAACGACCTGGACCAGAAGCTCGGCCTTCAGGAGAACGAGGTCAAGATCCAGGCGAGATCGATCAACAGCGCCATCCGTTCCGCCGTGACTTCCCAGCGGAATCGCATCAAGGCCTTGAGCCGAATGGGAGAAAACATTCATTTCGGCAACGTCGTTGGAATCCGGATCGCTGTTCAGACCCATCAGGATATGCTTGGAATGCTGGAAAGTTTTGCCGATCAGATGACGCTCTTCTCCGAAGACACGAAGCCCGTTGACGAGGCTTTGCACGAGTTCTTCGATAAGGCGGGTGACAAGTACAAGTTCACCGGCGAGGAGCTGCTGGACTACAGGACCTATATGGATCTCGTGATCGAAGCCAAGCGCCAGGGCGGGGAATGGCAAACCGCCTCGTCCCTGTCAGGCGGCGAATCCATTGGCGGCGGCCTTGCCATTGCACTCATGCTGTCCAGGGCCCTCGCGTCCCGCGGCGAGATCAAGCCTGACCAGATCACACCGCTTTTCGCAATTGACGAAGTTCACCGGCTGGACCCCAAGGGTCAGGGCATGATCGTCGAGTTTGCGAAGCGCGAGAACTTCCAGGTCTTCGTAACCGCATCTTCGCTGAAGCCAAGCTATGCGTGCACCCTCTATGCACTGGAGCGCATCTATGAGCCCGAAGAACGCCTCGTTATTCGTGGCATGGAGAAGGTGTCGAAAGCAGTAGCGTGACTTCAAGCGAAACCATTGAAATAGCTCTCCTTGCCAAGCTCATTGAGAGCGGCGGAGTCCGCGAATCAGCGCGCAGTCTGGATTTGATCCGTCGCTACGAAAAAGCAGGCTGGATCATGCCATCCGGTCGCCGTGGCGAATGGGTTGCTCGTCCTGAGACAACGATCGCACTTACGGCCAGGCTAGCCAAGCTTTTGCCGCAATGGGAAAGTGATTTTGCTTTGTTGCGTACACATAATCTCGACCCGAGGAAACCCCAGGACATCGAAGCATTGCCGGTGCTCAGAAATCGTCCGGACGCCACGGGCTTGATCAACCGGCGCAACTGGACAGCTGCCGGCGGGTTGGGGCCGAAGCGGAAAGGCATCCTCGAAACAGAGGCTACCCTGACCAGCGACTGGGTGATGCGATTACGTCCAAACCGTGGACTGGTTGCCCAGTGGGACGATCATTCAACCGACCTATGGGAAATGGCAAAAAGCTTGACGGAATGCCCGATACCCCAGCGCAAATGGATGCGGCTTCAGGAGTTCACCGGAACGCTGCCGGCCGTTGTCATCACCTGCGAAAACCTCGGGGCTTACATCGATTTGCCGTTGCCTGAAAATGCGCTGGCTATTTTTTCACCTGGAAAACACATAGAGACTGCCGTCGAACTACTCAAAAGGATTCCGGTTGCGACGTGGATACATTTCGGCGACATTGATCAGGAGGGGCTGGACATCGCAGATCAGCTTGCCGATGCGACGCGACGCCCAATTCACCGGTATATCCCTTCGTTTTGCATGGAATACATTGCGGACGACATGGCCCAAAATAAGGATGTAAAGTGGCAAGGCACATTCGAACATCCAGCTCTGAAATTGCTTGCTGAACGTAACCTGGGTGTCTTTCAGGAGGTGTTCATGCTTGATCCCCGTTTTGATGAAGATCTTCGTTCCTTCTGTACACGTAGCCAGCTGTCGACCTAGCGGTGTGAACCGGTGACGGCCTCGCATCTCCTGCACACGAAGGCTGCAATGAGCTTAGATGCCAATTTTCGACATTATTAGGTCAGATCACTACCGGTCAGAGGCGGAATTTTAGGTAGAGGGGGATGATCGCCTCGTCTCGTATTCGGCCATTGCTGACGGTCGGGGGCCGCAGAGCGAACGGCTGCAGTAAGTTCTACTGTTGCCGTTCGAGGATTGCCGTTTCAGGTGAGGCCTAACCCTCACGAGGGGAGGCAATGTGTGCCGCTATAGCTATCTATCGCCGCCGCTACGCGAAAGATTAAAAAATGATAATTGCCTAAATGCCTAGGCTAAGTTGTACCTGAGCACGAGCCGTTGCTCTTTTCCAGAGCCACGCGTCAAATTCACGCCGTGGGAGCGCGAGTAAATCCGCGGCACAGCAGAACGATCTCCGCAAAAAATGATAGTCGTCGTTCTCGACTCCAACCTGCCTCGCGAACGTACGCACATGTCGGTCGACCGCGATGGAATCAATGCCAACGAGGCACGCCATGTAATCAACAGTCTTAGGGCCAATACCGTTGATGCTCTGAATAGCGTGACAGAAATGTTCGGAAGCCAGGTGGGTCCGCAAATCCTTAACGTCTTCGATGTCCCACTCCTTCAAGAAGGCGACTAGCATTTCGAAGCGGATTATCTTCTCATGATGGCGCCAGTTCAGAAACACGCCGGTGCTACGTTCCTCAATCAGCTCCAGCAACGCAGAAACGGTGTCCCGGTTGGGATAAGTCCGCAGAATGGTCAAGACTCGCGGACGAACAACAGTTGTGTAATTGAGTCCAGCTTGGAGCACCGAGTCCGCAAGAACCGCCCCTAAGTGCTCACAAATAGCACGCGGAGCTTTTCGCTCCCCAAGTGCACCTTCGTCCATCGCGTGGTCAGCAATGCGACGTGCTGCAAGCAGAATCTCAATGGCAGACTCTTTTGCCCCAGTAAAACTCATACCAGCCCCGCCTCTTTCAACGCATTGAGGCGCTCGACACAATTAGGACATGCACCGCACGGGAACTGTCCAGACGCCTGGCACGAATAGGTTCGGCCGATTGGCACCCCGAGTTCGACTGCCGCACGAGCCACTTCAGCCTTGGGCGAGTGACGAAACGGGGAATGGAAGCGAACGGGACCAATACTCGAAGTAAGTCCGTCAAGGCTGTTCATAAACGCGGCAGTGCAATCAATTTCTTTAGCATGGTTGCTGTTGATGAAGCCAGTGAAGACGTCAAGGATGCCGACGGTCTGTGCCCGAGCGGCGGCGGCTGCAAAAAAAAGCATCGTCCGATAGGGGATGTACAGGTCATCGTCCTTTACCTCTTCATTCCAGAGGTCGGCCTCGCGGATTAACCGCGACTGTGAGCCTCTGAAGATGTCTGATATGTCGAACCTTTCCGGTCGATGCATATCAGCGGGCAATACTTCATTAACGCGACCCCACTCAACTTCTACGCAATGCTGCCCATAATCGAAAAATATAGGTACGACCTGGACGCCTTTTGACATGAGCTGGTACCCAACAGTTGTTGAGTCCAACCCGCCCGAAGCCAAGAGAAGAGCCTTCTTCATTTCGACTCGGCCCTCAATTTGGCTAGTGCGTCGAAGACGCCATTGAGGCACTCATCAAGGTCCGCAGAGTATACGAAACTTCCGACAACGACCATTGTGTTGTTGTTCTCGTTTCGTGGGTCGAAGGTGATGACGGGTTTTCCCAACGCGACTGCCATGCCGATTTCGACTAACGTTCCAGGGTCGCGACCAAGCGGGACTGCGAAAAGAGCATCACACTCTTTCAAAAGGTGATAGTCCATGTCATAGGCGCGACGCAAGTCAGCCTGGTTTGCTGGCCGTTCGAGCTCTCCATTTTCTAGGACTGGGCGACGCACCTTAAAATTGTGGTACTCAAGGCTGTCAACTACGCGATCAAGTTCTGGCTTCTGGACATACGAGAAATCAGGACCAGCTAGGTAGATAGAGAACCGCTGACGGTCGTGCCACGGCAGGATAGTGCCACCTAGCGTTCGCAGCGTCTCCACTGACAGGTTGAAGCCGCGCTGGATATCACGTTTCAGGTCATCAGGGTATGTGGTTTGCGAATAAACCGTCGCAGCCTGACATCCGCGCCACGCTGCTTCACCCCAGCCCTTTCCTGAGAATCCATACATGACTGCTGAATAAACATCACCAACACCAACCGAGTTGACGGTCTTGCCTAGAGACGCTGGAATTTCTTCGACGGTGCCATCAAGCAGGTTGAATAGCCTGCTTCCACCACGATTCTCCTTTAACAAGAAAACGTCAGGCAAAAGCGCTTTAACCTCACCAATTAAATCTCCGACATTCTCCGTGCCCGCGGCCAAGAAGAGCGGGGACGATGTCGATATGATGATTGCGTGCAAGCGTCCCTTGAAAGCCTGAAGCGAAGAAAAATCCTTGACGTCATACGCGATGTCTAAGGCCAGCTTCGCTTCTGGCGAAAATCGCTCCAACAACCCGTTGATATCATATTTTCCTGGAAAAACAATTATCTTCTTGTAGCGTTCTAGATTCGGAAATGGCTCGCGCAGTTTGATTTCTTTACTGTTACGCAGCAAGTCCTGATAGCCCTGATGGGAGACCTCAGTCGGGTCACCAATAATGATGACATTCGGAGACCCAACTATATCTCCCAACCAGAAGAACTCTTTGCATCCATGCGCTGCTAAATAACGACGCGCCTCGTCAGCAAGATATTGAGGGCAGAAAGCTGCAATCGAGTATTCCAACCCTGACGCCCAGAGGCCTCTTGCGGCATGGACTATGCCACCCAATCGAAGCTTGCACTCGGCACCATGTTGAGGGAGCGTAAAATCAACAACAATCTCCCCAACAATCAAGACTCGATCAATCATGGCCATAATTACTGCGCGACGAAATCAGCCTCCAAGGATGGGATCGGGGAAACTGTTGATGATTTGACGACACCAACGTAGCTAATTCCACTAGCTAGGCATGCAGCAAGGTAATTGAATGAAGTGGGAAGTGCACCAACTGTGGCGCCACTCGAATCAACGGCAAATATTCGTTCATTCAGAACGATACTGAGCTGAGAGTTAGGCAAAGGAACTGTTTTCGATTTGGCGTAGTAATCGCATTGAGCCACTTCCTCCAATATGCACGAGAACGCCTGCCGGCATTTATCAACACCGCTCGCACCACCTCCTGTTCCCTGACCGGTGTCACCTCCGCTTTTTGCGCCGGAATAGTCAGAAAAACGACCAGAACCCGTGCTTCCCATAGCGCCTCCTTGTATGTTTGATGTAGTTTCTACATGCCTTATGCATGCTTCGTTCTAGCCAGTGTACCAAAGTGCGAGATAAGACTCTCTTGCCGCCCGTTTCGGTTCGGGTACTATCGTTCGGCCCGAGTGAGGACTACCGTTCAGGCCGGAAACGCTTAAAACGGCAGCAGTAGAACTTGCTGCAGCCATTCGCTCTGCGGCACCCGACCGTCGGGAAAGGCCGACGACCTGCCTGACTGCCAGGATTGTCGACCGTCGCATCCTCGGCCTGAGCCGCCATACAGCCTAGGTCGCCAATTTGGTGTAAGCGGCAGCTTTGGGGCAATGTCGGCAAAGATCACCCCAGTTTTGCAGTCACCTATTCTATTGGTCGCTTGCCTAGCTCAACCGTAAACCGGGAAACGTTTTGTTAGCGTGGCTACCTGTTCGCGCACGCGGGCGATGTTGGCCTCGTCATGCGGATTGTCCAGTACGTCGGCGATCAGGTGGCCGACTTGGCACGCTTCCTCTCCCAGGAAGCCGCGCGTGGTCATGGCCGGGGAACCGAGGCGGATGCCTGAAGTCACGAAAGGCTTTTCTGGATCATTGGGAATGGCGTTCTTGTTGACTGTGATGTGCGCGTCGCCGAGTATCTTTTCGGCTTCTTTGCCGGTGATCTTCTTGGCGCGCAGGTCCACCAACATCACGTGGCTTTCGGTGCGGCCCGAGACGATGCGCAGACCGCGCGCGATCAGCGTCTCGGCCAGTACGACAGCGTTTTTCACCACTTGCTGCTGATAGGTCTTGAACTCGGGGGCCAGCGCCTCCTTGAAGGCAATCGCCTTGCCAGCGATCACGTGCATCAGCGGACCGCCCTGGATACCAGGGAAGATGGCCAAATTTACTGCTTTCTCGTGCTCGGCCTTCATCAGAATGACGCCGCCGCGCGGACCGCGCAGGCTCTTGTGGGTGGTCGTCGTCACGAAGTCGGCGTGCGGCACCGGGTTCGGATAGACCCCGGCGGCAATCAGCCCGGCGTAGTGGGCCATGTCGACCATGAACCAGGCACCGATGGATTTAGCGACACGGGCGATGCGCTCGAAATTGATGCGCAGTGCGAAGGCGGAGGCGCCGGCGATGATCAGCTTGGGCCGTTTTTCGAGAGCCAGTCTTTCGAGGGCTTCGTAGTCGATGTCTTCCTGGGCGTTGAGGCCGTAGCTGACCACGTTGAACCACTTGCCGCTCATATTGAGCGCCATGCCGTGGGTCAGGTGGCCGCCCTCGGCCAGGCTCATACCCATGATGGTGTCTCCCGGTTTGAGCATGGCGAAGAACACGCCCTGGTTAGCCTGAGAGCCCGAGTTGGGCTGCACATTGGCGGCCTCGGCACCGAACAGTTGCTTGACGCGGTCGATGGCGATCCGCTCGACTATATCGACATATTCGCAGCCGCCGTAGTAACGCTTGCCTGGGTAACCCTCGGCATATTTGTTGGTCAGTTGCGACCCCTGGACGGCCATCACGGCTGGCGAGGTGTAATTCTCCGAAGCGATCAATTCGATGTGGTCTTCCTGACGCTGATTTTCTTTCTCAATGGCAGCAAAGATCTCGGGGTCGATCCGCTCCACCGTATAGCGGTTGCGTTCAAACATGCTTGTCCTTGTAGAAAAATTAATCCCGAGACGAGCTCGGGATGTTTGGATGAAAACACCGTGCGCGGCGTCAAGCGCAGTACGCCACGCATGGCGGATAGTTCAGCTTCAGACAGCGGTGGCGCGCAGGGCCTTGGCCGCCGCGACCATGTTGGTCAGTGCAGGAATGACCTCCAGCCACTGGCGGGTCTTCAGGCCGCAGTCCGGATTCACCCACAGACGCTCGGCCGGTATACGTTCGGCGGCCTTCCTCATCAGTTGTACGATATGCTCCTGAGTCGGGATATTCGGCGAGTGGATGTCGTAGACGCCGGGACCGATCTCGTTGGGGTACTTGAAATCGTCGAAAACATCGAGCAATTCCATGTCTGAGCGCGAGGTTTCGATGGTGATTACATCTGCGTCCATGTCGGCGATGGAGGCAATGATGTCGTTGAACTCCGAGTAGCACATGTGGGTATGGATCTGGGTTTCATCCTGTACGCCGTTGGCAGTAATGCGGAAGGACTCCACAGCCCAGTCCAAGTAGCGCTGCCACTGTGACTTGCGCAGGGGCAAACCTTCGCGCAGGGCGGCCTCGTCGATCTGGATGACTCGCACACCGGCCTTCTCCAGGTCCAGCACTTCCTCGCTGATTGCCAGTGCCAGTTGGTAGCAGGACACCGAACGCGGCTGATCGTCGCGGACGAAAGACCAGTTCAGGATGGTGACTGGACCGGTCAACATGCCCTTCATCGGCTTGTTAGTCAGCGACTGGGCGTATTGGATCCACTCCACGGTCATCGCCTTCGGACGGCTGATGTCGCCGAACAGGATGGGCGGCTTGACGCAACGCGAGCCGTAGGACTGTACCCAGCCGAACTGGCTGAAGGCGTAGCCGTCGAGTTGTTCGCCGAAGTATTCGACCATGTCGTTGCGCTCGGCTTCGCCGTGCACCAGCACATCTAGCCCCAGGGCTTCCTGCTCGCGCACACTGAGGGCGATCTCTGCCTGCATGGCGGTCTTGTAGCCGGCTTCGTCCAGTTCGCCGGTCTTGAACAGGCTGCGTGCCTGGCGGATTTCCGCAGTTTGCGGGAAGGAGCCGATGGTCGTGGTCGGGTAGGCAGGCAGGTTCAGCAGCGCGGCTTGTTTCCTGGCGCGTACTGGATAGGAACTCTTGCGCTGGCCCAGCGCCGGGTTGATGCTGGCAATGGCCGCCTTGACCGCCGGGTTGCTCACGCGCGGCGAAGTGTGGCGGGCGGTGATGGCGGCGTGATTGGCGGCCAGTTCGGCTGCCACTGCTGCACGCCCCTGATTCAGGGCTTTGGCCAGTACCTTCAACTCGTCCAGCTTCTGCAAGGCGTAAGCGAGCCAGGACTTGATCTCGGCGTCCAGCTTTTGCTCGCTGGCGAGGTCTACTGGCACATGCAGCAGCGAGCAGGACGGCGCGATCCACAGGCGATCACCCAGCCGTTCGGCGAGCGGCTCCAACCAATCGAGCGTGGCGCCGAGGTCGGTCTTCCAGATATTGCGGCCATTGATCACGCCCAGCGACAGCACCTTGTGCGACGGCAGCAGGTTGAGCAGCGGCTGGATTTCGTCGCGGGCGTTGATGGTATCGAGATGCAAACCGGCGACAGGGAGATTGCAGGCAAGATATAGGTTCTCCTGCAAGGTGCCGAAATAGGTCGCCAGCAGCAACTTGACGCGACTGCTCTTGAGGTGGTGGTAAGCCAGGTTCAGTGCATGTTGCCAGTCGGCATTCAGTTCGGTGACCAGCACCGGCTCATCGATCTGCACCCATTCGACCCCTTGTGCGGCCAGTTGCTCCAGCAGTTCGCCGTAGACGGGCAGCAAACGTTCCAACAGGCCCAGCTTGTCGGAGTTGTCCTTGGCTTTGCCCAGCCACAGGTAGGTGACCGGACCGACGATGACAGGCTTGGCCTTGACACCCTGCGCCTTGGCTTCGGCCAGTTGTTCCAGCAGGCGTGAGGCGTCCAGTTTGAACTCGGTCGCGGCCGTGAACTCCGGGACGATGTAGTGGTAATTGGTATCAAACCACTTGGTCATCTCGCCTGCGGCGATGCCGCCGCAGCAACCCGTGTGTTCCTCCGCACCTTGAGCGGAACGACCGCGTGCCACGCGAAAGTAGTTATCCAGTGGATCGCCGTGGAACTCATGGGCGCGCTCGGGCAAATTGCCCAGCGTGAAGCTCATGTCGAGCACCTGATCGTAGAAGGCGAAATCCCCCACCGGTACCAAGTCCAGGTCGGATTGCTCTTGCCAGTGGCGCTGACGCAGTTGGGCACAGAGCGCTTTCAGTTCGTCACGGGAGGACTGGCCTTTCCAGTAAAACTCAAGGGCGAATTTCAGCTCGCGCTTCGCGCCGATGCGGGGAAAACCTAGGTTGTGTGTGGGGACCATGCTTGCCTTTATCCGAATGAGGAGGGGAATGGCAGCATGATAAAAAAGCGTACTCATGAAGTAAAATGGTCTTATTTCAACAATCGATCAATTTTGCTCATGGATTCACATGATTGAAAGAATGCATCTGGCCATCCTCCGCGAGGTTGATCGGCAGGGCTCGCTGACTGCCGCCGCAAGCGTGTTGTGCCTGACACAGTCGGCCCTGAGCCATACAATGAAAAAGCTGGAGCAAACGCTTGGCACCGACATCTGGCTGCGCGAAGGACGCAGCCTGCGGTTGACCCAAGCCGGCCGCTACCTTCTGGAGGTCGCAAACCGCTTGTTGCCCCAGCTGGATCGGGCGGAAGAGCGTTTGCGTCAGTATGCTCAGGGTGAACGCGGCACTCTGCGCATCGGCATGGAGTGCCATCCCTGCTATCAATGGCTACTCAAGGTGGTGTCACCCTACCTGGCCCGGTGGCCGGACGTCGATGTAGACGTCCGGCAGAAGTTTCAGTTTGGGGGGATCGGCGCACTGTTCGGTTATGAAATCGACCTGCTGGTGACGCCTGACCCCTTGTACAAGCCGGGGCTGCGCTTCGAGCCAGTGTTCGATTATGAACAGGTACTGGTGGTGAGCCGTCACCATGCGCTGGCCTCGGCCACGCATGTCGAGCCGGAACAACTGGGTCGCGAGGTGCTGATTTCCTATCCTGTGGAAACCGACAGGCTGGACATCTACAACCAGTTCCTTCAGCCAGCAGGCATCAGCCCCAAGCGCCATAAGGTCATCGAGACGACCGACATCATGCTGCAGATGGTCGCCAGCGGGCGGGGCGTGGCGGCGCTGCCACGCTGGCTGGTGCAGGAATACGTCGACAAGATGGAAGTGGTGCCAATTCGTCTGGGGCCCACGGGCATCGCCAAACAGATATTTCTGGGCGCACGCGAGGCGGAAATCGGGATCGATTATCTCCGCGCGTTTATCGATCTGGCTCGGCAGCCGCTATCTACCGCCATCGAGCAACCGTCTTCATGACACCGGATTTCGAACGAAAACCTCTGCCTTTGCCCAATGATCAACGCAAGGTGCTGCTGCACTCTTGCTGTGCGCCATGCTCCGGTGAAGTAACGGAAGCCATGCAGGCATCGGGCATAGACTTCACCCTTTTTTTCTACAACCCCAACATCCATCCGCTTAAGGAATACGAACTGCGCAAGAACGAGAACATCCGCTTCGCCGAGAAGTTTGGCATTCCCATCGTCGATGCGGACTATGATCGCAACCACTGGTTCGCACGGGCCAAGAGGATGGAAAACGAGCCCGAGCGCGGCATCCGCTGCACGATGTGCTTTGACATGCGCTTCGAACGCGCGGCGCTCTACGCCCATGAGCATGGCTTTCCGGTCATGACTAGTTCGCTGGGCATCTCGCGCTGGAAGAATATGCAGCAGATCAAGAATGCGGCGCGCGCGCGGCCGCGCGCTATCCGGGCTTGATCTACTGGGACTATAACTGGCGCAAAGGCGGCGCTCCGCGCGCATGATCGAGATCAGCAAGCGCGAAAACTTCTACCAGCAGGAGTATTGCGGCTGCATCTATTCGCTACGCGACACAAACCGCCACCGCATAACGAGGGGGCGCGAGCGGATCAGGCTGGGCGACCTGTACTATGGCCAACTGCAGGATACGCTGGCGTTGCCCCCTGGTGGCGCAGAAGAAAGCCGATAACACCACCCAACCATGCGAATTCAACCGGAGGATGCAACACACTAGAGACTGCGCAAGCAGCAGGAGTGTTGCATCCACCGGCGCGTTGCCCCATAACAAAAGGTAACCGAAGGTCAGATATGTTGCCTCACATTCGAGGTAACCGAGACCATTGAGAAGATGTCTTTTAGTTTAGCCTCGACGCGCCTTATGAGGTCGAATGAGTTGAGGGTTCGATGTTGCTCTTCGAGGCGCCGCCTGATCATTTCTAAAACGCTATCTGAATCCATGACCCGCTGATAAGGCCTCATCGGTGGATGTAACCGCCGATGGCGCAGAACTCGTCCAGTATCCTCGCCTTGCCGGATCGATCCGCCTTGCGGTAGCGTCCCAGCGGCTATTCGCCCGCACGACGCGTAAGTTCGCGTTGACCGACCACGGTCGCGCCTACTATGAGCAGTGCCGAGAAGCACTCGCCAAGATCGAGGACGCCGAGCGGGCAATTGGGGGGCGGCGCGGCGCGCCCAGCGGCACTTTACGGGTGAGTTTGCCGACAACCTATGCGCACTATCGCGTGCTGCCCAGGTTGCCTGCATTCATTCACCGATATCCAGGGCTCGATCTGGAGATGAATGTTTCCAACCGGAATATCGACGTTGTCGGCGAATGCTACGATCTGGCAATACCGCTTGGCGAGCCCAAAGACTCAGGCCTGGTAGGTTGTGTCTTCCAGATGGAAGAAAAACGTGGTCACTGCGGTTCCCTTGTCGATCAGAACCGTCATCTCACAAGCCCCGTGAACAACGTCCTCCGCAGAACAATCGGGACAACGGTATACCGTCTCGGTCACCGTGTAGAGAATGGTGATCCTGGCTTCGACGATCTCACCTTGTTCATCCGCCCCAAGCACCATGACCGTGATTGGCTCGTCGATGGCGCCGAACCCGTTCATGCTCTGTGCAAGCGCCGCCCGCACCGCGCTGTGCACCTCAACTTCGCGTTTCAACGTCGTGATGAAATCTGCTGTACCCCAAGCCGCCAAGGCCTTGGGAAGCCTGAACACGTCCGTCATTCGTCGAAAAAGGCGTCAGTCAGGGGCGCAAAATTCATTTTCGGGATGCGCGCCTTGCAGTTGGGGTAGGCCTGCTGCACCGTGACCTGCACGTAGCGCTGAGCCATCGGCCAGATGTCTTCATGCGTCCGCCGATCTTCGATGATCTCCGCGGCGCCATTCACCCGTGCCCGCGAGCGGTTCTGAAAGTCCACGAAGAGCATGCCAATGTGTGGGTTGACCAGGATGTTGCCCAAGGAGTTGTAGAGCTTGTTGCCGCTGAAATCGGGAAACACCAGGGTCTTCGCGTCCAGCACCTTGAGCAGGGGATAGGGTTGGCCCGAGGCGTTGAATTCCCTCCCCCGGAAACTGCAATCGCATTCCCCTCGATCATTGGCCGTGGCGATGAAGAAGAAGGCTTGGGCTTCCAGGAACGCCGCCCAGGCGGGAGCTAGATGATCCCGGATCATGCCGAGATTGTGGTCGTTCCAATAACCCTCGGCACCAAAGCGGCGCTGCGCCTCCAGTTCGCCCGGGTGCAGGATGGGATGCTTTCCGTCATTGCTCATGGCATGTTTCCTCAATTGAAGGCCAGCTCATCGTCCGGGCCGCAGGACCAGGGCCAGACCTGCGACGATGGGCAGCACCCCCACCAGGTCCGAGGCGGGTACCGCTTCCTGAAGCAGGCCCACCGCCAGCAGGGTGCCGAATGCCGGGTTGAGCAGGTGGAAGCTGCCGGCCCGGGCCGCGCCGCCGTGGCGCACCAGCCAAAGCAGCATCAGGGTGGTGCCGATGGACACCACCGCCGCCTGGTAGATGAGGCTGCCGAAAAATGCGGCATCGAGGCGGATCGCCAGGCCTTCCCGCCACCAGGCCAAGGGCAGTAGGGCCAGGCCGCTGGCAGGAAGCTGCACCAAGGCGATGCGCCAAGGGTCCAGGCCGCCGGCCACGGCCCGCCGGTTGAGCAGGGTCGAAGCGGCCAGGGCCATGGTGCCGGCGAGGATGAGCAGTACCCCGGTCGTGTCGGCGGGCATACTGGATGCCCGTCCCCCCATGATCCAGACTACCCCGGCGAAGCCCGCCAGCAGACCTAAGGCACCGTGCCAGCCGAATGGCTCCCGCAGCCACAGTGCCGCCAGCAGTGCGGTCAGCAGCGGGCTGGTGCTGGCCAGGATGGCCGTCAGGCCGGCAGGGACGGTGCGCATGCCGGAGTAGGCCAGGCCGAGATACACGGCATTGGTGAGCAGCCCGGCGGCCAATGCGATGAGCAGGATGCTACGGTCCACTCGGGGCGCTTGGCCGCTCGCGCCGAGCCAACGCCCGAGCAGCACCAGCAACGCGCCCGCCAGCAGGAAGCGCAGGCTCAGCAGGGTCAAGGGCCCGGTGGACGTCATGCCGATCTTGCCGGCGATGAAGGCCGAGCTCCACACCAGACTGAACAGAGTGCCCACCAGGGCCAGGCGCGGCAGGGATACTGTGGGTAGGTCTGAAACGGGCAAGGTTGCCTCCGGGGCTGATGGGTTTGCCGCCAGCTTAGCGGTAGGCGCAAAATTTATATAATTCATAAATATCAATTCATAATTAGTATTCAAAATAACAGGAGTGTGAATGGACCCCGTCATCCGCAATCTGGACATGGATCTGCTGCGAGCCCTGGTAGCCATTGCCGACAGCGGCAGCTTTTCCGCCGCTGCCCTGCGGCTGGGCCGCACCCAGTCGGCCATCAGCCTGCAGATCAAGCGCCTGGAGGAGGCCGTCGACCAGTCCTTGCTGGAAAGGAGTCAGGGCCGGGTGGTGGGTCCCACCGCCGAGGGCCGGGTGCTGATCGACTACAGTCGCCGCATCCTTCGCCTCAACGACGAGGCCTGCGCTTGCTTCGCCCGGCCTGACCTAGTAGGACGGCTTCGCTTGGGGTTGCCCGAGGAACTGATGGAAAGCGTGTTCCCACGGGTGCTGACGGAATTCACCCGGGACTATCCGCGGGTGGAACTGTCCGTGCGTTGCGACCTGGCGGTGCGTATCACGGCCCTAGCTGAGGCCGGCGAGCTGGACCTGGCCATCGCCAAGGGCATGCCGGGAGAATCCGTGGTGGAAGGCTCAACCGGCTGGCGCCTGCTGAACCGGGACCCCATGGCCTGGCTGGCTGGCGAGGGCAGCAATGCTATGGACCGGCGCCCCTTGCCCTTGGCTGTCTTCCATGAAGGTTGCGTGTTCCGCATGGCCGCCATCACCGCCCTGGCCGCACGGGGCATCTCCTGGCGGCTTGCTTTCGTGGGCGGCAGCTACACCGCCCTGCGCCACGCCGTCGCCGCCGGCTTTGCGGTGACGCCATTGCCACGCAGCTTAAAGGCGCCCGGTCTGGTGGAAGTCCGCGTCGGTCTACCGGAGCTACCGGCCTCGGAACTGATTGTCCGATTCGGGCCGGGTGAAGTTCTGCCCTCGGCCCAGCGCTTGCTGGATTTGTTCGAGGCGTACTTGCGCGGCGATGTCGAGCACCCTTGACTGCTGTCCTGAGTGATGCGCAGTGGAAGCTCTACTGCCTGTACACAACATTGAGAAGCTGGCGCATCACAGGTATGCGCAGTAGGAGCAGGGCAGATAGTCCGCAACACGCCGTTCAGACGACACCATGGCATGACCAGAGAACCGCGTCCAAACGGTGAGCCCAATTGCAAAGCAGAAGTTAAAGTTCGCCTGCGCGCTCGGCAATCAGGCCTGCCGTCAGGGGCTATCGGTCTTGTTCGACCGGCTGCCGTTGTTGCTGGAAGACTTGGCGGTCTCGCACGGCGACGGCAGTTTCCGCAAACGCCTCGCGCAACTCGCCAAGCTTGATCTCCTGATCCTCGACGACTTCGGCATGGCAACCCTGAATGCCCACGGCCGCAACGACCTGCTGGAAGTGATCGAACAGCGTTGCGGCGCACGTTCGACGCTCATCACCAGCCAGCTGCCAGTGGATCGCTGGCACGACTACCTCTCCGGCGGCAACCCGACCGTGGCTGACGCGATCCTGGATCGGCTGGTCAGCCGCTCGCACCGTATCGAGCTGAAGGGGGAGTCGATGCGCAAGCTAAAAGTGCGGGGTAAGGAGAACGCGGCGGCGAGCTGAATCAGACTGCGCAAGCAGGAGGAGTGTTGCCAATGAAGCAGAGCGGAGCGGCGCTTTTGGCTGTCCGAGTTGATGGCGTTGTTAGAGAACGATTTTCTCCATAATTGAAACGGGACAACTATGATATTCGGTCCTTTCTTTAACGTTCCATCCAAGCCTTGCATAAAACGTTTCTGATTCTGGCGTGTACAAATAAAGCGTTTGGACTCCAAGTTCGTGAGCTTTTTTCTCTATGGCCGAGACAAGCGTTGCCCCTATGCCTTGCTTCCGTCTCGGAGCCGCAATATAGAGCCCAGCGAGCCAAGGCGTTAAATCAAGACGTGTGTCCATATCGTGAACTTTGAGGCACACCGTTCCAAGCAGTTCGTTTCCCTCGAAGGCGACCAGAGCGACCGGAATTTTATTTGTTTGCGCTCTTTCAGTAATAAGGTGCTCTACATCCGCATACGTTCGTTCCGGGTGCAAATACGCCCACTCTTCATAGAACCACCGAGCAAGCGTAGGGATAACTTCCTTGTGGTCTGCCAAATACTCGATGTTCATTCGTTCTCTAACGAGGAGGTCACCGGCGCTGCGCGGCTTTATCGCGCAGCGTCCGGTGGACCGCAGGGTTATGCGTCGGTTGTAGCAGACGGCTCAACTCTGCAAAAAACTCGCTGCGATGGGAAATGCCATTGCCGTTTAAGCGGTGATCCGCACCCGGATAGACGTTGAGAATGAGGTTGCTCTTACCGGCCTCTTTGAATTGCGATGCCAGAAAACGTGCAGACTCAACGGGCACACTCTCATCTTGCTCACCGATGCCGACAATGACGGGAATATTTAACTTAAGAAAATCCGGGAGAGGCTCGATGTCTATGATGTCTGACCACCAGCGATAGGGGTTGCCGTACCAATTGTTCTCGATACTGCGGGGATCGGCGGCAATCTTCTTCCAGCCAGAGTCGATATCGAACCCAATAGCACCCCTCTGCTTGAGTGTGGCGAGCGATTTGCGCATTGAGTAACCGCCGCTGCCGATGATTGCAAGGTGGGTAACTTCAGGGAGTAGCCCGGCGATTTTGGCTGCCGGCAAAGCACCTTCTGAGACACCAACCAAGACGACATTTCTGGGCTTGGGCGTGACGGCGCTTATTTGCGCGGCGATAAATTCCGAATAGTCGGCTACCCACCGATCGGGATCGTTTGCGAGATGAAAATCTCGACCGCAGTCGAATAGGCCGGTGGAACGGTCAGACA
>JACDJC010001456.1_pt1 | contig 20902 bp, 23 predicted proteins | sample 7454191 | NCBI WGS metagenome assembly JACDJC01 (sample SAMN14253291, study PRJNA609438) | sludge metagenome | isolation source: sludge after 25d culture with pyrite and EDTA | collected 2018-12-20 | reverse complement strand
GAAATGGTGTTGCCTGGTGACAACGTGTCGATGCAGGTCAGCCTGATTGCACCGATCGCCATGGAAGAAGGCCTGCGCTTTGCCATCCGCGAGGGCGGCCGCACCGTCGGTGCCGGCGTCGTCGCCAAAATCATCAAGTAATTGATGCCACGGCGGGGCGCGGCCCCGCCAACTTTCGTTCTTTGGGGATTCCCATGAAAAGCCAGAAAATTCGCATCCGCCTGAAAGCGTACGATTACAAGCTGATCGACCAGTCTGCCGCTGAAATCGTTGATACGGCCAAGCGTACCGGTGCCGTCGTGCGCGGCCCCGTGCCGCTGCCCACGCGCATCCGTCGCTACGACGTGCTGCGTTCGCCGCACGTCAACAAGACCTCGCGCGATCAGTTCGAAATGCGCACCCACCAGCGCCTGATGGACATCGTCGACCCCACCGACAAGACCGTCGACGCCCTGATGCGCCTGGATCTGCCTGCAGGGGTGGATGTGGAGATCGCGCTGCAGTAATGATGCCCGCCAGCGGGGCATTCGCTCACGGGGCGAGTTCGCCGCGACACAAAAAAGCCATGCACTTGCATGGCTTTTTTGTCGGCGCGCCTGGCGGACGGCCACCCGACGGGTGCGCTCGCCAGGGCCGGAGGTGGCCCTCAGAACCGGCCGGCCAGGTGCCCGTCTGCCGAGTGCAGGATGGCCTGCAGCGTGCGCAGCGCGCGGGCCAGATCCTGGCGTGAGCGCGGCGCGCCGACGTTCAGGCGTACGGCTTCCGGCCTGTTTTCGGGCTGCAGGGCAAACAGATCGCTGCCCAGCACCGCCACGCCCCGGATCCGGGCGGCAGACACAAACGATTTTGCCGTCCAGGGCAAGGGCAGACTCAGCCAGGCGTGTGTCGAACTGGGGTAGGTGCTGATCGGGAAGCCTGCCAGCGTTTCGGTCACCAGGGCCTGGCGTGCAGACAATTCGGCCTTCTGCCGGGTGATGATGTCGTCCAGCGCTCCCGATTCCAGCAAGTGGGTGGCGATCAGCATGCTGAGCGGATTGACGCACCACACATTGGTGCGCAAGCTGCCTGCGACTTTGGGAGCCTTGCCCGGCGGGACCAGCACGAAGCCGATGCGCAATCCCGGTGCGACGCATTTCGAAAAGCCGCCGATGTAGTAGTTCAATTCCGGCGACAGGGTCGTCAGGCTGGGGCCCGGGCCATCGTGCAGGCTGCGATACACGTCATCCTCGACGATGGGGATCCTGTGCCGGCGCGCCACTTCGGCCAGTGCGACGCGTCGCTCCGGGGACAGCGTTTTTGCGGTGGGGTTGTGCAAGGTGGGAACCAGGATGATGGCCTGTGGGCGGTGCAGCCGGCAGGCCGCGTCCAGTTCCTCGGGCAGCATGCCCACCTGATCGGCGGCGACGCCGCGCAGGGACAGATTGAGCGAATGGCACAGGGTCATCACGCCCTGGTACGTGATTTCGTCGGCCAGGACGACATCGGATGGCTTGCACAGCGTGCGCAGCACGCAAGCCAGTGCGTGCTGCGCACCGTAGGTGACGATCAGGTGTTCCGGCAGCGCGCGCTGCACGGTGTCGGTGCGCATCAGCCATTCGGTGATGGCCAGCCGCAGCCAGTACGCACCTTCGGGGGGGTGATAGTCCTGGAGTGTCGCGAAACGCTCGTCCTCGGGCAGACGGGGCAACAGCGGCGCGAGTGTATCCAGAAAGGCGTTGCAAGCCGGTCTGTTGACGGTCAGATCCAGCAATTCCCCGCCCAGCGGTGCGGACGAATAGGCCTCGGCCGGCTCGGCGTCCTGCGGGGCGGGCAGGACGATCGAGCCGCCGCCTGCGCGACTGTGGATCAGGTTCCTGTCATGCAGGATCTTGAAGGCACGGGTCACCGTGGTGACGTTCAGGCCCAGCCGACGCGCCATTTCCCGCTGGGATGGCAGGCGGGCGTCCACCGGGATGGTGCCGCTCAGGATCTTTTGTTCGATGTGTTCGGCCAGTGCAATGTACAGCACCCCGGGGCCCTGTTTGTCGAGCACCAGCCCGGCCAAGAGTACTTCCAGTGTCGTCACCGCGGCTCCTTGGAATGATGCGCTCGCCCTTGGTCCACCGGGCCTGTTCGGATCTGCAGGCCAGACAAGTGGCACCCTGAATGGCGATATGCATGACGTACATTCAGGATAATTTTTAGAATGATGACACACATTGAGAGCCTATGTGGTACATTATTTTCGCAATCCATTCGAAATTCACGAGAGCCGGCTCAAGCTGGTACGAGGAGACCCCCATGTCCGTTCTGAAAAAATTGGTGCGACCGCTGCTCGCGGCTGCGTTGGTCACCGCTTTCGCGGGATCGGCCCTGGCGGCCACGAATCTGCGGCTGTCCACACTGGACAAGCCCGGTTCCGATGGCGAACTGGCCGCCCAGGAACTGGCCAAGCGCGCGGCCGAGCGCACCGGCAACAATGTGCTGATCAAGGTCTACCCGGCCAGCCAGTTGGGCGACTGGGTCGAGGTCCATGATCAGGTGGCCAGCGGTTCCGTCGACATGGCCATGCAGCCGCTGGCCACATCGTCCGACCGGCGCCTGGCCATTGGCTGGTTCCCTTTCATGTTCCCCACCTACGAGGCCGTTGAAAAGGCGACCACGCGCGGCGGCTTCGTGGATGAGGTCGTGGGCGAGATCGCAGCCGATCAGGGCATCAAGGTGCTGGGCATGTTCGGGGTGGGCATGGGCGGGGCCGGTTTCGTGAAGGATGTTCCCGATCCCACCAATGTGGACATCAAGCGCAACCTGAAGGTCCGCGTCTGGCCCGGTGGCACCACGCACCGCTACATGATGGAACGCTTCGGCTTCAGCGTGGCCACCGTGCCATGGGCAGAGCTGTTCACCGCGCAGCAGACCGGGGTGGTCGATGGTCAGATTGGCGGCACGGCGGAAATGACCTATGACAACTTCAAGGAAGTCACCAAGACCTGGCTTCAGTACAACGACCACTTCGAGTCGAACTGGATCTTCATGAACGCCGGCAAGTTCAAGGCGCTGGATCCGAAGGAACAGAAGGTGCTGGAAGACGTGGCCCAGGAAATCACCAAAGAGCGGTTCGAACAGCTCAAGGCTCGCGATGCGGAGCATCTGCAGCGGCTGCGGGATTACGGCGTGAATGTCGTGACGTTCACCGATCCCGAGCTCGAGCATTTCGCGACGGTGGTGCGCACGGATGTCTGGCCCAAGATCTCCGACGAACTGGGTGATGACATCTACAAGCGCCTCAAGACGGCAGTCGGCGTCCAGTAAGCGCGTCCGCCAACAGCAGCATGGACGAGCGTCCCGTCTGACCGGTTTGTACGCTTGCTTGCGGATGAGCCAGACAGGGCGCCAGTGTCACGGGTGACCGCTGCACCCGTGACCCGTCCTCCCCCTTTCTTTGCCGGAGTGCGCTCGCGATGCCTGATTCGCACCAGAACACCCTGCGTGCCATGGAACGCGCACGTGAACAGGTCGTGCGGGCGCGCGTGCACCGCATGGCACATCCCGACTTTCTGATCCGGCTGCAGCGTGCCGTCCTGGTGATCACCGGCGTGCTGGTCACCGTGTTGATGACCGTCCAGGTCACCACACGCTACGTATTCGGCTTCAGCATCTACGGCATCGAAGAACTCATGAGCTTCTTTGCCGTCTGGCTGTATTTCATCGGCAGTGCACATGGCTCATGGAGCCGCGGTCAGATTTCCGCCAGCCTGCTCGAGGTGGCGCTGCCGTTCGGACGGCTGCAGCAGACCTTGCGGGTTCTGGCCTGCGCAATCAGCACAATCCTCAGCGCCTGGGTGGGGGTGTGGGCCACCGAATACTTCATCAACACGATCCGGCGCCATCTGATGTCCCTGGAAGTCGGCATTCCGCTGGCGTGGGTCCACGTCGTCATGCCCATAGGCCTGTTTCTGATGGCCTTCTATTTCTTTATCGAGCTCAAGGAGGAATACGCCATCCTGAGGGGCCGCACGTGAACAGCTTCATCATCATGGATGTGCTGTTGCTGGTGGGCCTGCTCGTCATCGGCGTGCCGGTGCCGCTGTGCTTTGCCGGTGCGGTGCTGTTTCTGGTCAGCGTCGGCGACCTGGGCAATGCCGCGTTTCTGGTGGGCGCAGGCTACGGCAAGATCTCGTCCGTGATCATCGTCGCGCTGCCCCTGTACATTCTGGCGGGCAACATCATGAGCCAGGGGGGCATCGCCAATCGCCTGATCGATCTGGCCGACAGCGTGTTCGGTCGCATGAAGGGCGGTCTGGGCGTTGTCACCATCGTGACGGCTGCCGTGTTCGGGGCGATTTCAGGCATGGCCTCGTCGGCGGTGGCGGCGATCGGCACCATCATGGTGCCGCGCATGGTCGAACGCGGCTACGACCGCGCGTATGCCTCCACGCTGGTGGCCTCGTCATCGGTGCTGGCCCTGCTGGTCCCGCCCAGTGCCTCCATGATTCTGTACGGCTGGGTCACGGGTACCTCGATTGCCGCCTCGTTTCTGGCACCGATCGTGCCCGGCCTGTTGCTGATTCTGCTATTCATGTTCTGGAATCGCGTCTACGCGGGGCGGATGCCGATCCAGGCCGCCGAGGTCGCCCACGGTGTCACGCAGTTTCAGGACATCCGTGCCAAGGGCAAGCGCGCGACACTGGCGCTGCTGATGCCCCTGATCATCCTGGGCTGCATTTATGGCGGGGTCACCACGCCCACCGAGGCGGCGGCCATTGCCGTGGTCTATGCCATCCCGGTCAGCCTGTTCCTGTATCGTGACCTCAGCCTGAAGGAACTGTGGAAGGTCTTCTGGTACAGCGGCGAGATCACCGGCGTGCTGCTCGTCCTGGTGTTCTTTGCCGCCATGTTCAGCCGCCTGCTGACGATGGAAAACGTGCCGCAGCAGATCCTGGCAGGATTCCTGCTGATCAGTGACAATCCGATCATCCTGCTGCTGTTGATCAACGTTTTTCTGGTGATCATCGGCATGCTGATGGAAGACGTCAGCGGGATTCTGCTGGCATCGCCCATGCTGCTGCCCGTTGCCATCGAAGCCGGCGTCAGCCCGATCCAGTTCGCCGCCATCATCGCAACCAATCTGGGCATGGGGCTGGTGACGCCGCCCACCGCGCCGATCCTGTATTTTTCCGCACTGATCGGCAAATGCCAGCTGGCGCCCATGTTGCGCTATACCCTGACCTTTGTGTTCCTGGCCTATTTGCCGGTCGTCCTGCTGACGACTTTCATTCCGGCCCTGTCCCTGTTCCTGCCACATCTTCTGCTGGGTACCCCATGGTGAGCTTTCCTGACATCAACGCGGACGGCACCCACGGGCGCCACAATGTCACCGTCATCGGCGCCGGCGTGGTCGGTCTGTCCTGCGCCCTCTGGCTGCAGCGTGCCGGGCACGCGGTCACGCTGATCGATCGTCTGTCCCCGCTGGATGCAGAGTCCTACCGCGGGGCCACCAGTTTTGGCAACGCTTGCAGCATTTCCTCTGGTGCCTGTCTGCCCGTGGCCATGCCCGGCATACTGAAACAGGTGCCTGGCATGTTGCTGGATCGCACCGGGCCGCTGTCGATTTTCTGGCGCGATTTTCCCGGGCTCGTGCCGTGGCTGGTTTCCTTCGTGCGCTCCAGCAGTCCAAAGGAAGTCGACCGCATCGTCAGCGTGTTGGGGGCCTTGTTGCGGCTTGCGCCCCAGGGCCATGATTCCCTGATCGCCGAGGCCAATGTGCCGGATCTGCTGCGCAGGACCGGCTGCCTGTATCTCTTTCGCAACGAGCGCGAGTTTCACCAGGCCCGCCAGGGCATCGCCTTGCGAGAGCGTGAAGGGGTGCGCATGGACATTCTCGACGCCCCCCGGGTGCATGAGCTGGAGCCGCATCTGGCACCGCTCTACCATACCGGCGTGCGCTTCCTGGATACCTACAGCCTGGATGATCCCTACCGCTACGTGCTGGCGCTGATGCAATGCTTTCAAAACCGTGGCGGGCGCTTTCTGCAAGGTGAAGTACAGGGAATTCGCCGTGATGCCGCACGGCGGACAGTGCTGCTTGGCGGGCAGTCCCATGCGGCGGATTTTCTCGTCATCACCGGCGGCGCCTGGTCGGCCAGGCTGGCCGCCATGGTAGGCGACCGCGTGCGCCTGAACACCGAGCGCGGGTATCACGTCCTGTTTCCCGGTTCGGGGGAACTGGTACAGGGATCTGTCTGCTACCCGGCCCATGGCTTTTACATGACCCCGACGCGCCAGGGTCTGCGGGCCGCCGGCACCGTCGAACTGGGTGGGCTCGATCGCCCGCCGCGTCGCGTGCGCACCGATGTCATCGAGCGCAAGGTCAGGATGCTGCTGCCGGAAGTCGGCCCGGCCGGCAGGACCTGGCTGGGCTTTCGGCCTTCGATGCCCGATTCCCTGCCCGTCATCGGGCCTTCACCCACAGATGCGCGCGTGCTCTATGCGTTCGGGCACGGTCACATCGGCCTGACGCTGGCAGGCCTCAGCGGACGGATCATCGCCAGCCTGGTCAATGGCCAGGCGGTGCCGCTGGATCTCGCTCCCTTGCGCATCGATCGTTTCTGAGTGCCACGCAGGAGCATGCCATGAATCGCTACATCGTCAGACCGCAGGCCGAGAGCTATGGTCACGACATCGGCATCCTGCTGGTGGATTGCCGCACCCCCTTCATCCCGGGCGATGTGGGCAATGCCAGCACGTATGGCTATCCGGTGTTGTACCGGACGATGCCGGGTGTCACGCTGGATCGCCTGATCAACCAGGCAGACCTGTCGCTGAGCCGGCAGGTCATCGAGGCGGCGCAGTGGCTCGAGGCTTCCGGGGTCTGCGCCATTACCAGCGACTGCGGTTACATGCAGCATTTCCAGGAGGCGGTGGCGGCCGCGGTCAAGGTCCCCGTCATGCTTTCGAGCCTGCTGCAGCTGCCCTTCATCGCGTCCATGCTGGGGCCGCGGCAGGCCGTCGGCCTCCTCTGCGCCAACCGGGCGCGGCTGACCGATGCGTTGATGGAGCCCCTGCTGCGGTCCGTGCACTGTCGCGTGCACGTCGCCGGTCTGGAGGGCGAGCCGAATTTCCGCGGCCCCATCCTGGATGAAACCCCCGAGCTGGATCCGGCCGCGATCGAAGCCGAGGTCGTGCAAGCCGGCGTGCGTCTGGTGCAAAATCATCCGGACATTGCCGTCTGGTTGCTGGAATGTTCGAACCTGCCGCCCTACGCCGCTGCGCTGCAGGCGGCCACGGGCCGGCCCGTGTTCGATTTCATCACCCTGATCGACCACGTGCGCGCGGCGGCGCGTCGCCGACCGTATCGCGGTCACTATTGACCCCGCGTCCCGGTACACGCCCCGTCATCGTGCCGGGGCACTCCTGGGCCGCTGCGTGATTGTTCTGTCTGTCATTTTTCTGTCAATCATCTTGTGATGTCAACAGCGTCGTGGTAAGATCACGGGCTTCGCTATCCATATAGTGAAACAGTATTGCAGAGCCCCGGCCAATCGTAGTCGGGAATGAAAACTGTGGGGAAACACCCCCCGGAGAAAACAATGTCGAATTCGACACCTACGCCCGCGGCCTGGCGCCTTGGGCTTGTGGGGCGCAAGCTTGGCATGACCCGCATCTTTACCGAGGATGGCGAATCCATCCCGGTCACGGTGCTGGATGTGTCCAATAACCGCGTCACCCAGGTCAAGACGCCTGAAATCGACGGCTATGCGGCGGTGCAGCTTGCATACGGCACGCGTCGCGCCTCGCGCGTGACCAAGCCCGAAGCCGGCCACTTTGCCAAGGCCGGCACCCAGGCTGGCTCGATCCTGAAGGAATTTCGCCTCGACCCTGTCCGCGCAGCCGAATTCACGGCCGGCGGTGTGGTGGCCGTGGAATCGGTTTTCCAGGTCGGCCAGCAGGTCGACGTCACCGGCACTTCGATCGGCAAGGGTTTTGCCGGCACCATCAAGCGCCACAATTTTGGCTCCCAGCGCGCCTCGCACGGCAACTCGCGCTCGCATCGTGTCCCCGGCTCCATCGGCCAGGCACAGGATCCGGGCCGCGTCTTCCCCGGCAAGAAAATGTCCGGCCACATGGGGGATGTCACCTGCACCGTCCAGAACCTGGACGTGGTGCGCGTGGACGCCGAACGCGGGCTGCTGCTGGTCAGGGGCGCCGTTCCGGGCCACAAGAACGCCGACATCGTCGTGCGCCCTGCCATCAAGGCAACAGCCGGAAAGGGAGCCTGACCATGGAACTCAAGCTCTTGAATGATCAGGGCCAGTCCGCCGCCACCGTGAACGCCGCCGACGAGATCTTCGGCCGTGAATTCAACGAGGCGCTGGTGCATCAGGTCGTCGTGGCCTATCAGGCCAACGCCCGTCTGGGCAACCGCGCCCAGAAGGATCGCGGCACGGTCAAGCATTCCACGCGCAAGCCCTGGCGCCAGAAAGGTACCGGTCGCGCCCGTGCCGGGATGACGTCCTCGCCGATCTGGCGTGGGGGTGGTCGCACGTTTCCGAATTCCCCGGACGAAAACTTCAGCCACAAGGTCAACAAGAAAATGTATCGCGCCGGTCTGCGCGCCATTTTCTCGCAACTGGTGCGTGAAGACCGCCTGGCCGTGGTGGAAGCCTTCACCCTGGACGCCCCGAAGACCCGGCTGGCCGCTGCCAGACTGAAGGAACTGGGGATTGCCGAGTCCGTCCTGATCATCACGGATGCCCTGGACGAAAACGTCTATCTCGCAACGCGCAACCTGCCCAATGTGGCGGTCATCGAAACGCGCTACGCCGATCCGCTGTCCCTGATCCACTACAAAAAAGTGTTGATCACCAAGCCGGCGATCGCCCAACTCGAGGAGTTGCTGGGATGAATGTCGAACGTCTGATGCAAGTCATTCTGGCGCCCGTGGTCACTGAAAAGTCCACCATGGTCGCTGAAAAGAACAACCAGGTCGCTTTCCGCGTCATCGCCGACGCCACCAAGCCAGAAATCAAGGCCGCCGTTGAACTGCTGTTCAAGGTCGAAGTCGATTCCGTGCAGGTGGCCAATCGCAAGGGCAAGGAAAAGCGCTTCGGCCGATTCATCGGTCGTCGCCGTAATGAACGCAAGGCCTATGTCTCCCTGAAGAGCGGGCAGGAAATCGACTTTTCGGAGGTGAACTAAATGCCGCTGGTCAAAGTCAAACCCACATCCGCCGGCCGTCGGGGCATGATCAAGGTCGTGCACCCGGAACTGCACAAGGGTCCGGGCTACGCCCCGTTGCTCGAGTCGCAATCGCGCAATTCCGGGCGCAACCACTATGGCCACATCACCGTGCGCCATCGGGGTGGTGGCCACAAGCAGCACTATCGCGTGGTGGATTTCCGCCGCAACAAGGACGGCATCACCGCGAAGGTCGAGCGTCTGGAATACGATCCGAACCGTACCGCGCACATCGCGCTGCTGTGCTACGCCGATGGCGAGCGCCGCTACATCATTGCGCCGCGCGGGCTGCAGGTGGGTGCCACGGTCGTCTCCGGCCTGGAAGCCCCCATTCGTACCGGCAATGCCCTGCCGATCCGGGCCATCCCGGTCGGTGCCACCATCCACTGCATCGAGATGCTGCCGGGCAAGGGGGCGCAGATGGCCCGTTCGGCCGGCGCCTCGGCCGTGCTGCTGGCCCGTGAAGGCGTCTACGCCCAGGTCCGCCTGCGTTCCGGCGAGGTGCGTCGCGTGCACATCGACTGTCGCGCCACCATCGGCGAAGTCGGCAATGGCGACCACAGCCTGCGCCAGATCGGCAAGGCCGGTGCCATGCGCTGGCGCGGCATCCGCCCCACGGTACGGGGTGTGGCCATGAACCCGGTGGATCACCCGCACGGCGGTGGCGAAGGCCGTACCGGCGAAGGCCGTGAACCCGTCAGCCCGTGGGGTACCCCCGCGAAGGGCTACCGGACTCGTCGTAACAAGCGCACAGACAATATGATTGTCTCGCGCCGCAAGCGCAAATAAGGGGCGAACACTATGTCACGTTCGATCAAGAAAGGCCCGTTTGTCGATGCGCATCTGATCAAGAAGGTCGATGCTGCCGTCGGGGGCAAGGAAAAGAAGCCGATCAAGACCTGGTCGCGCCGTTCCACCATCCTGCCCGAGTTCATCGGGCTGACCATTGCCGTGCACAACGGCCGCCAGCACGTTCCCGTGTACATCAACGAGAACATGGTCGGCCACAAGCTCGGCGAGTTTGCCCTCACGCGCACCTTCAAGGGGCACGCGGCGGACAAGAAGGCCAGGAGATAAGCCATGGAAACCACCGCAATCATCCGCGGCGTCCATATTTCCGCACAGAAGACCCGCCTGGTGGCGGATCTGATCCGTGGAAAATCCGTGGCGCAAGCGCTCAACATCCTGACGTTCAGCCCCAAGAAGGCCGGCGGCATCCTGAAGAAGGCGCTGGAATCGGCCATAGCCAATGCCGAGCACAACGATGGTGCCGACATCGACGAACTGAAGGTCACCACGATCTATGTCGACAAGGCCCAGTCGATGAAACGTTTCTCGGCCCGGGCCAAGGGTCGCGGCAACCGCATCGAAAAGCAGACCTGCCACATTGTGGTCAAGGTCGGGGCGTAAGGAGTCACAATGGGACAGAAAATTCACCCGATCGGGTTCCGCCTCGCGGTCAATCACAATTGGACTTCTCGCTGGTTCGCGAACGACAAGACCTACGGCAGCATGCTGGCCGAAGACATCCGCGTTCGCGAATACCTGAAGAAGAAGCTCAAATCCGCATCGGTGGGCCGCGTGGTCATCGAGCGCCCTGCCAAGAACGCCCGCATCACCGTATACTCGGCGCGCCCGGGTGTGGTGATCGGCCGTCGCGGCGAGGACATCGAGATCCTGAAGGCGGATCTGCAGCGCCTGATGGGCGTGCCCGTGCACGTCAACATCGAGGAAATCCGCAAGCCGGAAACCGACGCCCAGCTGATTGCCGATTCGATTGCCCAGCAGCTCGAAAAGCGCATCATGTTCCGCCGTGCCATGAAGCGCGCCATGCAGAACGCCATGCGTCTGGGCGCCCAGGGCATCAAGATCATGAGCTCGGGCCGTCTGAACGGCATCGAAATTGCCCGCACCGAATGGTATCGCGAAGGCCGTGTGCCGCTGCATACCCTGCGTGCCAATATCGACTACGGCACGGCCGAAGCCCAGACGACCTACGGGATCATCGGCATCAAGGTCTGGGTCTACAAGGGCGACATGTTGCCCAACGGCGAAATGCCCCCGGAAACCGCCGCCCCGCGCGACGAGGAACGGCGTCCGCGCCGTGCCCCGCGTGGCGAGCGCCCGGGTGGTCGCCCCGGTGGCCGTGGCCGGGGTCCGCGTCGTGATGCTGCCGCGGCAGCCCCGGCGCCTGAAGGAGAATAACCATGCTGTCACCCTCTCGCAGGAAATACCGCAAAGAGCAGAAGGGCCGCAATACCGGCCTGGCCACGCGCGGCACCCTGGTCTCCTTTGGCGAGTTCGGTCTGAAGGCCACCGGTCGTGGCCGCCTGACCGCACGCCAGATCGAGGCCGCCCGTCGCGCCATCAACCGCCACATCAAGCGCGGCGGCCGCATCTGGATTCGCATTTTTCCGGACAAGCCCATTTCCCAGAAACCCGCCGAAGTCCGCATGGGCAAGGGCAAGGGCAACCCGGAATTCTGGGTGGCCGAAATTCAACCCGGCAAGGTGCTGTACGAAATGGAAGGCGTGAGCGAAGACCTCGCCCGCGAAGCGTTCCGCCTGGCCGCCGCCAAGCTGCCCATCAGCACGACCTTCGTGTCGCGCCGTGTGGGCGCCTGAACAGGAATCGGACATGAAAGCCAGTGATCTGCGCGCCAAAGACGCCCCCGAGCTGCAAAGCGAGCTCGAAAGCCTGCTGAAGGCACAATTCAACCTGCGCATGCAGCGTGCCACCCAGCAGCTTTCCAACACCAGTCAGATAGGCAAGGTGCGCCGCGACATCGCACGCATCCGCACCATCATGACTGAGAACGCAGGAAAGTGAAATGACAACCGAAATCCAGAATGAAACCCCCAAGCGTCAGCGTACGCTGGTCGGCAAGGTCGTCAGCAACAAGATGGACAAGACGGTCGTCGTCAGCGTCCAGACCCGTGTGAAGCACCCGGTGCTGGGCAAATTCGTCAACCGCTCGGCCAAATACAAGGCGCACGACGAAACCAACCAGTACAACGAGGGCGACACCGTGGAAATCGCTGAAAGCCGTCCCATCTCCAGGAGCAAATCCTGGAAGGTGGTGCGCCTGGTCGAGGCCGTGCGCGTCATCTGATGTTGATGCGGGCGGGCATCCCTCCGGGGATGCCGCTGCCTCGCGCCCGGTCATGCCCGGGCACCAAAAACCCCGCCACCGGCGGGGTTTGACGCTTCTGATCCAGCGCAAGCCTGGCTGTGCGTGCGGCGAGAAACAGGCCGGCCCAGCTGTTAAACTGACGCCATGGAAATCACCTCTTTTGACGATCTGTTGCAGGCGGCGCGCCAGCAACCCGAGCCGCAGCGGCTGCTGTTCGTTTTTGCGGCCAGCGGCGTGCCCGATGATGCCACGCCAGCCCAGAAGGCCAGCCACGCGCGCGGCGAAGGCGGGGAGCTCACGCCCATCCTGTGTGTGGACAAGACGCCCGACGCCTTGTCCAGTTTCACCAGCCTGGTCGATGAATCACGCGAAACAGGCCAGGACTGGCAGGTCGTTTTCGTGGCGGCCATGGCGGATCAGTCGGCTTTTCTGCCCGACAACAAGGATGTCGACGAGGCCTTCCAGCGCATGACCCAGATGATCAAATACGGCACGGTCGGGTCGCTGCTGGCCTTCGATCACAGCGGCGAACCGATCGTGTTCGGGGCCGCCTGACCGCCAACGCGAATCCCGGCCTGCGGGCCCGGGGCCAAGGCCCGCTTCCGCCGCCGTGCCGGGTCACTCCGTGGCGGGGCATCGATCTGCTACGCTATGCGTAACGGCTGATTGCCGGCGCATGCGGAGCATTCCATGAGACTGTCCATCAGGCCCGTGCTGGGTCTTCTGGTGCTGAGCCTGCTGATGGCCGGCACCCGGGCCGCCCCCGTCACCCCCGTCACCTCGGCCGCCCCCGTCGCCCTGCCCGCCACACAGGCGGCCGCCGCGGCCTATGAAGCGGGCCTGGACATTTTTCATCCCCTGGTCGCGCGCCACGGCATGGTGGCCACGGAACAGGGCCTGGCCTCTCGGGCCGGGCTGCAGATCCTGCAGGCCGGGGGCAATGCCATCGATGCGGCGGTGGCGATCGGTTTCACCCTGGCGGTGACGCAACCCAACGCCGGGAACCTGGGTGGGGGCGGATTCATGATGGTGCACGAGGCGCGCGGCGGCCAGGACATAGCCCTGGACTTCCGCGAAACCGCCCCGGGCCGTGCCACGCGCAACATGTATCTGGATGCCCACGGCCAGGTGGTCGAGGGGCGCTCGCTGCACACGGCTCTGGCGGTGGGCGTGCCCGGGTCGGTGGCCGGTCTGACCCATGCGCTGGCACGCTGGGGTTCCCTGCCACTGGCCACGGTCATGGCGCCGGCCATCCGCCTGGCCGAACAGGGCTTTCCGGTGAGCCGGTCACTGGCCAGGGCGCTGGAACGGACGGCGCAGCCCATGGGCCGGTGGCCCGCGACGCGTGCGATCTTCTGGCGCGACGGCCGACCCTTGCGTGCGGGTGAACGGCTGGTGCAAAGTGATCTGGCGGCTTCCCTGCGTCAGATTGCCGACCAGGGGGCCGACGCTTTCTATCGGGGGCCCATTGCGCGCAAGATCGTGGCCGAGATGGCCCGCCAGGGCGGCCTGATAGCGGCCGATGACCTGGCGCGCTACCGGGCGATCGAACGCGCACCGATCGTGGGGACCTATCGCGGCTACCGGATCGTGACCATGCCACCGCCCAGTTCGGGCGGGATTCATCTGGTGCAGATCCTGAACATGATGGAAACCTGGCCGATGGCGCAGTGGGGTGCCGGCAGTGCGCAGGCCATCCACCACATGGCCGAGGCCATGAAGCTGGCGTATGCGGATCGCTCGAAATATCTGGGGGACACGGACTTTGTCCAGGTGCCGGTGGCCGGGCTGACCTCGAAGGCTTACGCTCGTCGGCTGGCGGCGGGCATCCTGCCCGATCGGGCGCGACCGTCGGCCGACATTCATCCCGGCCATCCCGGGGATTTCGAAAGCAACCAGACCACGCACTATTCGGTCGTCGATGCCACCGGCAATGCGGTCGCGGTCACCTACACGCTGAACACGAACTTTGGCAGCGGCCTGGTTGCGGCCGGCACCGGCATCCTGTTGAACAACGAGATGGACGATTTTTCGGCCAAGCCGGGCGTGGCGAACGTCTACGGACTGATCGGCGGCGAAGCCAACGCCGTCCAGGCAAACAAGCGTCCCCTGTCTTCCATGACGCCCACCATCGTGCTGAAGGACGGTCGCCCCTGGCTCGTGACCGGCAGCCCGGGGGGTGCACGCATCATCACGACGGTGCTGGAAACCGTGGCCGATATGATCGATTTCGGCATGAATCCGGCCGAAGCCGCCGCGATGCCCCGCTTCCACCATCAGTGGTGGCCTGACGAATTGCGGGTGGAAAAGGGCTTCAGCCCGGATACGCTGGTGCTGTTGCGCCGCTACGGTCACCATGTGGTGGTGAAACCGACCATGGGCAGCACGCAGACCATTCAGATTCGCGATGGCCGCTTATATGGCGCCTCGGATCCGCGCACGCCGGACGCGCGCGTACTGGGGTATTAGAGATTCTCTTCTTTCAGTTTGCGACGCAGGATCTTGCCCACATTGCTGCGCGGCAGATCCTCGCGAAACTCGACGAATTTCGGTACCTTGTAGCCTGTCAGCAGGGTCCGGCAATGGGCGATCACATCGGCCTCGGTCAAGGTCGGATCCTTGCGGATCACGTAGAGCTTCACCACCTCGCCGGCCGCGCCATGCGGCACGCCGACGGCGGCGGCTTCGCGAATGCCCGGGTGTTCCATGGCGGCCGCCTCCACCTCGTTCGGATAGACATTGAAGCCCGACACCAGGATCAGGTCCTTTTTCCGGTCCAGCAGGAAGACGTAGCCCTGCTCGTTCATCCTGCCGATGTCGCCCGTCAGCAGGTAGCCGTCGGCGTCAAAGATGTGCGCGGTTTCGTCGGGGCGATTCCAGTATCCGGAGGTGACCTGCGGTCCCTTGACGCAGATTTCCCCCGGTTCGCCGATGGGCAGTGTGCGGTTGCCGGTGCGCACGGCGACCTCGGTCGACGGCACCGGCAGGCCGACCGAGCCGTTGAAATCGACCTTGTCCAGTGGATTGATCGTGACGGCGGGCGAGGTTTCCGTCAATCCGTAGGCCTGGGCAATCGGGTTGCCGGTCGTCTTCAGCCAACGGCTGGCAACGGCTTCCTGCACGGCCATGCCCCCGCCCAGGGTGATGTTCAGAGAGCGAAAGTCCAGGGTGGCGAAATCCGGGTGATTCAGCAGCGCATTGAACAGGGTGTTCACGCCGGTCAGGGCGGTGAATTTCACTGCGCGCAGTTCCCGGATGAAGGCGCCGGTGTCGCGCGGATCGATGATCAGCAGATTGCTGGCGCCCAGTTTCATGAAGGTCAGGCAGTTCGCCGTCAGGGCGAAGATGTGATAGAGGGGCAGCGCCGTGACGACGCATTCCTGATCCCCCTGACAATAGGGGCGCACCCAGCTGCAGGCCTGGCAGACGTTGGCAATCAGGTTGCCGTGGCTGAGCATGGCGCCCTTGGCCACGCCCGTCGTGCCCCCGGTGTACTGCAAGGCCGCCAGATCGCCATGGGACAGCACCGGGCGCTGCCAGGGCAGGCGCGCCCCGGCGGCCAGCACGGCGCGCAGACGCTGGTGGCCGGGGATGTTCCAGGCAGGCACCTTGCGCTTCCAGTGGCGCACCACCAGATCGGTGATCAGGCCTTTGGGAAAACCCAGCAGCTCGCCCACCGACGTCACGACGACATGCCGGACCGCCGTGCCCGGCAGAGCCTGCTGCAGGGTCCGGGCGAAGTTTTCCGCCACCACCACCACACGGGCGCCCGAGTCGGCCAGCTGGTGGTGCAGCTCGTGCATGGTATAGAGCGGGTTGGTATTGACCACGACGGCACCGGCCATCAGGGTGCCGAACAGACAGACCGGATATTGCAGCAGATTGGGCATCATCAGCGCAACGCGCTCGCCCTTGGCAAGGCCGCGCGCCTGCAGCCAGGCGGCAAATGCCTGCGCCTGCTGATGCAACTGGGCGTAGCTCATGGCCGCGCCCATACTGAGGTAAGCCGTGTTGCGGGAGTATTCCCTGCAGCTTTGCTCGAACAGGTCTGCCAGCGACGCGTGGGCGGCCGCCAGATCGGTGATGTCTGCCGGTACTCCTTCGGGATAGTGTTTCAGCCAGATGCGTTCCATGGTGCCTTCCTTCCCGTGGCGTCATCTGCCGGGGACGATGCGCTGTCGGCCCGCAGGACGGATTGAAAGTCCCGGTCGAATTCGTCCACCATGATGACGCGATCGCGCAGGATGTTGCGCGCGCGGATGCGGGTGAGCTCTTCGTCCGTGAGGCCGCCGGCCGCGTGGATGGCTTCGGCCATGTCACGCACATTGGTGCGCGGGTCGTCGGCTGGCAGGCGCCCCGATTTTTCGAATGCGCGCATGCGTGCGTCCAGGTCCCGGGTATCCAGGACGGCAGCGAAGGCGGCTTCGATGGCCCCGACCGGCTCGGCCGGATCCCGCGGAACGTAGACATCCCGGCTCAGGCGCTCGCGAGTTCCGCCCGGCTGGCTGATCGCATCGGCCACGGCCATCGTCAGCCTGTCGGATGGCGCGGCGTAGGGGCGACCCCAGGGAAACAGCAGCAGCCGCAAGACGCCTGCGACGAAGCGGTTGGGGAAATTGGCCAGCACGCCGGCAAAGGCATCCTGGGCGCGGCAATACGCGTCCTGAATGGCCCAGTGCGCCAGCGGCGCGTCGGCAGCCTGGCGGCCCTCGTCCTCGTAGCGCTTGAGCGTGGCCGAGATCAGGTAGAGCTGCGACAGGATGTCGCCCAGGCGCGCGGAAATCGATTCACGTCGCTTCAGCGAACCGCCCAGCACCAGCATCGCGGCATCGGCCAGGGTGGCGAAGGCTGCGGAAAAGCGGCTCAACTGGCGGTAGTGGCGGGTCATTCCGGGGGCCACGCCGGCATCGGGACGGGCCAGCATGGCGTTGGTGAACCCATGTCCGATGGCGCGCAGTGCATTGCCCGTGGCATGGCGCACGTGCCCCCAGAAGGCCCGGTCGAAATCCTGCAGCCCCTGGTGCGGATCGCCGGCCTGCGCGGCATGCATCTCATCGAGCACATGGGGGTGGCAGCGGATCGCGCCCTGGCCGAAGATGATCAGGCTGCGCGTGAGGATGTTGGCGCCTTCGACCGTGATGCCCACCGGGATCTGCTGGTAGGCGCGCCCCAGAAAATTCTGGGGCCCCAGACAGATCCCCTTGCCGCCGATGACGTCCATGCCGTCATTGACCACGATGCGGCCACGTTCCGTGACGTGGTATTTCACGATGGCCGAGACCACGGCCGGCTTTTCGCCCAGATCCACGGCGCCGGCCGTCATGGTGCGCGCGGCATCCATGAGGTAGGTGTGGCCGCCTATGCGTGCCAGGGCTTCGGCAACCCCTTCGAAGCGGTGGATGGGGGTGCGGAACTGGTCGCGTATGGCCGCATAGGCGCCGACGGTGCGCACCGTCAGCTGGGCCATGCCGACATACGAGGACGGCAACGAGATCGACCGCCCGGCCGCCAGGCATTCCATCAGCATGCGCCAGCCCTGGCCGGCCATGGCGGGGCCGCCGATGATGAACTCCAGCGGCATGAACACCGCGTGCCCCCGTGTCGGGCCGTTCATGAACATGGCATCCAGCGGGAAATGGCGCCGGCCGATTTCCACGCCCGGATGGCTGGACGGCACCAGGGCGCAGGTGATGCCCAGGTCGGCGGCATCGCCCAGCAGCCCGTCCGGGTCATACAGGCGGAAGGCCAGCCCCAGAATCGTGCAGACCGGCCCCAGCGTGATGTAGCGCTTGTCCCAGGTGACGCGCATGCCCAGCACGTCCTGCCCCTGCCACTGGCCCCGGCAGACGATGCCGTGATCCGGAATGGCGGCGGCGTCCGACCCGGCCCAGGGGCTGGTCAGGCCGAAGGCGGGAATGTCTTCGCCACGTGCCAGGCGTGGCAGGTAGTGGTCCTTCTGTTCCTGTGTGCCATAGTGCAGCAACAATTCGGCCGGCCCAAGGGAATTGGGCACCATGACCGTTGCGGACAGGGCCGAGCTGCGGCTCGACAGCTTCGTGACCACCGCGGAATGGGCCAGCGCCGAAAAGCCCAGGCCGCCATATTCCCGCGGGATGATCATGCCAAAGAAGCGCTCGGCCTTGATGTATTCCCAGGCCTCGGGCGGGAGATCCAGGTCGTGGCGCGTGACCCGCCAGTCGTTCACCATGGCACACAGGGTTTCGACCTGATGGTCCAGAAACGTCTGTTCGGCCTCGCTCAGACGCGGGGCCGGGATGGCGTGCAGCGCCCGGGCACTGGGCTTGCCGCGAAACAGCGTGCTCTCCCACCAGATGGTGCCGGCCTCCAGGGCCTCGCGCTCGGTATCGGACATGCGCGGCAGGATGCGGCGAAATGTCTCGTACATTGGCCGGCTCAGGTAGGGGATGCGCAGCCCGGGTGTGGACAGCACGTAGGCGACGGCTGCCAGAATCAGGACGAGGACGATCAGGAGGAAGATCATGAGGCGGGTCCGGAAACAGGGTGGATGAAAGGCAGCGGTGCCTGCAGGCCGCCCAGCAGAAAAGCCGTCAGGCGCCGCAACAGGGTTTGTGCGCCCCGGGTCGCGTCCTGATCGCGGTCTCCCTCGCCGCCTTGGCCGGGGCCGCCTGCACCCATGATGGCATAGGCCGTGGCGCCCAGCATGAAATGGAAGCGCCAGACGATTTCCGCTTCGGGCATGCCCGGCAGTGCCGTCAGCAGCGCCTGCGTGAATCGCTGCGCGACTGCGCTGTGTTCTGCGGTGAACAGTGCCTGCAACGTGCCGGTAGGGTCTGACATGGTGGTGGTCTGCAGCGGCACGAAGGCGCGCCGTTCAGCGCCGGCACTGCAGGCATGGCGCACCAGCGGGCCGAAGTAGGCGTCGATGAGCGCGGCCGGTTGCAGTGGCTGCCCGCCTGTGCGGGCCTCCAGCGCATCCAGCATGCGCAGGCGCTCATCATTCAGGGCATCCAGCCGGCGCTGGAATACGGCTTCGACGAGCGCGCTCTTCGAGCCGAAGTGATAATTGACTGCCGACAGATTCACCTGCGCCGTGCGGGTGATCTGCCGCATCGAGGTATTGTCGTGCCCCTGCGCCGCAAACAGGTGTTCGGCGGCATCGAGAATGGCATCACGGGTGAGTGCGGATCGGGAGCGGGTCATGGCCGGGTCAAACGTTTGTTTGAAACTATACACACAAAAGCGCTGCCGGCGACATGTCGGCCGGGCCACGGTGTCGGCCGGGTTACGGTGTCGGCCGGGCCACGGATGAGGCCCGGGCGGAGATGGGACTACACTGCCGGATATCCTCGTCCCGGGTTTCAGAGAGAGCGTGATGGCTTCGTTGCGGCAATTGCTGGTGATCTCGTCCGTGGTCATCGCGTGCATTCTGGTCGTCATGCTGGCCGTGGGCATGGGCTTGATGGAACGCAAGCTCGATGCGCAGTTGCAGACCGACGGCGAAAATGTCGTGGCCACGCTGGCGCTGCTGGTCGGTTCCCAGCCAGACCAGGCGGCTCGCGCCCGTGTGCTGGATGCGGCGTTCCAGCAAGGCCGCTTCCAGGAACTGTCCCTGCTCGGGCCCGATGGCACGGTCGTCTTTCAGGGGCATCGGCAACGGCTGTCGGGTGCCGACACCCCGCGGGGGTGGTCGACGCTGGTGCAGGTCGGCACCCATCGGGCCACGCGTCGGGTACCCGGCGCCGGGCAGCTGATCCTGGTGCTGGATATGGACTCGGCCCGGGAAGCCCTCTGGGCGCACATCGTCCAGTGGTTCTGGCTGGCACTGGGTCTGGCGGCTTTCTGGGCGCTTTTCGTGGCGGCACTGGTGGCGCGCGTGCGGCGGGAACTGGCTGCTGCGCGATCGGCGCCAGCCGCGCAGCGGACGGACTGACCCGGTGCGGCAATCACGGCATCCCTGAAGGCCGCAGTGAACGCCGCGCTGAAGGTCGCGGTGGCAGCGCCGACATGTCGGTCAACGAGGTCGGTCAACGAGGTCGGTCAACGAGTCAGTCAACACAATCGGTCAAAGGGATGGTCTTTTCCAAAGTGCAGATGAGTCTGAAGGGGCTTACCTGATATTTGGACAAGACTGGGACAAGACAGTGACAAGACTGGGATTTGCTTTTTCCTTTTGAACAGGCCTATAATTGCCGTCTTGGCCTTATCTGACCCAAGACCATTTCAAGCGTCGCCTTCCTGGCATTGGCCAGTTCGTTGGCAGGCAGCGTGAATGGCAGGGCAGGATGCGGGCTCAGGGCATATCGAATTTCAACCCAGGGTGTACACGACCAGCACGGATGCTTGGTCGTGCAGGCCTGACGGGACCAAAACTGACTGTGTCGCCATGGGGCGAAAACCCCGGGGTTTCGCCGTTAAGTTGGAACAGGAAAAATCATGATTCAAATGCATACCTCGCTGAACGTGGCCGACAACACGGGCGCACGCAGCATCATGTGCATCAAGGTGTTGGGCGGCTCCAAGCGCCGTTATGCCGCCATTGGCGACATCATCAAGGTGACGGTCAAGGAAGCG
>JACDJC010001455.1_pt1 | contig 20912 bp, 19 predicted proteins | sample 7454191 | NCBI WGS metagenome assembly JACDJC01 (sample SAMN14253291, study PRJNA609438) | sludge metagenome | isolation source: sludge after 25d culture with pyrite and EDTA | collected 2018-12-20 | reverse complement strand
CGAAAGTCGACGTTGACGACGCGCCACGGCGCGCTGAGCCCGAGGGCTTGAGTGAAGAGAGCTTCCATCAGCGAAGCTTGCCGATACGCTGCCCACAGGGCAAGTCAGGCACAAGTCAACCACACGGATCGAGAGAGAGCCGAAAAACAGAACCTCATTCGGCATTCAACCGATGCATGCGCTTTTTCAGCCCGATGGCGTCCTGACTATCCTGCGTAACCGAGGATACGTCGTGGAAGAGCCGATGTAGGCACGCTATTGCGGTACTTGTCGGCGACAGGAGACGTCTCGATGTCGACGCTGGACAGACATTCGGTCTACGACGGCTGAGCACGCTGATCAGCTTACCGCGAGGCAGACTCACAGGGATACCTACCCGTGCGCCGCAACGTCAAGGCACAGGCACGGATCAAAATCCGGATTCTCGACCACCCCTTCTGGACAGTAGCCGCGCGGATTGCACACCACCCGGGTGCCCGCCACCATGTAATCGAAACTGTTGTGGGTGTGGCCGTGAATCCACAGTACGGCGCGCCCCATCAGCGCCGTGCAATCGGAAACAAAAGCAGGGTTGACCGGCGAGTCGGCGAAGCGTGGGTGGATGCTGTGTGGTGTGGGCGCGTGGTGAGTGATGACCACGGTCGGCCCCTCGAAAGGCTCCTCCAGCACCGACGCGAGCCATGCATATTGTTCAGCGAACAACGCGCACGAGTCGGCCGGTGTGAACACGCTCCCGTCCGCGTTGCGGATGACTTTGAAATCACGCCCGAACTTCGCCGCCAAGGCCATGGCGAGGTCTTTCTTTTCGACTCCGAACAGTGCGAAGTCCGTCCACAAGGTTGCGCCCACAAAGCGCACGCCACCGATCACTCGCGTGCCCTGATCCAGCAGTTGGATGCCATATTCAAGCGCACTCCGGGCCAGCGCCCGCCGCACCTCCGGGATCGAGCCACCGAAGAACTCGTGGTTGCCGGGAACGTACAGCACCGGCCGATCCAGAGCCGCCGCCCACGCCATCGCCGCAGATGCCGGGCGCTGGATGTCGCCAGCGAGAATCGTCACGTCGGCCTCCACCTCCGGTGGCGGCATGTCCCGCACGCCAAGGTGCAGGTCGGACAGGATGTGCAGGCGCATGGATTGCTCCGTCGAAGCGTTGTCCCCTATCGTTGCGCAACAACAGCCGGAACGCGATCTCGCGCCACTCGTGGTAACCATGCTGCTCGTCAGACAAAGGTGACAAACGATTTCGCGGAGTGCGGTCCACCAGCACGAGCAATCGGACGATCGTATGACTCGCGATCTTCCGCCGATGCATGCTAGAACATGCCAGACTGTTGAACGTCGGGACCACGCATCGGGGCGTACACTCTGCGAATCAGGCAAACCCTGACCGCCGCGCATGGCAGAACTTTCTCGACCGCCTGCCAACGCCCTTCCATACAGCACATGGGTCGCATACCCGTCTGCAACCGCCGCAAGAGACGATCCAGGAGACTCGAAATGACGGAAAGCCGCAAGCAGGGCCTGTCGACCCGCAGCATCCATGGTCACAGCTTCAAGGATGCGCATGGCAGCCCGCACCTTCCGGTGTATGACACCACTACCTTCGCGTTCAAATCGACGGCTGACCTGCTTGATGTCGTCGATGGCCGCAAGCCCGGCAGCCTCTATACGCGTTACGGCCTGAATCCATCAATCTTCGCCATTGAAGAAACGCTCGCCGGTCTTGAAGGGGCTGAAATGGCCTGGTCCTTCTGCTCGGGCATGGCGGCTGAAACGGCCTTGTTCCTGACCCATGGTCGTGAAGGCATCGTCTGTATCGGTGACGCTTATGGCGGCACCCTGGAACTGCTGAGCAGCCAGCTGCCATTACTGGGAATCAACACCCATTTGATTCTCACAAGCGAGCTGGGCCAACTCGACGCCTTGCTGGCGGCGGGCGCAAAGATGGTGTTTTTCGAGACGCCCGCCAACCCCACGCTTGAAATACTCGACATTCGCGCAGTCTCGGCGAAAGCGCACGCCCACGGGGCGCTGGTCGCGGTCGACAACACTTTCGCCTCACCCGTCAATCAGCGCCCGCTGGAACTCGGTGCCGATTTTGTCTTGCACAGCGCCACCAAGTATCTTGGCGGACACAGCGACCTTACAGCCGGCGCCCTGATGGGTTCGAAGGAATTGCTGATGCCGGTATGGAACTGGCGCAAGAATCTCGGCTCGATGATTTCGCCAGCCACGGCATCCCTGCTCGCCCGCAGCCTGCGTACACTGGTGGTCCGCGTGCGCCAGCAGAACGAATCCGCCCAGCGTGTTGCCGAAGCCATGGCGCGCCATCCGAAAGTCGCCCGGGTATTCTATCCCGGTCTGTCTGATTTTCCGGGGCATGCCTTGGCCAGGGAACAGATGCACGGTTTCGGCGGCATGCTGAGCATCGAGGTGGCAGGCACGGGGGAAGACGCTACCCGAGTGGCCGATCACTTGAAGCTCTTTGCGCTCGCACCCAGCCTTGGCGGCGCAGAAAGCCTGGTCACACAGCCCTGCACAACGACACACCACGGACTGACACCGGAAGAACGCACTCGCCGCGGTATCTCGGACGCCATGCTGCGTTTGTCGATCGGCCTGGAGGATGCGGAAGATCTGATCGCCGATCTGGAGCAGGCGCTGGGTTGATAAATCCGATCCATTACGACAGTGTCGCCAGCGTTGAAGCCTGTTGACTACGCTACCCGTGCCAACATCCCTCGGACTCTCCCCTGTTTTCGCGGACAGTCGAGTCGAGGCTGAAAATACTGGTTCCGGGGAAAAATAATGTCACGGGTGAATTACACTTACTTGAAGTAGCAACTGACAACCGCGTCATTCCCGCGACCTGATCAGCGTCGAATCCCAGCTGTCAAAAGCCCCTCTCCCCTCGCTGTCTCTCGATCAGATATCGATTGAATACTGCGACAAGACCGGCGGGCACTGCCCGCCGGCTCTTCTGCACCAATGCAAGATGTGATCAGGAGACAGCTGAGGTCCGACGCTGCTCACGTCCCGCGAAAGCGGGGATGACGACGCCAAGTAGGTACCTTCATCCCCGACACCTTTTTGCTGACAGCTTTTCCTCGGGTGAACCCGATTTCGGCACGACGACGATCTTCACGCTAAATCAAGGTGATTCTGATAACTTCCGGAACAATGTGCGACAGGAATGACGGCATCACCGCCGAAAACCACGATCACTGCAGATAGATGATCCCGACGTTACCACCCCTTGCCGACGTGCTCGACCTGATGCCTGATGCCGTGTGCGTAGTCGATGCCGGTGGGTACTTCCTGTTCGTCAATGCAAGTTTCCAACGTATCTTCGGCTACGCGCCCACCGAAGTGCTTGGCCAGCGGCTGTTCGATCTGGTTCATCCTGAGGATCGTGCGGCGACCACCGAGCAGGCCGAAGCGGTGATGGCCGGCAAACTGCAGCGCCACTTCCGCAATCGCTACGTCCACAAGGACGGTCACAGCGTGGATATCCAATGGTCCGCCCGCTGGCTTCCCGAACATGGCGTACGCATCGGTGTTGGCCGCGAAGTGACCGAACTTCGCCGTCTCGAGCGCGAACTGGAACACCGCGCCAACCACGATTCGCTGACCGGCCTGGCCAACCGCGACCGACTGCGTGTCGAACTGCAATCCGCAATCGAGTGCGCCACGCAGACCAACCATGGCGTGGCCCTGCTCTACCTGGATCTCGACGGCTTCAAGTTCGTCAACGACCGCGGTGGCCATGATGTGGGCGATCGCCTGTTGCGCGAAGTAGCCGTGCGCCTCCAGCAAGGCATGCGACAAGGCGATGTGCTGGCCCGCGTCGGCGGTGACGAGTTCGTCGCACTGCTGCCCGATTGTCGCGATGCCGAGTGTGCCCAGTCGATAGCCAATGCACTGCGCGCCCGCCTCGCCCAACCCTTCAGGTTGCCCGACGGTTTGTTTCAGCTGGACGCCAGCATCGGCATCGCCTGCTTTCCCACCAACGGAACCGATGCAGATACCCTGTTGACACACGCCGATCGGGCCATGTACGTCGCCAAGCGCCAGCAGCCGCTACCCACGGAGGACAAGCCTGGGCATCGAAGCGGCAAGACGCGCACCCACACATCGGCACCGCCGAAGAAGTGAAGTGCGTGTTTCTTGGCCCCCGCGACGAATCGATGATCCTTTATTGCGCACTTGCCTGGGCAGCATGGCTATGCCCCCGGAAAATGTGAAAGCAAGAAACGGATGGATAGCGACCGCTTCGAATGTTCTACTGCGCTCCGCAACGTGGTCGTTGCCAAGAGGGAAAAATCATGAAGCTGCGAATTCATGGAATATCGACTGACGAATGTGAGCGGATTTGGCGCGGCGGCGTTGATGCGAATGGTCAGCCGGCTCTCGTGCGAGTTGCGGAGGGGTTTGCGAATCCGTGCCGTCATTGCCTCGGACTCATCCCCGAAGGGGACAAGAAGCTGGTGTTGGCGCACCGACCATTCGATACCCTTCATCCATACGCAGAAACAGGGCCGATCTTTCTTCATGCAAAGCCGTGCGATTGGTACGAGAGCTACGCAGCTCCCCCCTGGTTCGACTATATCGATCCAGCGATTGTGAGGGGATACGGACAGGATCACTGGATTCGGTACGACACCGGAAATGTGGTTCGCGGCAAGGAAATCACGCAAGCGTGCGAGGCCATCCTGAGTGATGTCACTGTCGCCTACGTGCACGTACGGTCGAAATTCAATTGCTTCCAGTGTCGAGTCGACCGCGGCTGAAAACGGGTTCAGGCTCACTTATCAAGCCGCCGCCAACACCTTCCGCACCGTCTTCGGCGCCGCCACCTTCAGTAACGCTTTCGCCACGCCACTCGGCTCGCGTCGTCCCTGCTCCCAATCCCGCAACGTCCGCACGGACACCCCAAGCATCGCGGCGAAGTCAGCCTGCGACTGACCCGCTTGGGTCTGGCTTCCATCGCCTGATTTACCTGCACGATGAAACGCAGGCCGCCGCCACGCTCGCCCTTCTCGGTAGCGCCCCAGCGTGAGCCGAACAGTGTCCGTCAAACCCGGGCCATTTCAACCTGACTCCGTTTCGTTGTGTCGGGCTCAACCCATTGCATCCGCCGCAGTTCGACCATGGTGGCGCATCCTGTCGTTACGCAGCGTCACCACGGCGATCCCGCCCCATACCACGATATACAAGGCGCCAACAGCGATCATCAGTTGGCCGGGAATCGGTCCGACGGCCGCCCGGTCCCAGAGATCGCCGACTTTGGTAATGACGGTCGGATGGACAATGAGCTTTCCCATGTATGCCATGGATTGAATGATCAATATCCACAGGTAGTTGCGTCTGATCCGACGCCCCATCGAAGTCAACAACCCGATATGGTAGGCCGGCCGCAGATAGTCGCGTGCGAGGGTATCCTGCCAACCCTTTTCGGTATGCAAGTCACCATCCTGCAGAATGGGGGCGATCAGGTACCGCTCCAGCCAGCGTGCTCGTGCTCGCCAGACGTTGAAGTAGCGATATCGTCGTGCCTCGAGAGCGACAAAGAACATGATCAGCACGCCGACCACCACGAGCGGCAGCGGCGATGACTGGGGCGACGCGAAGGATATGGACAACGCGGCACCGAGTGTCACCACTGCCCAATTCGTCGTCGTGTCCAGCCGCGTTCGCCAGACGGTGCTCCGATAGACCTCACCGCGGTAAACATGTGCAAGCACCGCAAGTTCGCTTTGCGTGAAAGTCCTGGGTGATGATTCCGGTGCGTGCTTTTCAGTCTCCACGCTCGTTTCTCCCCGGGATATGCGGTGCGATGTTTGTGGCGAGAATCATCTTACAGAAAACCGGGGCCAGGGTCTGATGCTTCCCCACGTTTTCACTCTGGAACCGGAAGTTCATTACAAAAGGCGTCAGACGCATTTTTCCCCGAAATAAATGACTCTGGTCTTTTTGGCTATTCCCCCTATTCTCGCCTGCCCCGCTCCCAGTCCTGCAGTGCCCGGACGGACACGCCGAGCATCGCCGCGAAGTCGGCCTGCGAAAGCCCAAGCTTGAGCCGGGCATCGGTGGCCCGGGTGACCTCGACGTGAAATACGCGACCGGTACGTCCGGCTTTGAGGTCGCGAATCGCCTGCAGCACCTCTTCGCCGATATCGCGCTTGCTGTCGTGCTTGATCAGCTGCGCCTCAGTCATCTTCACCATGAGCAAGCTCCTCTTTCCACTCTTTGAGTACGCGCGCGGGAATACGTTCCATCGAAACAGAGACATCGAACAGGGGACCGGTCAACTTTCCGAACGTCAGGAAGTCAACCTTCCACCGGCTTGGACAAGTCGCCCGAAACCGGCCGTTGGCAGCTGTCCTGTGCAGCGCAAAAAACTGATCTGCGTATCCGCCCGGTCCATATATACTGCTTGCGGTCGGCCACACCCTGCGCGGCGACACTGCCCGCCAGTTCATGAAGTTACGCCTTTGATGGTGATGAATTGCTCAAGGTGTACAGCCGGATTTGCGAGGAGTCACTCGTGAACATGGACACGCCCCGAAAGCAGCCCAATCTCATCGTATTTGCACTGGCGAGCATGGTCGCGCTGGTGACCCTGGCTGCGATTTTTGCTACCGCGGGCAAAGCACCCGTGACGCCCCAGCCCACCGCGGATCAAGTCATCGGCCAGTTTCAGAAAAACGGTGGTGTGTTCCCGGGTTACCGTCGCAACCACGCAAAGGGTGTGTGCATCTCGGGTTATTTCCAGAGCAATGGTGGTGCTGCGCCATACTCGATAGCCCAGGTGTTTGCAGCCGGCCAGCGCACGCCGGTGATCGGGCGTCTTTCGATTCCCGGCACCAATCCCCACGCGTGGGACGACAGCACCCCGATTCGCGGGATGGCTCTGGACTTCCTCCAGGCCGATGGCCAGCAATGGCGCACCGCCATGAATGCCGTCCCCGTCTTCCCCGTCGGCACACCCGAGGCCGATTACGAATTCATGCAAGCGCAACAACCTGTTCAGGCCACCGGCGATCCCGACCCGAAAAAGTTGGCCGAGTTCTTTGCCACCCATCCGAAGGCTGAAGCGTTCCGCGTTTGGGACGAAACCACCGAACCCTCGGCCAGCTTTGCCACTGAGCGCTACAACAGCCTGGATACCTTCAATCTCGTGGATGCGAACGACCACCGGCACCCCGTGCGCTGGAGCATGGCGCCGGAAGCCATGGTCGGCGCCAGCCACGCCCCGACCGACAATCCCGATTATCTTGCCGCCGATCTTCGCCGCCGCCTGTCGCGGGGAACACTGCAATGGCGGCTGGAGTTTGTGCTGGCAAAACCTGGCGACCCGATCGACGACGCCGCGCAGGCATGGCCGGCCGATCGCGACCAGATCCATGCCGGGACCCTGGTGATTCAAGCGAGCCAGGACCAGCGTGTCGCCGCCTGTCGCGACATCAACTTTGATCCATTGGCGCTGCCCCGCGGAATTGAGCCTTCCAGCGATCCTTTGCTGGAATTTCGTGCGCAGGCCTATGCCGAATCGCACCGACGCCGCGTCCGGGATGAAGCTTACAAGCACAGCGCCACACCCGCGGCACCATCCACGACCATGCCGTAGGACGCCTAAAACCACAGACCGTGTTCGTCATTCCGACGTGAGCCGGAAAACGGCTGTTCAACACGACCCACTGAGTGGTGGCGGAGGCCACGATCCCCTCAGCACAGCGAGCAAACCCGTAGTCGCTCCGGGAAAATCACGCGGCCACGGCTGTACCGTGGTCGCGTGTCTTGATCGTGGGCGTACTTACCAGCTGTATCCGCCGCTGGCTTTCTGTGAGGTGGTATCTCCCAGCGCACCGGCGGCTTTGGCAGCGTCCTGTTGCACCGTGTCAAGGGAATCCGATGCCAACCCGCTCTGTGCGTCAGCCAGTGCGGTCTTCAGTTTTGCCTGCAGTCCGGAGTTGCCGGCCGAGTCCTTCAGCGCGCCATTGCCCTGGCCCTTGCAAGGCGTACCCGCCGCTGCGTCGAACCCGCTGCCGTCGGGACCGACCAGGCAGTTGATGACATGCTGCAAGTGAGTGTGGGCCGCCGGCACGGTAGTCGCGCTTTGTGCCATCAGTGCATGCGCGTGAGCGGTGCTCACTTGTTGAGTTACCTGACTTTGTGCGGACGCAGCAAACGAAAAACTGGCTGCAAGCGCACCGACCATACCCATTACCAGTAACTTTTTCATGACTTCCTCCGGAGGGTGATCCCCTGCTCTGTGAGGACAGAAAAGCGTACGCTCTGCGCGCTTCCCTGTCCAACTTCAGAGGCGGGCGATCCACTCCAGGCAGGCAACATTCCGCGAATCACCGAGGCCCGGCTTGCCGCCCGAGCGGGACGGAGGCAATTGACCCAAGTTCGTGCCAGACATGGGTGACGAGCCTGGCGGGGGCCAGCCGAGCGGGGCCGGTTCACTTCCTGATCTTTGGCACCTGACCAGCGTCGAACCCCGGCTGCCATGGTCCTTCTCCCGCGGGTGAACTCGGGAGTCCCCTGGCGGGCGAGAGGGGCTTTCCTGCAGCTGAGGTTCGACGCTGGTCAGGTTTTGGCAAGTAAACCCGGTCATGTTTTGCATGGCCCATGGTCGAGGTCATCTCTCTCGCAAGCTGGCTAACGTTTCCAGCAATACCCTGGCGCCAAAGGGCTTCTGCAGCATTCTCTCGTTCCGGTACTGCTGCGGCACGCCTTCGACGCCGTAACCGGAAGCAAACATGAAGGCGATTCCGCGTTGCCGCAGGGCCTCGGCGACCGGAAAGCTTGGTTCATCATCAAGGTTGACGTCCAGCACCGCTACGTCAATTTCCCCATGTTCCGCCAGTTTCAGCGCATCCGCGAGGTTCGCCGCCGCAAGCACGTGGAAACCGGCCTGTTCCAGATAGTCCTGCACCATCATCGAAACCATGACTTCGTCTTCCACCAGCAGGACGCGCGGCAAGGATGGGGAGTTCTTGGTCATCCGCCTGATTTCCCGTGGGTCAAGGGCACATCGATGACGTAGCGCAGGCCACGGACGTCGTACTGCAGATCGGCCGTACCACCCAGACCGGCCGCCACGGTTTCCAGCAGGCGCGATCCCATCCCCTTGCGCGTCGGTGGCTGGGGGATCGGCGGGCCGCCACTCTCCACCCAGGAAAAGCGCACCCGGCCGTCCGGATCGCCTGCCTCCATTTGCCAGGAAACCTCGACATGCCCACCCGGTTTTGACAGGGCGCCGTACTTCACGGCATTGGTGGTCAGCTCGTGAATCGTCATGCCGAATGCCACCACCATGTTCGGCTGCAACTGCACATCGGCCCCGGATAGTCCGACGGCGTTCGCATCGTTGTGATAGGGCGCCAGTTCGTTCAGCACCAGGTCGCGTAGCGCGGCATGCATCCAGTTGCCGGCGGTGAGCAAGTCATGCGTCTTGGACAATGCGAGTAACCGTGCATTGAACGTGTCGGCGAACGTGTCCATCGACGTTGCGTAGCGCAACGATTGATAAACAATAGACTGCACCGTCGCCAACGTGTTCTTGACCCGGTGATTCAGCTCGTTGATCAGAACCTCACGCTCCTGCTGCGCGCGCTTCTCGTGGGTGATGTCGCGGGCGATCTTGGACGCACCGACAACGCGGCCCTCGCTGTCCAGGATGGGCGACACCGACAGCGACACCTCGATCGGGCTACCGTCCTTGCGCCTGCGGGTCGTCTGGTAATGGTCAATGGCCTCGCCCCGCCGGATGCGATCGAGAATGTCTGGCTCCTCATTGGGCATGCCGTCGGGAATCAGCATCGTGACCGGTTTGCTGATCACCTCCTCGGCGGTATATCCGAACAACCGTTCTGCGCCAAGGTTCCAGCTGGTAATTACGCCGTCCAGATCCTTGCTCAGGATGGCGTCATCACTGTACTTGACGATAGCGGCCAGATGCCTGGCAACTGAATCGGCCTTCCAGCGTTCCGTGGTGTCGGAAACACTCAGCAGAAGGCCATCACACTCGCCGGCCACCGAGTAGCACGCATAAAAACGCAGCGCCAGGTGGGTCTCCCGCTCGGGCAACTGAAGGCTGCGCGTCATGCTTTCGCCGCTCTCCAGCACCTGTCGCGCGTCCGCCAGCAATTCCGGACACTGCATCAGGCCGGCAAGGCCAGCCAGGTCCTGCGGAGGTTCCGCCGCGTCCAGGCCCAGCAGTCGCTTCGTCGCGCTGGCCATGCGCCGGATCCGCAGGTCGCACTCCAGGAACAGGACATTGACTTCGCCGCACTCCAGCACTTGCAACAGGTCGCCGTCCGCCGTGCGTGACAGCGCCATGTCGACCTCCGGTAAAGACGCCCGCCCGCTCTCCTCCCCGACTGTCGGGTTCGGTAAATCGTTCATGTTTTTTCACTACCTGTTGGGTTGAACGTGGCTACACAACCGGCACAAGCATCTGTCCCGGGTCGTGACGACTTCGTGCAGCACGCCAAAAAAGTGCGGAACGCCGGGCTCAGAATCTGACTGCGGTCTTGACCCGGTTTTCGATCCAGCAATTGCCCCGGGACTTTTTCGCCCAACGCCACGACGTGCCGGCTTCGCGCGGGCATCCGAATCGTGCTCTGTAACCTTTCCTGCAGTTGTTGCGTCTACTGCAGCAGGGGGTACATCGCGACACTGGTCCGTCAGGCTTCCCGTTGCTACAGCCTCGAGACTCTGAGGCGTTCCACAGGAACGTGACGGTGAATTACCACGGTTCATGTTGGTTGGCAGTGCAGCTCCCGTAGTCTGCGCGACCATCCGACCAGCCAACGTATGGCGAACCATTGGGAGGCAGGGTAATGAAATCAATCAGCCGGAAGTATTTGAAACGGTCGTTGCTGTGGGGTCTGGTGATCGGCGGGTTGGCTCCGGCCCTCGCGGCCGCCGCGACGCCGACACAGTCGTTCTACGTGCACGGACAAGCGCAGCTCTTCAAGGGCCCCATGCGGTTCACGACCCCCTTCATCGGCACGATGAGCGTGGACCCCAATTTCGTGGATCCGTCTTTCGGTAATGTGGGCCGGGTGATCTCGATAGCGGTCAGGTTTCCGCTTCTCTGGGGCGTCCCGACCTTCAACAAGATACTTACGCAAGGTCCCGAGATCAGCGGCATCACGCCCCTCAAGTATGACGTAACCCTGGTCAACGCAAAAGGTGAGCAGGTGCAGTTCCAGTTCACAACCCGGCAATCGCCGGCCACCTATCCCGGCCTCGGCACGCCGGTGGGTTCGCTGGTCGACTTCCGCGGGGGCTCTTTCATGCAGGGCAGCAACAGCGGACCGCTCGACATCGGCTACGGCTATGGGCCCGCTTTCTTGCAGAACTTTCGCGGCAACATCACGTCGCGCCGGCAAGGCAGGCATGGCGAGGCAAGCCAGGCTGCGCATCTTCGACCCGGAGGCGACTGGTGATCTGCTGGTTGGCAAGCCAATGTCGATGCTTTAGCCGTGTGGCTCGTTTCAGCTGCGGTCAACGCAAGAGTTGAATCGCCCGGGCACCACGAAATCTCAGAGGGTTACGCGATGAAACAGAAGATGAAGATTCTCTCGGTGCTGATCGCCGGCGGCGTTTCGCTGCTGGCCACGTCAGTCGGCGCGATCTATGCGGCGAACAAACCGAGCCAGCCGCTCAGCAACGCTGAGTTGATCAAGCAAGGTCAGCAGGTCTTTCGCTACGACACATTCGGCGATGAAATCCACTGGACTGACCAGTTGCACATGAATGAGGTCATCGGAACTGGAGTCAGTCCGAAAACCGCACTGGCGGTCGGCCTGAAAGTCGATGTCGACGCGCTGCCCGAGGCGGTGAAGAAGGGCATTGCGGATGGAAGCATCAACCTGGATGACCCGGCGATCACGGTCGCGCTGCTGAAGCTCAATGCGGTGGTCGGCGCCCAGGGCACGGTCGAGAACGTGAACGGTACCGACACCTTGACCCGGTTCGGCATCACCTGCGCGTTGTGCCACTCGACCGTCGACAACTCGTTCGCGCCAGGCATCGGCCACCGGCTCGATGGCTGGCCCAACCTTGACCTCAACCCCGGCGCGATCGTCGCGCTGTCACCGGCGCTTTCCACCGCGCAAAAGGCTCAGTTGAACTCGTGGGGTCCGGGCATGTACGACCCGCGCTGGAACGTGGATGGCCTCAGTAATCCAGTAGTGATACCACCGGCGTATGGTATGGCCGGCGTGAACAGTGTCGTCTATACCGGCGACGGCCCCAACCTCTCCTACTGGAATCGCTACGTCGCCGTGACCCAGATGGGCGGGCAAGGCGTCTTCTCGGATCCGCGGGTCGGCACGCATTTGAACCCGCATACACCGGGCCTGGCGCCCGACTGGCGCCCCGGCATGCTGGTGGTGAACGGCACGCAGGACATGACCAGCAACGCGCTGGCCGCGCTGCAGGCCTACCAGCTGTCGATCGCTGCGCCGCCACCGCCGGCAGGAAGCTTTGAGCCCGCCGCAGCCCGGCGCGGAAAGCAGGTATTCAAGATGGCCGGCTGCTCGAGCTGCCACAGTGGCCCGCACTTCACCGATGCCAATACGAGGCTGCATGCACCGACAGCCTCCGTCGCCAAGGACAAGCTTTACGTGACGCGTTCAGCAACCGGGATGTACCGCACCACGCCGCTGCGCGGTCTGTGGCAACACGCGCCATACCTCCACGATGGCTCTGCCGCGACGCTTGCGGATGTCGTGGAGGCTTACAACACCAAACAGAAGCTGTGGCTTACGTCCAGGCAGAAGAGTGACCTGGTGGAGTACCTGAAAACGCTGTAACAAAGGTGTGAGAAGATCGATCGCGAACCTTCGCGAAAGAACTTCCTTCCACCCTTGATGTTCCGTCCGGACCCGACGTCGCGTACCAAGTCCGGACGCGATCCGACAAAGGGTCAGGCTCATTTGGAAAGCCTGATAAATGAACCTGACCCTTTTTGCGGCGGCCAGGCCTGCATCAATCGGGTTCGTTGGAAGCCTGCATCATCACGAGCTGGCCGACGCCACGTCGCCCGACAACCTTGGGCGGCAGTGGCGGCGGCACGCTTTCGCGGTATCGCCTCACGAAAGTCGCCTTCACACGCTGCGAACTCAGCAGGTAAGCCACCCATAGCCCCGCGCCCACCGCACTTCCGACGACCTTGGCGATGTCGTCAGGCGTGGTCTCGATGCCGGGCATCAGCGCGGAAAACATCAGATCGACTGCCTGCAGCACGATTGCAGCGACCAGCAACAGCATCGCCATCCGCGGGAAACTGCTGCGTCGCTTGAAAAGCAACACCAACAGCAGCACGGAAAACACCAGCTGCGCCAGGTTGCCGGCCAGCTCGAACAGCAGCAGAGGCGCCCACAACGGGTTGTAGCTGCTGCTCCCGTAAGTGGTCAGCAAGGACCACGTGTCACTCAACATTGCCGTGGCCAGCGTGGTCAGCGAGAACCCGAAAACCAGCGGTCTCAACGTCAGCACCACCGCCAGCAGGAGCAACCAGCCACCGATGCCAACCCAGCCCGGGTCGGGTTCCTGCGCAGGTTCCGGGTCGTATCTGAACGCAACCGCGGCCAACCAGCTGAAGAACCCGCTCATGCCCAGCGCGAGCAGGGCCAGCGGCCAGTTCATCCGGTCCATACCCGATGCCTGGCCGGCGGTAGTGGCCGCCGCCGGCTCGCCCCATGAAAACTGGTACCCGGCCATATTCCTGGCGCGCGCCAGATTGCCCAGGTAGCGTGCCATGTCCTTCGCAGGCACTTCATCGGCCAGTGTCTGGAAATGGTCGGTGACGACAAGATGCAGCCCTTCCCTCTCCACCGTTTGCACGAACCGGAATGCGGGGTCGTTGATGGTCGTCGAGTTCGGCTTGGTCGGCCAGTCTTCTGGCAGGAGCACCTCGGTGCGCTGGCTCACGTCGTGCGGATACGCCAGCTGCAGCGGTGACTTGCGGATGCTCACGGCCGGATCGCGCAGGGCCTGCACGATATCGCCGAGATGGATCTCCGCCAGGCTGCCGCCATCGTCCGATGCTGAGACCATGTCAGCGATGGTGTACGTCTCGCGGGTAGTGATGCGGTTGTCCACTTCATCGTCATGGACCTGCAGCGGCGCAGCCACCGCGATGTGCGGATAGTTGTTCGCGTAGAAGTTCAGGTAGTTCTTCTGCACGTTCGCCAGGTTGGTCGAGGACAGGGTCGCGCGCAGCGATTCGGCGACCTCGCCCCGGGTGGTGGTTTCCACCGTGTAGCGCACCGGCTTGTCGAAGCCTGCGCTGGCATCGAACGTCACACGCAGGCTGCTGCCCGATTCGTCCGGCTTGGCGCGCTTCATGGCCGTGAGCGCTTGCGTACCGGAACCGACGATCAACGCCAGACCATAGTCGGGCTGGAACAGATGGTCGAGATCCGCGTTCTGGGTGTAGCGGGTGGGGTCGACCCACCAGGTTTTGCCCTCCATGCGCACCTGCACCAGCACGTGGTCGAACGCGCCAGGGTTGGGCAACACGTCCGTCAGGCCGCGCTGCAGGCGCGTGTTGACCAGCGCTGCATGCGCGTCGATGCCAAGGTGCTGAAGCAGGGTCAGGGTGAGCAGGGTCTTGTCCTTGCAATCACCGAAACGACGAGCGAACACCACCGCGGGTGCGTTGGGCGCGTGCGAGTTCTGGCCAATCTCCACGCCGAGGTAGCGAACCTCGCCCTGCACCAGTCGCAGCGCGGCGAGCATCCTGCCGGCGGGCGTCTTTTCGGTCTTCGCGATGCGATCGACTTCGGCCCCCAGCGATGCATCCAGCGTGGTCGGCACCTGGTAGAGAGGCTGCGCCCAGCGTGCCACGGCCGACCAGTCCGGAAACTCGCTCCACTCCACTTCGGCATACGGTGAATACCAGTCAGGCGCATTGCGTTCCACGGTCAGCACTGGCGGATCGAGCACGTCCCAGACCCGGTCGCGCAACCCGTCGTGTGTGCTTTCCACCGCTTCAATCGAAGTGTTGTATCGCGCCATCGTCAGACGTTTGTCCAACGGAACCAGCAACCGTGCGTGAACACGGGCTACCGGTGTCGCAAACTGCAACGACATGGTGCCGAAGTCGCGGCCCTGGAACACCGGGTTGCGGCCGATCCGGCTGTATGCGTAATCGATCGTGTCGCCCACGCGCACGTCATCGAGGAACACATTGACCGTCTTGGTGCCATCGTAGATCCGCGCCTCCAGCTCGGTCTCCCGCTGCAACACCTGGATCTTCGCGGTGGCCAGCTTGGGGATGACCCGACCATGGCGCACGATATTGATCGAATGCAGCACCAGCCTCTGATAGGAAGGATCGAAGGAAATTTCAATATTCGCGACCGTGTCCACGCCATTGGCGTTGAGTGCGGTACTCACCAGACGGCCATAAGACACGCGCTGCACGCCAGCCAGGATCTGCGTATCCGTCAGCAGATAGGCCACGCCGTCGCTGCCACGGCTCGCCTGGTGCGAGCTGGTGGTGCCGGGTGAGACCGGGACCACCCACGTGGGAACCGGGCCGACCGCGTACTCCGCCGCCCACCCGGTGACGGGTGCCAGCATCAACAGTCCGCCGATCAACACCGCACCCAGCCAACCTGCCGCGCGGCATGCAGCGCGAGCACCCCACGCGCGGTCCGACTCTTCCCTTAACAAGGCCTTGCTCCCAATCCCCAAGCTCCGAATCCTACCGGATTCGGAGCCACCGGCGAATGGTCGGTGGCGAACCGCCAGAAGCGGGGTCAGGTTTGAACCAAAGGGGTCAGGTTCATTTAATCACACGAATGGGCTCAGATTCACTTATTCAAGTTGCTACCAGCACCTTCCCTTCCGCGCCGTCTTCGGCGCTGCCACTGCAATCTTCAACAACGCCTTCGCCACTCCGCTCGGCTCACGCCGTCCCTGCTCCCAATCCTGCAGCGTACGCACGGACACGCCGATCATGCCGGCGAAATCCGCTTGGGACAGCCCCAGTTTGATTCGTGCTTTGGTTGCCTGACTGAGGTGCACGGTGAATCAGCGACCGCGGCCAGCCTTGATCTCGCGGATGGCTTCCAGCACCTCCTCGCCAATGTTGTGCTTGCTGTCGCGTTCGATCAGCTTCGCCTCGGTCATCTTCGCCATCGACCAGTCCCTCCTTTCTGCAGGGCCATGTATACGGCGATGCCGTATAAGACACTCAAACCATCGGCAACTTCAGCCCCTGCTCTTTCGCACACTCGATGGCGTCCTCATACCCGGCATCCGCATGCCGCATCACCCCGGTGGCCGGGTCATTCCACAACACCCGCGCAATCCGCGCATCCGCTTCCTTGGTGCCATCGCAGACAATCACCAGCCCGGCGTGCTGCGAATACCCCATCCCCACCCCACCGCCATGATGAAACGACACCCAGGTCGCGCCACTGACGGCATTGAGCAACGCATTGAGAATCGGCCAGTCAGACACGGCATCAGACCCATCACGCATGGCTTCAGTTTCGCGATTCGGTGACGCCACCGACCCCGAATCCAGGTGATCGCGCCCAATCGCAATCGGCGCCTTCAATTCCCCATTGCGCACCATCTCGTTGAACGCCAGACCCAGCTTGTCACGCTGCCCCAACCCCACCCAGCAAATGCGCGAGGGCAGGCCTTGCCAATGGATGCGTTGCTCGGCCATGTCCAGCCAATTGTGCAGGTGCGCATCATCGGGGATCAGCTCCTTGACCTTGGCGTCGGTCTTCAGGATGTCCTCGGGATCGCCGCTCAATGCCACCCAGCGGAACGGGCCGATGCCACGGCAGAACAAAGGCCGCACGTAGGCGGGGACGAAGCCGGGGAACGCGAAGGCGTTCTCGCAGCCGACGTCCTGCGCCATCTGGCGGATGTTGTTGCCGTAGTCGAAGGTAGGGATGCCCTGGGCGTGGAACGCGAGCATCGCGTCCACGTGGGTTTTCATCGATTGCTTGGCGGCGTCACGAGTGCCGTCGGGGTCGGTCTTGCGCCGCTCGAACCACTGCTCCACCGTCCAGCCCTGCGGCAGGTAGCCGTTGACCGGATCGTGTGCGCTGGTCTGGTCGGTGACGGCGTCGGGACGCACGCCACGACGTACCAGCTCGGGCAGCACGTCGGCGGCGTTGCCGAGCAGCGCGATGGATTTTGCTGCGCCGGCTTTCGTGTACTTTTCGATGCGCGCCAGCGCGTCGTCGAGATCGTTCGCCTGCTCATCGACATAACCGGTCTTGAGGCGGAAGTCGATGCGCGATTGCTGGCATTCGACCGCCAGCATCGATGCACCCGCCATCACCGCCGCCAGCGGTTGCGCGCCGCCCATGCCACCCAGGCCCGCGGTGAGAATCCACTTGCCCTTCAGGCTTCCGCCGTAGCTCTGGCGACCCATTTCGACAAACGTTTCGTAAGTGCCTTGCACGATGCCCTGCGAGCCGATGTAGATCCACGAACCGGCGGTCATCTGGCCGTACATCATCAAGCCCTTTTTATCGAGCTCGTTGAAGTGCTCCCAGGTCGCCCAATGCGGCACCAGGTTGGAGTTGGCGATCAGTACGCGCGGCGCGTCGGTGTGGGTCTTGAACACGCCGACCGGCTTGCCTGATTGCACCAGCAGGGTCTCGTCGGCATTGAGTTCGCGCAACGCTTTCAGGATCGCATCGAAGCACTCCCAGTTGCGCGCCGCGCGGCCGATGCCGCCGTACACCACCAGCTCGGCCGGGTTCTCCGCCACCTCGGGATCAAGGTTGTGCTGGATCATCCGGTACGGGGCCTCGATCAGCCAATTCTTGCAGGTGAGCTGGCTGCCACGCGGCGGATGGATCACGCGGGTGGTGTCGATGCGGGTGGGAGCGTTCATGATCGAATCCTGACGTTACGGCAAGGCACGAAGCCTGATTATGCGGCGCAGGCACGGCGACCACCAAATGACAAACCGCGGGCACAGACTGTCCGGGCCGGTGGAACCAGCCGGCGCCACGGGCACGGCCGGTCAGTCGGCCGCGGGCACTTGCACGCGCGGAAACGCCATGGCCATGGTGGTGCCGGGCGCGGATTCGACATCCGCAAAACCGCCGGCCGGGCGCGCCACGCGATAAACCTGGGCCAGGCTGTTTGCTGAAGTACGGCTCGAACAAGCGCTCGCGCACCCTCTCGTTCCCGTCGCTGCCGGCCAGAACGAGGCCAGTGGCCGGCCGGGCGCGGCGGCAGGATCGGCGACGCACGACGCGTCGCAGCCGCTGGCATTGATGGGGGTGATATTGCCGCGCGGGTCGAGTTCGTGAACGACACCATCCGCCGAAAATCCGAACAAGTGCCGGTAGCGCTCCAGATCGCTCATTCGCGGGCGCCCCAGATTGAGGCCCAGCACAGACCCAATCCGGCCTCACCGCGCGTTTACATCGGACAAGCCAAGGTCAGAACATGTACTGCCGGAGACCACCATGACCTACACGCGAAACAAGACCATCCTGCTGGCCGAAGATGATCGCAGCGCCCGCGAGGTCACGGCCCTGTTGCTGGAAGCTGAGGGATATCGGGTGATCACCACCGTCAACGGCACCAGTGCGCTGGAGATCCTCAAGACGGACGCTACCGTCGACCTGTTGCTGAGCGACATCAACATGCCTGGCGGCATCGATGGCATCGAACTGGCCCTGCGGGCACAGATGAGCCGGCTGATACCGATCGTGCTGATCTCGGGGGACCCGCGCGGAAGCTTCTCGTGGTTCCCGGAAAACGTGACCTTCCTGCCCAAGCCCTACGATCGGCGCGCCCTGCTCGCCGCGGTTAACGGGCTGCCGTCGTCGGTCGCAGCCTGAGAACCCGGGCTTCGCAACGTTGCCTCGCTGAGCCAGTTCTTGCGGGAAAGCCCGCTGCCGCATGGCGCGCTGGTGGTCTCAATGCAGGTGAGTGCATGCATGGCGGCTGGCTCGTGAAAATGACCTGCCTGGGCATGGCGCCGGATTGACGCGCGCCTGATTCCTCAGTGCGCTGTCTTCGCTTGCCCGGACTTGTCGGCCAGCACCTTTGCGCCCGAGTGGTCCTGCAGCACCATCGCCGAACGCATCTTCACCGCAACCTCGCGCAACTGCGGGTTTCTGCTGCCGAAGTGCGACTCGAAATATTCGACCGTGTCCCTCAAGCCCGCACGCGGCTCATTGAGCTGGATGCTGGCACGCAGCATCCAGCCATAAGGATCATCCGGCTGCGACTTGATCAACTGATCGGCGACTACCCAACCCTTGTCCCAGTCGTGCGACTGGTAGACATAGAGATTGCCGAGCCAGGCCAGCGACTGGCGGTCCGCCGGAGCGATCCGGATCGCCGCGCGATAGTCCTGCTCGGCGCGCGCGGAGTCGCCCAGCATGGCGTGGGCGAAGGCGCGCGCCTTGAGCGGATCCGCGTCGTGCGGTAGCGTCGCAATCATCCGGCTGGCCTCGGCCACGCCCCATTGCGCCTCGTCCAAATCGACCAGATCATAAACGCGGCGGATCCTTGCGTCATTCGGCGTCGGGTCAAAGCGCAAGGCCTCCGAAAGGTAGATCGCCGACACCGCATGGCTGACACCGTGGGCCGCATTGCCGGCCACCAGCAGTTGACTGCTGGTGCCGAGCTGGTCGAATGCAGCCGGATAGGCGGCCAGCTCCTGCGCTTTCGTGCAACTGCAGTTGTCGATTTCGTAGAGCGGCCTTCGCACCGACAGCATCCGCAGCAGGGGGTTCGTTCCAGCGTGCGCCTGCGCCTGGGCAGCCAGTCGATCCATCGCGGCCAGCGATCCGGACCATTTGGGCTGCTCCAGCCACATCAGCATCGCATGAATGGAGAAATTGTCCGGCGCGATGGCAAGCCCGCGCTTCGCCGCACCGAGGGCGTATTTTTCACCGAGGCTGAGACCGCCGGCATGGATCATGGCGTTGTATACCGGCGTCAGGCGCGGATCCAGCTCGAGTGCACGGCGCAGGTCGGTATCGGCCTGGGCCAGCAGCCTGTCCATTGCATCGATGCTGGCATGGCGCCAGGAGTGGCCCGATCTGTTTGTTAGGCGAACACATAATCAGGCGGGACTAGACACATAGGCAACGCCGCTTGCCGCGTAGGCAAACGCGCTATTCGGCGAATCGCGCTTCCACGCATCCAGCGTCGGCCGGATCTCGAACGAGCCATTGTCGAAATCCTGGTAGAACGCGCGGTCGAGACGCCCGCGTGCGCCCGGATCGGTCAGCTGAGCGTGCAGGATGGCCTCGAAGCGCCGGTCGACTTCCGCCGCGTGGCCATGCTGGATCAGCTTCTCCACTTCGGCTAACGTGATCACGCGCTGGAGGCGGTAGTGGCAATACGCGCTGACGGTATCCGCCGACCAGTGACTGCCGGGCGGATCGGGATAGGCGAGGCAACGCTGCAGCGGATCGGCGATTGCCTCGGCCCGCCGGGCCTGATCGAGAAAGGCATTCGCCTCGCTGCGGGTGAATGCATGAGGCGACGTATCCGGCAGCGGACGCCGGTCGTTCCGCTGCTCTGCCGCCACCTGCGCCTGCAGCTCCACCCTGGCGCGCACGATGCCTTGGTACCAGACCCAGCCAATCTCGCCGATACCAAGCACGACGATCACCACCACCAGCAGCCAGCGCGGCCCGGAACCCATGATCACGCCCTCATGAAACTCCTGTGCCGAAGATAGCACTGTACCGAAGCGACCTGGCAACAGAAAGAAGCCACGGCAATACCGGACCTGATTCGCGTCGACTTTCAGCTCGGTCGCAGGGCCTGCGACGGCCTAGGCTGATGGTGGCCTCATCGAAGCGGATGAGGGCACGGTGATGGCAATGAATCGAGTGCAGTTTCAGAAGGGGCTGTCGATGTCGGAGTTT
>JACDJC010001452.1_pt1 | contig 20945 bp, 17 predicted proteins | sample 7454191 | NCBI WGS metagenome assembly JACDJC01 (sample SAMN14253291, study PRJNA609438) | sludge metagenome | isolation source: sludge after 25d culture with pyrite and EDTA | collected 2018-12-20 | reverse complement strand
GACTCGGTGGATCGCGAGTTCCTCGAGCGCGAGCGGGTCGCCAAGCCGCTCGATCTCGCCGACGCGCAGGAGGAGCTGGATGTTCGCCGCCTGCCGCTGCTGGGCAAGGCGGTGCCGGGACTGGAGATGAAGGTGGTCAATCCCGACAGCTACGAGGAAGTGCCCGAACGTCACGTCGGCGAGTTGCTGCTGCGCGGTACGTCGGTCACCTCCGGCTACTACAAGCGGCCCGACGCAACCGCGGCGCTGTTCCGCGACGGGTGGCTGTGCACGGGAGATCTCGCCTACCTGGTCGACGGCGAGCTGGTGCTGTGCGGCCGCATCAAGGACGTCATCATCGTGGGCGGTCGCAACGTGTTCCCGGAGGACATCGAGCGGGCGGTGGCGGTCATCGACGGCGTGCGCGCCGGCAACGTCATCGCCTTCGGCGTGGAGGGGTACAAGAGCAAGGAGAGCGTGGTCGTGGTGTGCGAGGTGCGCACCGACGACAACGACGCCGTGCGCCACGCCGTTCACCATCGCACGCTCGACGTGTGCGGCCTGCCCCCACGCGACGTCATCCTGGTCAAGCCCGGCACGCTGCCCAAGACCTCGTCGGGCAAGCTGCAACGGGCCAAGTGCCGCGAGCTGTACCTCGACGAGGAGCTCGAACTGGCCTGAGCCCGCACGGGTGAGTCTGCTCACGAATCGCGCGTCTGGCAATGTGGGCGGATGAAGGTCGTCTACACCCCCGCTCACCTGCTGCACGATCCGCACGTCGAGTTCGAGACCTCGCAGGTGCACAGCCCGTTCGAGCACATCGGCCGCGCCGAGGCGATCCGCGAGACGCTGCAGGCCGACTCGCGCTTCCAGTTCCTCACGCCGGGCGAGTGGGGCACCGCGCCGATCGAGGCGGTGCACAACCCGGGGCTGGTGACGTTCCTCGCCGAGGGTTGGGCGTTGTACGAGGCCCAGCATCCGGGTGTGCGCGAGGTGGTGCCCGACGTGTTCTACCGGCCGGCGCTGCGCGACAAGATGAGCCAGGGTCGCGAGCCACAGGCCATCAACGGGCGGGTGGGGTACTGGTGCTTCGAGACCACCACGCCGCTCACCGAGACCACCTACCAGGCCGCTCGTGGGGCCGTCGACACCGCACTCACCACCGCCCAGTTGGTGCTCGACGGTGAGAGCAGCGCGTACGGGTTGTGCCGCCCGCCGGGCCACCACGCCACCGCCGACCTGTACGGCGGCTACTGCTTCTTCAACAACGCAGCCGTTGCTGCTCACCACGTGGCTGCCACCACCGGCGCCAAGGTCACCATCCTCGACGTCGACTACCACCACGGCAACGGCACGCAACAGATCTTCTACGACCGCGACGACGTGCAGTACGTCTCGCTGCACGGCGACCCTGCTCGCGCGTACCCGTACTCCATCGGCTTCGCCGACGAGACCGGCACCGGCCGCGGGCTGGGTCACAACATCAACTACCCGCTGCCGCTGCGGGCCGACGACGACCTGTACGTCTCGGCCCTCGCCGATGCCTGCGAACGAATCGCCGGCTTCGGCCCGTCACTGCTCATCGTGTCGCTGGGGCTCGACACGTACATCACCGACCCGATCAGCGACCTCGCGGTCACCACCGACGGCATGCGGCGCAGCGGCGAAGTGGTGCGCCAACTGGGCATGCCCACCGTGGTGCTGCAGGAAGGCGGTTACGACGTGAGCGCGTTGGGCGCCAACGTGCAGGCGTGGCTCAGCGGGCTCGGTGCGTGAACCCGCTCGGGTGAGCCCATCCGAGTGAGCAGCCGGGCACGCTACGGCCCTGCGGGGTCGGTGCCGGCGACCGCAGCCAGGAAGGCGGCGCCGTACTGCTGCAGCTTGGCCGGGCCGATGCCCTTGATGCCGGCCAGCTCGTCGAGCGAGGTGGGCTGCAACGACGCGATCGCGTGCAGCGCGGTGTCGGGCAACACCGTGTAGGCGGGTTTGCCGGCGGCGAGGTGCCGGCGCACGGCGCGCAGCTCTTCGAACAGTCGCGACTGGTCGGGGGAGAGGTCGTCGCCGGGCTTCTTGGCCGGCGCTGCCGGCCGAGCGGCACCGACGCGTGCGGGAGCCTCCACCGCTGTTCGCGCTCGGGGCTCTGTGCTGCAGTCGGTGATGAACGGCGACGGCCGATCCGATGGCACCACCAGCACGTCGCGCGACGCCCGGGTGATGGCCACGTGGAACAGGCGCCGCTCCTCCTCCTCGTCTTCGGCGAGGCGATGAGGGAACTGATCGCTGTCGGCCTGGTGCACCACCACGAACGGCCACTCCTGGCCCTTCACTCGGTGGATGGTGGCCAGCGTGACGCCTTCGGCCTGCCACTTGTTGGCCAGCGCGGCGCGCAGCCACGACTCGAACTTGGCTGGGTCGGGCTGCAGCGCGGCCAGCTGTGCGATGGCGGTGAGATCGTCGTTCTGGGCGGCGCGGTTCATGCCGTGGCGGTGCGCATCGAGCTTGGCGATGCTGTTGGCGAGGCCCATCGAGTCGCGCAGCGCAGCCATGGCCTGCGCAGTGGTGCCTCGGCTGGCCACCAGTCGCTGCAAGCGCTCGATGTCGCCGGCGAACTTCTCGACCGTGTCGGCATCGCGCTCGGTGGTGATGCGTCCGGCCAGGCGACGCAGGCCCGCCAGCGACGACTGCTCGCCCACCCAGGTGGCGATGCGCGGGTGCAGCGGGCGCGACGGCCGGCGCAAGGCCTCGCCGACGTCGGCGGTGGAGAAGTCGGCCTTGGCGGTGGCGATGCGCAACCAGGCCAGTGCCGCGCGCACCGCCGTGCGCTCGAGGAACTCGAGCCCGACGCCACCGTTGGTGGGCACACCAGCACCTCGCAGCGCGACCTGCACCGGGGCCAGCAGCGAGTTGACGCGAGTGAGCACCGCGATCTCGGCGGCGGGCGAGCCGGCCGCGATGGCGGTGGTGACCGCCTGCACCGTGACATCGACCGGGTCGCCCGTGGCGGGCGCAACCATGAACCCGTCGGTGGCGCTGTGGTGTGCGCGGATGACCTTCGCGACGCGCCGGCGGTTGTGCCGCAGCAGTGTGTCGGCGGCGCGCACGATGCCGCCCGGGCAGCGGTAGTTGACCTCCAGCGGGTGCTCGCCGGCGCCGGGGAACAGCTCGGCGAAGTCGATCAGCCAGGCAGGGTCGGCGCCGTTGTAGCCGTAGATGGTCTGGTCGTCGTCGCCCACGCCGAACACCGCGGCGTCGGGCCCGGCCAGCAGGCGCACCAGCAGCAGGTGCGCCGGTGTGAGGTCTTGGAACTCGTCGACCAGCAGCAGCCGGCACGACCGTTGTGCGGTGGCGCGGGCCTGCGGGTCGCGCAGCAGCAGCTCGATGGCCTTGAAGACCTGTTCGTCGTAGTCGACGTTGCCGGCACGGGCCAGCTCGTGCCGGTAGCGGGCGAAGGCATCGGCAAACCCTTCGACCTCGCCGTCGTAGCGGCTCTCCACCTTCGCCGGGTCGAGCAGCCCGAGGCGAGCGACCGACAGCGCTTCGATCCAGGTGGCGACGGGATCGGCGTTGCGGACGCGAGGGAACTTGACCAGCCGGCCGATGAGCCGGCGCACTTCGGGCTCGTCGACCGTGTTGAAGCGTTGCGGCTGGCGAGCGAACGGTGCGCTGCCGTTGATGACCGCGAGCGCGATGGCGTTGAGCGTGCGCACCTGCAGGCCGGGCACGTCGGTGGTGCGGGCGGCGATCTCTTCCTGGGCCCGCTTGTTGAACGCGATGAGCGTGATGGCGGAGGCCGGGATGCGCCACTGCTGCACCAGGTGACGCGCGCGTTCGGTGAGCACCCGGGTCTTACCCGAGCCGGCGGGGGCGATGATGCGGGCCGCGCCACCGTCGTGGGTGACTGCGGCCAGCTGGTCGGGGGCGAGCGCAGCCTGCGTGCTGTTGCCCAGCGGTGGGCGCAGCGACCGGTGCTCGACCGTCACTCGGTGCAGCACCGGGGTGCCGTCGATCGCGGGTGTGTAGCGCGGCGGCCCGCCGTCGAGCCACGCTCGCGAACCGTCGGGCAGTTCGATGTCGCCGCGCCCGTCGGTGACGGTGCGAGCGCCGGCACGCACTGCCAGGGACAGCAGCGGCCAGTGCGGCGTGGCTCGCGCATCGATGGCGTTGCTGAACACCAGGTGCTGCAGCTGGTCGCTGCTGAACCGCACCCGCGGCCCCACCGCGTGCGGTGGCAGCGTGGTGGAGAACGGCGTGGCCAGCTGCTCGCCGGTGGCGTGGCCGACCTCGAACACGCACCCCGTGCGCTCGGAGGCCGACTGCAGCAGCAACCCCACCAGGTCGCCTGCGGAGGGCTCGATGACCACCCGCGGTGCGTGCTGCCACTGGGCGGGGGCGGCCTGGCCGGGGGCGACGATGACGTTGCGACCCAGGACGGCCGGCCCGACGACGATGCTGGCGGTGACCGGCTGGTGGCCGGCAGGAGGATCGGCCTTTCGCTCGGGATTGGCCTCGCGTTGGCTCGTCGGCTCGGGCTCGCTCTCGTACGAAGTGAGCGGTATCGCCTCGTCGTCGCCGGCGACCTCCTTGCCGTCGTTGCGCTGCCAGCAGGCCTTCAGCTCGTCGGCAGTGGCGTGCGCACCGCCGCAGTACACGCACGGCAGCCCGCGGCGGCGAGGTGCATCGTCGAGCGGCAGAGTCATGCGCTCACCATATCGAACGGATGTTCTGACGCGGGCACGGTCGGCCGGCGTGTCGTGCGACTTGTGGGCGAGTGGACGTCAGGCGGACTTGAGCGCCTCGAGCACCGTGGCCCAACGCTCGGGGTCGCTCTTGTACGGCGCGTAGAAGCTGATCCGCTGGATGACATCGCCGTAGCGGCGGTGCAGCTCGGGGGCGATGGTCTCGGGTTCGCCGACGACGGCGAACGTGTTGAGGATCTCGTCGGTGATGAGGTTGCCCATGTCGACCCACTTGCCCATCTTCGACAGCGAGTTGAGCTCGTCCTGCAGGCCGCCCCAGCCGTGCGCATCGAGCACGTTGCGGTAGGCAGGGGTGCTGCCGTAGAACGCGATCTGCTGGCGGGTGCCGGCGATGGCCGCAGCCATCTCCTCCTCGCTGTTGCCGGTGACCACGAACGAAGGGCCCACGATCTCGAAGCCCTCCATCGTCTTGCCGGCCTTGGCGCGACCGCGGGCGAGCGCGGGGATGGTGACCTCGCGCAGGTACTTCTCGGTGGTGAAGCCGTGGCAGAGGAAGCCGTCGCACACCTCACCGGCCACTTCGGTCATCAGCTCGCCGACGCCTGCCAGGAAGATCTTGGGCACGCCGAACCCGGCGAGGTCGGCGCGCTCGGGTGTGAAGAACGGCGTCATCAGCGTGTGCGTGTAGTAGTCGCCGCGGAAGGCGAGGGGAGTGCCGTTCTCCCACGTGTCCCAGATGGCCCGGATGGCCAGGATCATCTCGCGCATGCGCGGCGCGGGATGGCTCCACTCCATGCTGAACCGCTTGGTGATGTGCGGCTTGATCTGGCTGCCGAGGCCGAGCACGAAGCGGCCCTTGGAGTACGACTGGAGATCCCAGCCGATGTTGGCGAGCGTCATCGGGTTACGCGCGAAGGCCACCGCGATCGACGTGCCGAGCTCGAGCGTGTCGGTGTGCTCGGCGGCGAGCAGCAGCGGGAAGAACGGGTCGTGACTGGTCTCGGCCGTCCAGGCGCCGGTATAGCCGGCAGCCTCCAGCTCCTTGGCTTGCGCACCTGCGTGGTGCAGGTTGTTCCCGATTCCCCCGTCGACCTTCATGAGCCCCTCCTGATGTGTTGCGTCAGCGTACCCATCGGCGATCTGTGCCGCCGAGACGCACTACTTTCTGGTCCATGAAGCGTCTCTGGGTGTTGGGATCGTCCGTGCTGCTGCTCGTGCCGGCATGCAGTGATTCGAACGGAAGTGGTTCGTCGCCCATCGGCGACGGGCCGTCGTTGGCGGGGCTGCTGCACGCGGTACCCGACACCGCCGACAGCCGAGGCAACCCGGTCTACTACGGCAACCTCACCGTCGTGCGCGCCGGGCAGCTTCCCGACAACTTCGACGACGATCTGGCGCTCCTCGTCGAGAACTCGTCCGGCCAGGTGTTCCTGCCCGACGCGGTGCGTTCCGGCATCCGCGAGCCCGAGTTCGCCCAGTTCGCCGGCTTCGACACCCGTCAGATCGCAGTCGCCCTGGAGTACGGGGTGCTTCCCGACACGGTGGCCGTGCTGGTGGGCACGATGAAGTCGGGCGCCATCCAGAAGGGCCTCGAGGCGTCACCCGGCGGTGAGGCGACCACCAAGGAGCAGGTCGGCGCGGTCACGTACCTGTCGCTCGGCGAGGATGGTGCCTCGGATTTCGGGAGCGTCTCGCCGATCCGCCGCGTCGGTCAGCCGCTGCGACTGGCGATCGAAGGCGACACGCTCTACTGGGGTCGTACCCGTGCGTCGGTGGAAGCCGCTGTCGGTGCGGTCGCGAATGCAGCGCCGTCGTTGGCCGACGACGCCAACTACCTTGCGGTGGCCGGAGCGCTCGACGCGGCGAAGGTGGCCAACGGCATCCTCGTTGCGCCCGAGGCGGCGGAGAGCTGGTCGCTGGCCGGCCTGGGCGAGACGTTCCAGGGTGACGCGTCCACCGTCACGGTCGCGCTGCTGTACGCCACGCCGGCGATGGCGACGGCGGCGGTTGCCGCGTTCCGTGCCCACATCGAGTCGGGCGTCTCGTTGGTCAGCAGCGCGCCCTGGTCGGAAGTGCTCACCGTCGTCGACATCTCGGCGGCGGGGCCGCTGATGACGGCAACCCTCACCAGCAAGCGACCCGGCCTGGCGGCCAACGTGGTGGTCACGCAGGACAACCTGCTCCAGTTCTGATCAGAGGTGTGCCGCTTGGGCTCAGGCGGCAACCGAGCGGTGCGAGGTGCGGCCGGCCAGCGCGATGCCGTGCATCACGCCGAATGCTCGCTCGCGAGCGATGGTGGGCTGGGTGCGGTCGCGCACGATGTCGAGCACGAGCTGGCGGTTGCCTTCGCAGTGCAGCTGGTTGGCCAGCACGACGACATCGGCCTCGCGCTCGTCAAGACCGTGCTCGGCGATGGCCGTCGCCAGCTCGGCGAGCCACGACGGGTCGTTGCGGTGGGACTGGTTGGTGCTCATGGCTCCACCGTACGGATCGACATTCATTCTGTACAGCGATGATCTCTTGTCTATTCGATCGTCTTTGCTTATGATGCTCGAATGCTGCACGACGTCGACGTCCGCCAACTCCGAGCGTTGCAGGCGATCGCTCAGGAGGGGTCGTTCGGGCGCGCCGCCGAGCGGTTGGGCTTCACGCAGTCGGCCATCAGCCAGCAGATCGCCGGGCTCGAGCGCGCCGTGGGCGACCGGGTGTTCGACCGGCCCGGTGGTCCCAAACGGGTCGAGCTCACGCCCACCGGCGTGCTCCTGCTCGACTACGCAACATCGGTGTTCGAGCAGCTGCGCATCACGGAGGACGGTCTGCGCTCGTTGCGTGCCGGCGAGGTCGGCCGGCTCGTCGTCGGGTCGTTCCAGAGCGTCTCGGTCAACGTGCTGCCGGCGGTGGTGGGCCGCTTGCGCGGCGAGCGCCCCGGGCTGGCCGTGCGCTGCGAGGAGGAGGACGAGAACGATGTGCTCGTCGGCCGCCTGCTCGCCGACGAGCTCGACCTCACGTTCCTGATCGGCGAGCCCGACGACCCGGCGGTCGAGTCGGTCACGCTGCTCGTCGACCCGTTCGTGCTGGTGAGCCCCAACACCGGCATCGCGCCGGTCGTCGACCCCGGCCGCCTGGGTGGCGTGGCGATGATCGGGCAGTCGCCGTGCGCCTGCCAGCTCTCGATCGATCGGGCGCTGCGCGACCTGGGCGTCGAACCCGACTACGTGTTTCGCACCAACGACAACGCTGCCGTGCAGGCGATGGTGCGGGCGGGCATGGGGTGCGCCATCCTGCCGCACCTCGCGGTCGATCGCACCGATCCTGGAGTGGTGGTGTCCACGATGGATCCGCCCATCGCGCCGCGGGTGCTGGTGCTGGCCCGGCGCAAGGGGCGAACGCTGCCACCCGCTGCCGAGCGGTTCATCGAGCTGGCGCAGGCGGTGTGCGCGCTTTTGCAACTGCCCGAGCATCAGCCCGCTCGCGCAGGCGTCTGACTCACTCGCTCTGGTCGCGCAGGAACTGCTCGAACTCGGCTGCCAGCTCGTCGCCGCTGGGCAGGTCGTTGATGGCCCGATCGAGATCGATGGTCTGCTGCTCGGCCTCGTCGTACAACGACTCGAGCTGCTGCACCATCGCCCGGTGCTCGTCGTTGCCGCCCACGAGCACGTCGATGCGCTGGCGTTGGATCTCGGCCTCGCCGGCCAGACCGCTGCCGTCGATGGTGATGCCGGTGACCTCGCGGAGGCCGTCGAGCAACGCCGCCGATGCAGCCGGGTAGCTCATGGCACTGACGTAGTGCGGCACCTGCACCCACAGCCCGAGCGAAGCGATGCCGGCTTCGGTGAGGCCGTGCTCGAGCACGGCGCTCATGCCCGCCGGCACGTCGACCGAGTTCTTCAGGTAGGGCAGCGCGCCCACCACGTCGGCCGATGGCGAGCTGCTGGACAGGCGCGCCGGCCTCGTGTGCGGTGAGGCGAAGGGGTACGAACCCAGTGCGACCATCTGATACACGCCCAGCTGCAAGGCCAGTTGCGTGACGGCGCCGGCGAAGGCTCGCCACTGGGAATCCGGCTCGGGCCCGGTGAGCGTGAGCACGGGATGGCCGCGGCTGTCGGCACCCACCTTCAACTCGATGTCGTTCCAGACGAGTCGGGTGTTGACGCCCTCGCGCAGCTCCATCGTCGGCCGGCGGGCCCGGTAGTCGATGAAGGTGTCGCCGTCGAACGTGGCCAGGGTCGTGGTGTTGCACGCACTGTCGAGTGCGGCCATGGCGGCGGCCGCGGCACCGCTGGCGTCGATCCAGCCATGCAGGTGCACCACCAGTACGGGTCGATCGAGCGACGGCAGCTCGCCGTGCAGCTCGTAGCGCGAGTTCATGTCAGCTGCTCCAACATCTGCTCGGCCGCTGCGGCGGCGGCTTCCACCTGCTGCTTGAACGGCAGCAGCTCGGCTGCGTCGCGTGCCCCGAGGGCGCCACCCGCGTACCGGGCGTACACACCTTCCAGGATGCACGCCAGCTTCCAGTACGCGAACGACACGTAGAACGGCAGGTTGCTGAGATCGCGGCCGCTGACCTGCGCGTAGCGCTGGGCCAGCTGCGCCCGGTCGTAGAACCCGGGGGCGGTGGTGGCAGAGCCGGTCCAGGCCGAGGCAGGGTCGTTGGGGCCGGTCCAGTACACCTGCAGCAAGCCCAGGTCGGCCAGCGGGTCGCCGAGGGTGCAGATCTCCCAGTCGAGCACGGCAACCACCTGGCCGGTGTCGGCGACCATGCAGTTGTCGAGGCGGTAGTCGCCGTGCACGATGGTGGCCGGCCCTTGCTCGGGGATGCGCCGTGACAGTTCGTCGTGCACACGGTCGACCGCCGGCAGGGCCCGGGTCTGCTGCTGGTTCCACTGGCCGTACCAGCGCTTGAGCTGGCGGGCGATGTACCCCTCGTGGCGGCCCAGCTCGTGCAGGCCGGCCGCCTGCAGATCGACGGAGTGGATGGCAGCCATCGTGTCGACCAGCGACTCGCTGGCGGTGCGGCGGGCATCGACGCTGAGCACGGCTTCGGAGGTGGCCCGATCGCGCAGCACGAAGCCATCCACGAAACCCATCACGTAGAACGGTGAGCCGTTGACCGACACGTCGTCGCAGAACCCGAGCGCCGGCGCCACGGGCACCGCCGTGCGCTGCAGGCCACTGATGATGCGGTGCTCGCGCCCCATGTCGTGGGCGCTGGCCAGCACGTGCCCCAGCGGCGGCCGGCGCAGTACGAAGCGGCGGCCGTCGGCGCCGGTGACCTTGAACGTGAGGTTGGAGTGACCGCCGGCGATGATGTCGAAGGCGAACGGCGCGACCGCGCCGGCCACATGCGCCTGCAACCAGTTGCTGACTGCGGGTACGTCGACGCCGTGCACGGAGCTCATTGCGTCGTACGGTACCGCTGTTCCTCGTGGGCTACGCCGTTCACCGGTATCGTGCCCGTCATGGTCATCGATGTCACCGACGCAACCTTCCAGACCGAAGTCATCGAGCGTTCGCACACGGTGCCCGTCATCGTCGATCTGTGGGCGCCGTGGTGCGGCCCCTGTCGCACGCTCGGCCCCATCATCGAGAAGGTCGTCGAGGCCACCGGTGGCAAGGTGGTGCTGGTGAAGGTCGACACCGACCAGAACCCGGCCATCTCGCAGGCGTTCGAGGTGCAATCCATCCCCGCGGTGTACGCCTTGAAGGACGGCGCGGTCGTCGATGGGTTCATGGGCGCGTATCCCGAGCACGTCGTGCAGCAGTTCGTCGACTCGTTGCTGCCCACCGAAGGCGAGGCCACGTTGGCCGCGCTGCTGGCCGAAGGCACCGAAGGGGCCTTCCGTGCAGCGCTCGAGATCGAGCCCGGCAACGAGGATGCCATCGTCGGCCTGGCGGAGCTGCTCATCGCCCGCGGCGAGAACGAGCAGGCGCTGCAGTTCCTGGCTCGCATCCCCGAGTCCGATCGCACTCGTCACACGGCTGCGAAGGCCAGGGTGCACGTGGCCCCCGACGACGACCACGAGGCCACGCTCATCGGCTTGCTCGACCAGGTGAAGGCCGACGAAGTGGCACGGCAGCAGTACGTCGATCTGCTCGAGCTGATGGGTCCCGACGACCCGCGCACCGCCGCCTACCGCAAGAAGCTCACCGCCCGCCTCTTCTGACCCCCACCCCAGCTGTACGTAAAGGCTGTCGGCCCGCGACCAGCGGTTGGAGATTCAGGACTTCGACACAAACGGAAGTGGCGCAACCGGCGCCGGATCAGTGCTGGTCGAGCTGAGTCGCCGTCAGGTCTGATCGCGCCTGCTGGCCCAGCACCGTCAGGTGGATAAGGTCGGCCTGCCACACGTACGAGGCGGGGGATGGCGCCACCAACGACGCCCAGTCGATCGTGTACACGCCCGGCGTCGCCGCGATCTGCTGGTTGAACACGTCTTCGCGCGCGGTCCACGGCGCACCGCGCCGGGTGCGCAGGTTGATCCAGCCGATGAGATGATCGCCGGACCCGATTGCGGCGACGATCCCGTCGATGCGCTGCCGCGTGGCAGCGACGTTGGTGTTGGTGACAGCGATGTCGTTGGTGCCCATCGCCACCACCCACCGCACTGCGGGCATCCGCCAGAACGGGTGCGATGCCTTGATCCGCTCGATGCCGCTGCGCGCCGATGTGATCGATGCGGATCCCGAGAGCGTGCTGCGGCTGATGACCCCATCGAGACAGATCGGGCCGTAGCCGCGATCGATCAGCGTGTTCATCGCCGGAATGATCGACTGCCAGGTGAGCGAGTCGCCCACCACCACGACCGGCCCACTCGGCCCGGTGCCGGGGTAGTACCCGATCTTGCTCCAGGTGTTGACGGTCTGCAAGAACCAGCGACCGGTGGAATCGCGCGGGGCGGGGCCGCTGAGGCAGCCGCCAACCGCCGGCATGACCGGCTTGGTGTTGCCGCGAGGCGCGATGGTCGCGGTCATCGGAGTGCCGGTGAAGTAGGCGTTGAGATCGACCACCACCTGAGACTGCACTGCGCTGTAGACCTCGACGCCGCGACCGGAGGTGGGGGAGACGGCCATGTTGGCGACGGGTCGGTTGGCCTGGCCGGCATTGGTGGCCGACACCGCGGGTGTACCTGCGATGGTGCCGGCAGGCACCGCTGCCAACCAGCCCGGCCCGGTGGGGATCATCGTGACGTTGAGCACGACGACGGCGGCATCGGCGGGTGTCGCCAGCTCGATGCCGCCTTGTGCGTAGATGGGTGCACCCGATGTGCGGGTGTCGAGCAAGCGGGTCGGACTGATCGCGACCAGCAGCCCGTCGGTGCCACTTGCGGCCGACGGCCCTGTGAAGTACCCGGAGATGTCGACGAGCAGGTGAGTACGAGCCTGTGCCAGCACTGCGAAGCCGCCGGCGTCGACCGGCACGATCGTGGTGGCCGCTCGGGGTTGGCCCGCTGCGGGGAAGTTCAGCACCGACGTGTCGCCTGCCGGAAGGCCGGCGGCCGACACCGACAGGTAGCCGCTGCGCTCGGGCTCGACCGCGGTGAGGTTGACGGCGACGGCGATGGCATCAGCCGGCACGTTGCCTGATGACGAGACGACGAAGGGCGAGCCTGCTTCCAGCTTGCCGGCGCCGCCCCCGGCGCGCGTGTCGACCAATCGCGTGGGCGGCAGCGGGACGAAACGGCCGGCGGTGGCCGCCCCGTCGGGCGTGGGGGAGAAGTAGCCGGTGGTATCGATCACCAGCGCGGCGACCGTGGACGTGTGCAGGTCGATCTGGCCGGCCGGCGACAACGCCAGGATGGTGCCGTTGGCGCGGGTGTCGCCAGCCGAGTAGTTGAGCACGGAGGCCAGCGGCCTGGCAGCCGACGACGGATAGGCGGCCACGAAGCCTTCTTGGGTGGTGGCGGTGGCCACCACGGTGATGGCCACCGCCGACGCAGTGGCAGGTATGTCGCAGGCGCCCGTCACCTGCAGCCGAATGGTGCCTTCGTCGACGCGCTGCACCGGGTCGGTGCGCGTGTCGACCAGACGGCACGGCGTGAGCGGGGTGAACGCGGCCGGAGCTGCGCCGGTGATCGATGGTGCGCCGAGTGTGGCATCGGCCGTGCTGGGCGCCGTCGCGATGGTGACCATCGCGGCCACCACCACGTACCGTGCGCTGCGGACGAGCTGTTTCCTCATGAACCCGCTCCCACTGCCAACGCGGCCGGCCGATCGACCCCTGACCCGCCGCACAGTAGCCGATTGCTCGTTCGTCACCCGGTGCCGTCGAGCGTGTCCGATAGGGTCAGCGACCGTGCCGGACGAGGAGCGCATGCTGCGCGTGGGAATGGTCAGTCCCTACAGCCTCTCCGTACCCGGAGGCGTGCAGGCGCAGGCGATGGGCTTGGCGCGCGAGCTGCGCCGCATGGGCATCGAAGCTCGGGTGCTCGGCCCCTGCGATGGCCCGCCGCCGGCCACGTTCGTGACGCCGCTGGGCAACAGCCTGCCCACCTCGACCAACGGTTCCATTGCGCCACTCGCGCCCGACCCGGCCTGCGTGTTGCGCACGATGCGGGTGCTGTTCGAGGAGCAGTTCGACGTGCTGCACCTCCACGAACCGTTCGCTCCCGGGCCGCCGATGACCGCGATGTTGTTGCATCCGGCACCCGTGATCGCCACGTTCCACGCTGCCGGCGACAGCCCCAGCTACCGGTACGGAAATGCGCCGATGAAGGCTGCGGCCAAGAACATCGCTCGCCGCATCGCCGTCTCCAAGGATGCGTTGGCGCTGGTGCAAGAGCACGTACCGGGCGAGTACGAAGTGCTGTACAACGGCGTCGAGTTGCACGACTATCGCGCTGCCACGCCGTTTCGAGCAGAGGCGCCCACCATCTTCTTCTGTGGGCGCCACGAGGAACGAAAGGGTCTCGACGTGCTGCTGGCGGCCATGGCCCAGCTCGGCCCGGAGGTGCGGTTGTGGGTGGCCAGCAACGGTCCCGACACCGAACGCCTTCGAGAGCAGACCAAGGCCGACACACGAATCGAGTGGCTGGGCCGGCTCAGCGACGAGGAGAAGATCGCTCGCCTGAAAGGGGCCGATGTGTTCTGCGCCCCGTCGCTGCACGGCGAGTCGTTCGGTGTGGTGCTCATCGAAGCAATGGCGGCCGGCACGTGCGTGGTCGCGAGTGCGCTCGACGGGTACCGCAACGTGGCCACCGACGGTGTCGACTCGTTGCTGGTGCCCCCCGGCGACGCGGATGCGCTGGCCGCTGCCATCGGTCGCGCGCTGCGCGAGCCGCAGCTGGCTGCGCGGCTGGTGGCTGCGGGCAACCGCCGTGCCGACGACTTCTCGATGCTGGCGCTGGCGCAGCACTATGCCGCGATGTACCGCGAGGTGGCCGCGCCTCCCAGCCGTGTGCGCCGGCCGATGTCGCCGTGGCCGTTCATGTCGCGGCCGGAGACCACCGGGCGGGTGTCGCCCCTCGGGGCTCGCCGCACCCGTATGATGGCGCCGTAGCGGCGCAGCCCTCGCAGCGCCCCCGACCCTCGGAGTCAACGACAATGGTGTGGATCATCCTCCTGGTGGTGGTAGTGCTGCTCGCGCTCTACGCCATCGCCAGCTACAACGGCCTCATCCGTGGCCGCAACCAGGTCGAGAACGCCTGGTCGCAGATCGACGTGCAGCTCAAGCGCCGCATCGACCTCATCCCCAACCTGGTCGAGACCGTCAAGGCGTACGCCGCGCACGAGAAGACCACCCTGGAAGCCGTCATCAACGCTCGCAACGCGGCGATCTCCGCCCCCGCCACTCCGGCGGGTCAGGCGGCGGCCGATGGCCAGATGACCGGCGCCCTGCGCCAGCTGTTCGCACTCGGCGAGGCGTACCCCGACCTCAAGGCCAACCAGAACTTCCTCGCGTTGCAGGAAGAGCTCAGCGCCACAGAAGGCCGCGTCGCCTACTCGCGGCAGTTCTACAACGACAGCGTGCTCAGCTACAACAACAAGCTGCAGGCGTTCCCCACCGTGTTCTTCGCTCGGATGCTGAAGTTCGACAAGCGCGAGTACTTCGAGACCGACGAGGCCGCCCGCGAGGTGCCCAAGGTTCAGTTCTGAACCGGCCATGTTCGAACTGATCCGCGCCAACAAACGGCGCAGCGTCGCGCTCATCGCCTCCTTCGTGCTGGTGCTGTGCCTGGTGGGCGCCGCGTTCGGCCTGCTCATCGGCAACGGTGTCGTCGGCACGCTCATCGCCTTGGTCTTCTCCGGCGCGATGGCGTTCTTCTCGTACTGGAAGGCCGACGCCATCGCGCTCAAGGTGAGTCGTGCACGCCCGGCCGACCCTGTGGAGTTCCAGCGCTTGCACAACCTGGTGGAGGGTCTGTGCATCGCCAGCGGCCTGCCCAAGCCGAGAGTGTTCATCGTCGACGATCCTGCGCCGAACGCGTTCGCGACGGGCCGCGATCCCAAGCACGCGGCAATTGCGGTGACCACCGGCCTGCTGGAGAAGCTGAACCGGGTCGAGCTGGAAGGCGTGCTGGCGCACGAGCTCTCGCACATTCGCAACTACGACATCTTGGTCAGCACGCTGGCGGTCACGCTGGTGGGGTCGATCGCACTCCTCACCAACATCGCCATCCGGATGATGTGGTGGAACGGAGGTCGTGAGAGCCGCGACGGCGATCGTGGTGGTGGCGGCAACGTGCTCGCCTTCGCCGGCTTCGCGCTGCTCATCTTCGCCCCACTCATCGCGAGAGTGATGCAAGCCACCATCAGCCGCAAGCGCGAGACGTTGGCCGATGTGTCGGCCTGCCAGCTCACCCGTTACCCACCGGGCCTCATCTCGGCGCTGGAGAAGCTGCGCGACGATGTCACCGTCACTCACGCGGCATCCACTGCCACGGCGCACATGTGGATCGAGCAGCCGATGTCGGGCGTGGGCGACCACGGCAAGATGGGCAAGTGGAACAAGATGTTCGACACGCACCCGCCGCTTGAGGAGCGAATCGCTCTGCTGAGAGAACTATGAGCCGCGCCGTTCGGCTGGCCGCGCTCGCGGCGATGCTGGCGGTGACCGCGAGTTGCAGCAGCGAGAGCACATCGGCGCAGCCCAGCCTCGCCACTGTCGCCCAGGTCACGACTGCGGCCGTGTCCACCACGGTCTCGGCCACCAGCACCGAGGCGCCCACCACCACGCCGGCAACCAGCACCACCGTGGCGCCGGTGCCGGTGTACCCGCTCACCGGGTTGCCGGTCACCGACGCGGCCGTGGCCGAGCGCCCGGCGCTGGTGGTGAAGATCGACAACAACGCGGGTGCCCGGCCGCAGAGCGGCCTCAACGAGGCCGACATCGTGTTCGAGGAGATCGTCGAGGTGCAGACGCGCTTCGCTGCTGTCTTCCAGTCGCGTGGGGCCGACCCGGTGGGGCCGATTCGATCCGGCCGTACGCAAGACATCCTGCTGCTCGGCTCGTTCAACCAGCCGTTGTTCATGTGGAGCGGCGGCAACGGCAACGTCACCCGGGCCATCGAGAGCAGCGACTTCGTCAACCTCAGTGCCCAACGCAGCAACGTGTACGGCGCGGCCGGCTTCTTCCGCAGCAACGAACACAAGTCGCCGCACAACCTGTACGCATCGACCACGGCAGCGTGGACCCTGGCGCCCGAGGGTGCCGGCGCGCCACCGCAGCAGTTCCTGTACCTGGCGCCGGGCAACGCCGCAGTGGGCGAGCCCGCGACGGGTGTGGATCTGGAGATGGACGGCCTGCGGATCGAATGGCGCTTCGACGCAGCGGCGGGTAGCTACCTGCGCTCCAACGGCGGCACCCCGCACAACGATGCGCTCAGCGGCCAGGTGAGCACCGAGAACGTGATCATCATGTACGTCGACTACCAGCCCAGCGCCGCCGACGCCAACAGTCCGGAAGCGCAAACCGTCGGCGGCGGCGAGGTGCTGGTGTTCACCGGCGGGGTGCTGGTGCGCGGCACGTGGGCGCGCGCCGATCGGCTGTCGGCTGTCGTCCTGCACGATGCTGCCGGAACGACGATCCCGCTCACACCCGGCCGCTCGTTCGTCGAGCTCGCCCGCGTCGGCACCGCCAACCCGGTCGCCTGACGCCCCACCTTCGCCCTCCCAGGCGGTGCTCCAGCTGAGTCGGCATTGCCGGCACATGGATTTGCCTGAGGTGCCGCGAGGTCGGCACCGATACGCTGAGCCGATGACCTCGCAGACGTCACCTTCGCGCGCTACCGGCACCATGCAGGTCAAGCGTGGCCTCGCCGAAATGATGAAGGGCGGCGTCATCATGGACGTCGTCAACTCCGACCAGGCGAAGATCGCCGAAGACGCCGGCGCATGTGCCGTGATGGCGCTCGAGCGGGTGCCCGCCGACATCCGTCGTGACGGCGGCGTGGCCCGAATGAGCGATCCGCAGATGATCGAGGACATCAAGGCCGCCGTCACCATCCCCGTGATGGCCAAGGCGCGCATCGGCCACTTCGTGGAGGCGCAGATCCTGCAAGCGCTGGGTGTCGACTACATCGACGAGAGCGAAGTGCTCACCCCCGCCGACGAAACCCACCACATCGACAAGTGGGCGTTCACCGTGCCGTTCGTGTGCGGGGCCACCAACCTCGGTGAAGCGTTGCGCCGCATCAGCGAAGGCGCGTGCATGATCCGCAGCAAGGGCGAGGCCGGCACCGGCAACATCGTGGAAGCGGTGCGTCACCTGCGCAACATCATCGGCGACATTCGCAAGATCACCCAGGCAGACAACGCCGAGCTGTTCCAGTGGGCCAAGACGCTGCAGGCGCCGCTGCCGCTCGTGCAGGAGATCGCCGAGACCGGTTGGCTGCAGGTGCCGTTGTTCTGCGCTGGTGGCATCGCCACCCCGGCCGATGCCGCGCTGGCCATGCAGCTCGGTGCGCAGGCCGTGTTCGTCGGCTCCGGCATCTTCAAGAGCGACGATCCGTCACCGCGTGCAAAGGCAATCGTGGAAGCAACCACTCACTTCCGCGACGCCGACATCCTGGCCAAGGTGAGCCGCGGCCTCGGTGCGCCGATGACCGGCATCGGAATGGACGAGATCAACCAGACCCAGCGCTTCGCCGAGCGCGGCTGGTAGTCCGGCAATGCCTGCAGCGGAGCCGCCAGGTGAACGCGGCACAGCCTGCTCCCTGCATCGGCGTGCTGGCGCTGCAAGGTGCCTTCACCGCGCATGAAGACGCGCTGCGCAGCCTGCACGTAGCCACCCGGCAGGTGCGCACCCCCGCCGACCTGACGCAGGTGGCGGCGTTGGTGATGCCCGGCGGCGAGAGCACCACCATGGCGCGGCTGCTCGAGACCTCGCAGATGTTCGACGAGCTGAGTGCGCGCATCAGCGCGGGCATGCCGGTGTTCGGCACCTGTGCAGGCATGATCCTGCTGGCCAAGGAGGTGCTCGACGGCCGCACCGACCAGCGCAGCTTCGGCGCCATCGACATCGGCGTGCGCCGCAACGGCTACGGCCGCCAGGTCGACAGCTTCGAGACCGATGTCGAGGTGAGCGGTCTCGATCGCCCGTTCCACGCCGTCTTCATCCGGGCACCTAAGGTGGTGACGACCGGCGCCGCTGTCGAGGTGCTGGCCACGCACGACGGCGTGCCCGTGCTCGCACGGCAAGGGCACATCATGGTGGCGTCGTTCCACCCCGAGATCACCGCAGATGCACGGCTGCACCAGATGTTCCTGCAACACAACGGATTCACCACCGAGCACCGCTCGACCAGTACGGAAAGGGGATAGTCCAATGTCGGGCCATTCCAAGTGGGCAACGATCAAGCACAAGAAGGGTGCCGCCGACAAGGCCCGCGCCAAGGTCTTCAACAAGATCGCCCGCCAGCTCGAGGTCGCGGCACGCGAAGGCGGCGGCGACCCGTCCACCAACGCCTCGCTGCGCACCGTCATCTTGAAGGCCAAGGCGGCGCAGATGACCAACGACGCAATCGACCGTGCCGTGAAGCGGGGAGCAGGCGTCACCGACGGGGGCACCTACGAGTCGATCACGTACGAGGGCTACGCCCCCGGCGGGGTGGCGATGCTGGTCGACGTGCTCACCGACAACCGCAACCGCAGCGGCGGCGATGTGCGCAACATCTTCGCGAAGTTGGGGGGTGCGCTCGCTGAGCCCGGCGCCGTTGGCTGGCAGTTCAGCCGCCGCGGCGTGCTGCTGGTGCAAGGCGGCGACGAAGACACGGTGATGATGGCCGCACTGGAGGCCGGCGCCGACGATGTCGCCAACGACGGCGACGGCATGTGGCGGCTCACCTGCGACCCGGCGCACGTGTTCGACGTGCGCGATGCGCTGCAGAGCGCAGGCCTCGAGGTTGCGTCGGCGGAGAGCACGATGGTCTCGAGCATGACGGTGGAGGTCACCGATGCCGACGACGCTCGCAAGATCCTGCGCATCATCGATGCGCTGGAGGACAACGACGACGTGCAAGACGTGTACAGCAACTTCGACATCAGCGAAGAGCTGATGGAGGCGGTGGGCGAGTGAGCATCTCGGTCGGTGACTCCGCTCCGTCGTTCACGCTGCCGTCCACCGGCGGCGGCGAGGCATCGCTGAGCGACTACGCAGGCAAGCCGTTGGTGCTGGTCTTCTACCCTGGCGACGACACGCCGGTGTGCACGAAGCAGCTCAACAGCTACAACGACGATCTGTCGCAGTTCGAAGCGCTCGACGCGCAGGTGGTCGCGATCTCGGCCCAGAGCGTGGAGAGCCACGAGAAGTTCGCCCTCAAGCACGGCTTCAGGTTTCCGCTTCTGGCCGACACCGACAAGGTGGTGGCCGCTGCGTACGGCACGCTCGGCCCGCTGGGCTTTCCTCGCCGCAGCGTGTTCATCGTCGATCGCGAGGGCATCGTGCGCTACGTGCACCGTGCCATCGCCGGGCTCACGTTCCGGCCGGTCGGCGAGCTGGTCGACGTCTTGCTCGGCCTGCCGCGCTAGCCGCCGAGCACATCGCTGCGGCACGGAGCCGCGGCGCACACGTCGACGAACTGACCGCTGAACAGGAACGTGAGCGCCTGCTGCAGCACCAGCGGCTCGTTGCTGCCGGCACCGTGCGGATCGGTGCCGTACTCGGGTTCGGTCGGCGGCAGGTTCACCGGTGGTGGGGCCGGTGTGCCGAAGTCCCACAGCACCAGCACGCCGTTGGTGGCGGCACCAGGGTCGTACGCGGCGATGCCCCACAGGGGGTCGACGTCGTTGCTGCGCCCCGGGCCGATCGCCGGCTCGTGCACGCTCGCGCCCAGTGTGCGCGCCAGCACCTCGGTGGCGACGTTGGACACCTGGTGGTCGCCGAAGGCCTGCACCATCAGCACTTGCTTGGCGTCGATGCCGGGGTACGGCGCGGTGGTGAGGTGCTGCGCGTACCCGTCGTTCTCGCCGCGATCCCACAGCAGCTGGATGAGCTGCAGTGCCAGCACACGGTTCACCGGGTCGGTGTAGGCAACGTCGAAGATGGTCTGGAACTCGGGCCAATCGCTGGAGCGAGGCAGCAGCAGCGAGTAGTTGATGCCGGGCACGCCGAGCACCACGCGCGACCACTCGCTGCTGACGGCGCTCGCCGCGCCACCGAGGATGCCACCTTGGCTGTTGCCCACGAACTGCGTCTCGCCGATCGCGACCAACGGTGTGCCGGTAGCGGCCTGGAACTCCGGTGACGACGCGAACCCGGCCGGGTGGTTGAGCAAGCGGCCGAGGAACTGCTGGTTGAGCAAACCCTGCTGCATGCGGTCGGCTTGCTGGTCGAAGTGCGAGAGGTCGCCGAGGATGGCGGCCAGGTTGCCGATGTCGTCGGTGCTCATGCCGATCTCATCGGTGGCGCAGGCGGCAGCGACGCCGAGCTCGGCGGCGAACGAGAGCGCGTCGACCTCGCCGCGGTTGCCCAGCAGACCGTGCCCGTACACGATGGCCGGCACGGGGGAACTGGCGGCGACGGGCACCACACAGCGGAAGCTCGCCGAGAAGGTTGGTGAGCCCGTGCTGCGCATGGGCAGGCCGTCGGCGTCGAGGGTGAAGGTGTTGCCGGGAGAACCGTCGGCGGTGAGGAAGTTGGGCACCTCATAGGTGCCGTCGATGGTGCGCACGTTGCCGTCGTCGGCCGCCGCTGTGATGGCGAACGCGGGCGCTGCGTCGCCGAGTGCCGCGTAGGCCTGCTCGCGGATGTGCAACATGCGACCACTGAGGCTGCGCGCGCTGGCGACCGTGAAGTCCCATGCCAGGTACAAGTCGCCGTCGGGCACTCCCGCG
>JACDJC010001449.1_pt1 | contig 20953 bp, 19 predicted proteins | sample 7454191 | NCBI WGS metagenome assembly JACDJC01 (sample SAMN14253291, study PRJNA609438) | sludge metagenome | isolation source: sludge after 25d culture with pyrite and EDTA | collected 2018-12-20 | reverse complement strand
ACCCGCGGCGGTAGGGTTCTCGCCCACCTACTGGCGTTACCTGATCTTCGTGACCCTGGGCGTAACCGGGCTCGCACACTTCGTGCTGATCGCGTACCGCCTCGAGACCGCGCACGTCGTGGCGGCTGGCACCATCCCGCTACTCTTCGCGCTCGCGATGGGCGTGGACGCCGTCGCCTCATACGTCGCCGGGCGCGAGTACGACCGCGTCGGCTTGCGTGTCCTCTACGGCCTGCCGCTACTGACGCTGCCTACGGCACCTCTGTTGTTCCTCGGTAACCGCGCTTGGCCGATAGTCCTTGGGATGGTTCTATGGGGCGCCGCCATGGGACTGCAGGAGAGCGTCATGCGCGCTGCCGTCGCCGAGCTCGTCCCCGCGGTCCGGCGCGGGACCGCCTACGGCCTGTTCGATACCGCGATCGGCTCGGCCTCGCTACTCGGAGGTATCGCGATGGGCTGGCTCTTAGGTGTGGCGCCTGCGTTGCTCGTGGTGTTCGCACTCGCGGGGCCCGTCCTCTCTATCGTGCCGCTGGTGGGCCTGGTCCAAAGGACTGCGCCTTGATGACCGCGACCAGGGCCACGGCGGGCTCGGGGCAATAGCTGCCGGTTGCCTGCGGTCGAGGGGAGCAGGTTTCGAACTACATCGGAACCTGGGGGTACGTTGATTACTCGGCCGAGGTAGCCGAGCTGGTGAACATCGCGTACGAAGACGGTTGGGTTCGACGCGAGCTCGACTGGGGCGAGTGGACGGCGACGGACGAGGCCAAATCCCTGCGCGACGACCCAACGGTTATGGAACGAGCCACCGTCCAGCAACTGGCGAACCTCCTGACGGTCGTCATCCGCCAAGAGCGGTTCGTAGACGGATCGTTGTTGAGCGCCATCGAGAGCGGCCTAGTGCAACGCATCCTGCGGCGGGTTCGCTCACTCCACCAACTGGTCGCATCTGCGGACGGTTGACACTTAGCCAACCTTCAAACGACAGTCTGACCCCAGCCCTGAGTCCCCTTACCCACGAGCCTCGACTCGCTCCTGCGCCACGCGGATGTTGTCGACCAGCCAGGCGGGCGCCTCCCGGCTGTGGAACACCTCCTCGGCGCTCAGCCAGAGCAGCTCGCTCACTTCCGCCGGATCGCCCGGCGTGGGTTCCCCCGGCTCCACCTCGGCGAGGAACACGACGTCGACCCCGAACGTGTCGGCCCTGATCTCTACGCTCTTGCTCTTGAGGTACTCCAGGCGGATTGCCTTCAGGCCCACTTCTTCGAACAGTTCCCGTTTCGCCGTAACCTCAAGAACGTGGTCGGCGACAATCCTCGGGTCGACCTTGCCGCCGGGTAGCGCGAGCACCCCGGCCGCGTACTCCTCGGCTGCCGAGCGCCGCACCACCAGGTAGCGTCCGGAGCGCACCACCGCGATCTCCACGTTGACGATGTACTTCCAGGGTTCCACGGCTTCAGGCTACGCCACCGGGTCGTAATCCGCGCTCTGATGCCTGAAGTAGGCGTCGTACAGCTCCGCGTAATGACCACCCCGCTGGAGCATTTCCTGGTGCGACCCCTCCTCCACCACGGCACCCTTCTCGAGAACCAGGATCCGGTCGGCCGCGCGGACGGTAGAGAGCCGGTGAGCGATCACGATGGCGGTGCGGCCCGCCAGCACCTCGTCTAGGCCCTCCTGGATCTGCGCCTCTGTCAGGGGGTCCACGCTCGCAGTCGCCTCGTCGAGGATGAGGATGCTCGGGTCTTGGAGGAGCACGCGCGCCATGGCCACGAGCTGCTTCTGGCCCATCGAGACGCCTCGGCCGCCCTCGCCCACTTCGGTGTCCAGACCGTTGGGTAGGGCGTCGAGCCAGTCTCCCCCACCCATCCGCTGGACCACCGCCAGCACCTCCTCGTCGGTAGCACCTGGCTTGCCGTAGCGGACGTTGTCGCGCACGGTCCCCGTGAAGAGGAACGGCGTCTGCTGGACTATGCCCAGGTGGCTTCTGTAGGAGTCGAGGTCGAGCGTACGGATGTCGTGCTCGTCGATGAGCAGGCGCCCACCCTGGAACTCGTAGAAGCGCGCGATGAGCTTGCCGAGGCTGGACTTGCCCGCGCCCGTGTGACCCACGAGCGCCACGGTCTCGCCCGCCTTGATGTCGAGGTCGAAGCCGGCGAGCACGGTCTCCTGCTCCGTGTAGCGGAAGTCGAGTCCCTCGAAGCGTATGCGGCCCGCCACCTCGGCCAGCTTCACGGAGCCGGTCTGCTCCACGCGCGGCTCGGCGTCGATGAGCGCGAACACGCGCTCGCTGGCCGACATCCCGAGTTGGAACTGGCTCCAGAACGACGCGATGGACGTGAGGGGGCCCCAGAACATGGCCACGGCCTGCACGAACAAGAACCACTGACCGGTGGTGATGTCGCCGCCGAGGGCGCGGGCGCCGCCGAAGTAGACGATCAACCCCGTCCCCACGCCGCCGACGATGCCCAGCACCGGGAAGATGGCCGAGAAGATGTAACCCTGCAGCAGGTTGAGGCGATAGGACTGGTCGTTCACCCCCACGAACTGGCGGTAGATGGCGGGTTCCTGCCGGAACGTCTTCGCCACCGAGATGCCCGTGAGCGTCTCCTGGACGTTCGCGTTCACCTCGGCCAGCACCCGGCGCGCCTGCGTCGTCACCACGCGCGCCACGTGCCTGAACGCGAGGGCGATGGCCACGACCACCGGCGCGATGGCCAGGGCGATGAGCGAGAGCCGCACGTCGATGTAGAACAGGACGCCCAGGAGGATGGCGATCTGGAGCACCTGACCTATGAGGTTCAGCGTCAGCGTCACCACGGTCGAGAAGTCGTGGGTGTCGGACGTCACGCGGCTGACGATGCGGCCCGTGGAGTACTCGTCGTAGAACGACATGTCGCGCCGCATGACGGCGTCGAACGCGTCGTTGCGCAGGGTGAGGACGACGTCGCCGACCACCCGCGCGCTCAGCCATTGGCGCAGGAAGTTGAAGCCCCACGAGAGCAAGCCTGCCAGTGCGAAGGCGATCACCAGCCACCCGACGCGGTTCCAGATCTCGGCGCGCAAGTCGGTGGCGTCAGCGAGGCGGTCGATGCCCGCCGACACGAGGATCGGCAACGACGCGTCGAGGACGGCCGCCAACAACACGGCCACGCCGACCGTCAACATCAGGACCAGGTGTGGCCTGAAGTAGGCGAAGATGCGCCGCACCAACTGGCGGTCGCTGTACTCGCGATCGTAGCCCTCGGCCGCGAGGCCGTCCATGATGAAGCCCATCAGTCGTACCTCAGGAAGATCCGGCGGTAGAGGTCGTTGCGCTCGAGTAGTGCGGCGTGGGTGCCCTGATCGACGAGGCGCCCGCCCTGCATGACGAGGACGAGGTCGGCGCGCCGGATCTGGGCCAGGCGGTGCGTGATCATGAGGGTGGTGCGGCCCTCGAGCACCACGTTCATGGCGCGCTGGATGGCGTCCTCGGTGGCGCTGTCGATGGCGCTCGTGGAGTCGTCCAGTATCAGCACGCGCGGGTCGGTCAGCAACGCCCTCGCTATCGCCAGGCGCTGGCGCTGGCCGCCCGATAGGGTCTGGCCGCGCTCACCGATGACGGTGTCGTACCCGTCCTCGAAGCCCAGGATGAAGTCGTGGGCCTGCGCCGCCTTCGCGGCGTCGATTATGTCTTCCCGGGTGGCGGCGTCGCCGAGGCCGAAGCCGATGTTCTCCGCCACCGAGCGGGAGAAGAGGAACACGTCCTGCTCTATGACCGAGACTTGCGAGCGCAGGGACTCCAAGTTCCAGTCGCGGACGTCCACGCCGTCGATGCGCACGCTGCCAGCGCCGGCGTCGAAGATGCGGTTGACGAGCTTCGTCAACGAGCTCTTGCCCGAGCCGGTCTGGCCGACGATGGCCACCGTCTGACCCGGCTCCACGCGGAAACTCACGTCGGTGAGCGCGTCCTTCTTGCCCGCGACTTCGTAGGCGAACGAGACCCCGTCGAACTCGATGGCGCCGACGATCCTCCCCGCGTAGCCGCCAACGTTCTCGTCCAGGTCGACCTCGGCGTTGATCAGCTCCAGAATGCGCTTGGCGCCGGCCAGGCCCATCCGCACCAGGTAGAACGTGAAGATCGAGATGAATGCCGGGAAGCGCATGACGCCCATCAGGCCGATGTAAGCGACCAACTGCCCGGTGGTGATGGCGCCCAAGGAGACGAGGTAAATCCCATGCGCGAAAGCCACCGCCAGGGCCAGTCCGACTAGCAGCAGCGGCAGGTAACGGGCCTGAACCAGGCCCGCCTTCACGAAGTAGTCGCGGAAGAGCCTGGCGTTGCGCGCGAAGCGAAGCCGCTCGGCGCCCTCCTGCACGGTCGACTTGACGACCATGATGCCGGTGATGGTCTCGTTCAGACCGGCGTTCAGCACCCCGAGCTGCTCGCGCTGGGCCACGGACACCGGCTCCAGCTGCCGCATGTACGACCGCAGCGCGAAGTAGAAGGTCACCACGAACAAAGCCGGCGCCAGGAGCAGGCGCTGGTCTATCGCCGCGATGAACACCATGGGCACGACCAAGCTGGTGATCGAGTCCGTGATGAGCGCCACCCCCGGGTTCATCATCGGGTTCAGCTGGCGCACGTCGTTGGCTGCCCGGGCCATGACGTCTCCCACGCGGTTGCGGTCGTGAAACGTCTGGCTCTTGCCGAGGAGGCTGATGTAGAGCTCGCGGCGGGTGTCTCGCTCCAGCCGTTGGCCCAGCGTTTCCACCGAGAAGCTCGTCGCAAGCTCCAGTACGCCCCGCAACGCGGTCATGCCCAGGATCAGCAGCCCTACCCGCAACACGTCGTTGACGGTGGCGGTGCCCGACAGCACGATGTCGAACGCGCGGCCCGTTTCACTGGGGATGGCGGACGTGAGAGAGGTGGCCAGGACGGCGCAGACGGCGAAAGCCACCAGCAGCAGCGGGTAGCGGAGCAGGTGAGAGACGATCCAGCGTAGCGGGGTGCGCCTGTCGAACTTCAGCTCGCCCTCGACGGCGAACTCGCCCGTTCCTGCCCTGTCCATCATGCTTGCAAGACTCATCCGGCCTCCGAAGAACGACGGCTAGTTTAGACCGTAAGAGGCGGTTCGCAGTTACGCCCCTCTAGAGGGAGGCCTGTTGATTGCCGCGACGGCGGCCACCACGAGCGCGGCGAACAGCAGCACGCTGCCCGAGTAGAGCGCGACCCTGACCTCGCCGGCAGTACCACCCAACGCCTCGCCGACGGCGCCGGCAAGGGCGGGGCCGACCGCCTGACCGACCGCGAACGCGGCGGTGGACAGCGCCACGGCCCGGGGCCACGCTCCCACCGGCAGGCGCTCGCGGATCAGCTCGGTGATGGCCGTGATGACACCGAGGAACGACAGTCCGAAGAACAGCGCCGATACGAACGGTGCCGCCGCGACCAGCGGCGGGAGGCTGGCGGCGGTCAACACCAGGAGCACGACCACATGGGCAAGCGACCCGTGCAGCCTGGACGTCAACGGTCCCCATAGGGGCCCATTGAGCATGGCGCCGGCCCCCAGAACGACCCAGAAGGGCCCGGTAGCCACGGACAGGTGAGAGGTCACGAAAGTCATGTAGGCGATGTAGCCCGCGCCGTACAGCCCGTAACTGAGCAGCGCGGGCCAGATCGCCACGATGCTCCCTTCCGCGCCGGTCGCGGGCGGTGCCGGCTCCACCAACCGAGGCCAGGCCGCGAGGGCGGCGATGGCGAGAACGAGTCCTAACACCCCCAACCACATCCAGGCCGTGCGCCAATCGCCCGCCAGCGGCAGGACCGCCGTGGAGATCACGATCCCCAGCCCAACGCCACCGAAGTAGAGCCCCAGACCCAGCGCTCTACCCCCGGCGGCCATGATCAACGCCGCGCCGCCCACGAACACGAAGCCGCCCAGGACGCCCTGTGCCAGCCGCAGGGCCGCCATGAGCCAGAACGGTGGAGCGGTTACCAACAAGAGCAGCGTCAGGCACTGCAGGAACGCCGCCAAGTAGAAGCCCCGCCGGTAGCCGAGCGCCCCAAGGACCCTGTGGCTGACGAAGGCGCCCAGCAGGTACCCGCCGGTGTTGGCGCTGCCGAGGAAGCCCGCCTGCTTCACCCCGAGTTCGAGGGCCGAGAGCATGTCCGGGAGCACGAGGGCGTAAGCGAAGCGCCCTACGCCCAGTGCGGCCGCCGGTCCGAGGCCGACCAACACTGCCGTCACGGCGGCCCCAACCACCGAGGTGCCACTTCGAGGTGTTGGCGATGTCACGTCCTAGACGCTATCAGGTCCGGGTAGAATCGTTGGCATATGGTCCTGCTAGGAGGAATCCCGATGCGTTTCATCCGCTCCATGCTCTTCTTGCTGCCGCTTGCCTTCGCCGCCACCGTGACGGCCCAGGCGATGCCGCGCGAGGTCCGGCTCGGGATACTTCAGGCGGTGGTGCAGATCATCCCCTACGACGGCGGAACGGACGACCTCGTGGGCTGGTCGGGCTCCGGCACGATAATCAGCCCGTCGGGCTACGTACTCACCAACTTCCACGTGGCCGGCGACCTCGACACGCGGAGTCACTACGAGTGGCACACGATCTGGGTGACCGACCCCGAGTTCACGGACCAGGCGCCCCAGTTCACTTTCTGGGCCAGGTACGTGGCTGGCGATCCGACTCACGACCTGGCGCTCCTCAAGATCATGGAGTGGAGCGACGAGACGCCCGTTGCGGCTGATTTCGTCTTCCCACACGTTCAGGTGGGCGATTCCAACCAGCTCATCCCCGGTGACGCCATCACCATCGTGGGCTACCCCGGCATCTCGGGCTCGACCATCACCTTCACCGCCGGCGTGATGTCGGGCTGGCTCGGCGAGAACTTCGAGAGCGGCGGCAAACAGTGGATCAAGACCGACGGTAAGATCGCACACGGTAACTCGGGCGGCGGGGCGTTCGACGAGAACGGCTACCTGATCGGCGTCCCAACCGCCGGCAGGACCGTGAAGTACGAAGAGCTCGACGTCGAGGAGCAAGCCTACGTGCGCCCCATCAGCCTCGGCTGGGCCGTCATCGGCCCGAACGTGCCGGACGTTGCACGGGCCACCAGCCGTTCCGGGGTAAGAGCGACTCCTCCTCAACCGTCCGGCACCGACACGCAATCTGGCACCTCGCAGGCCTCCAACGGTCCGGGGAGCAGCGGCGTGGGGCCGTGCGACTTCTGCACCGTGGGTGAGCTCGCCATCGGCAAGGAGACCTCGAGCGTCATCGGCGGCGTGCCCGAGTACGTGAACTTCCACTCCTACACGGTGACGGTGCCCGACGGCACCCCGACACTCACGGTCATGCTCGACTCCGACCACGACCTCGACCTGGCGCTCAAGTACGGCAGCCCCATCGAGACCTGGGCGGACGAGGGCGACTGGGACTATCGCGACATCACCGAAGGACCCGGTGGCGCCTTCACCATCTCACTGCCCACCCCGGGCGTCTGGTACGTGGACGTCATCCAGTTCTACGAGGACCGTCAGACGAAATACGTGCTTTCCGTGCGCTGATAGGCGCCGCCGGCGGCCCACATCACTTGCCCACCACCTGGCACCGACGTATCATCTTGTCGCGTCGTCCATCGTCCGGACCTCGAGGTCCGGGGGCGCGACGCTACTCATGCGCCCGTAGCTCAGCTGGATAGAGCGGGGGACTCCTAAGCCCTAGGCCGCAGGTTCGACTCCTGCCGGGCGCACCACGACTTCAGCTCCCCCGGCACCCAGGCCCGGGGGAGGTCGTAAAGGCCCAGGCGGTGAACCCATTGAGACAGGTCCTACTCCTAGCGGCGCTACTCGTGGCGCTACTCGCGACACCTCATGCCCTCGGCGCCAACGAACTCATCGTTGGCGTCATCACCTCACGCGCTACCGCAGCCGGTGCGGCCCAAACCCTCGTGGCTACCGGCTGGGCTGCTCAGTTGCGCGCCGCGGGCGGCGTGTTCGGCGTCCCCGTGCGCCTGCTGTTGGCCGACGACGGCGGCAGCGTGGACGGTGCGGTGGCGCAGGCCCAGGCACAGGTCGATGCGGGCGCACTGGCCATCGTCTGCTGCACCACGCCCGCGTCCACCAAGTCCGTTGCCGAGCTCGTCGAAGCAGCGGGCGTCACCCTCCTCGCCCCAAGCGCCTGGCTGAACACGTCAGGCAGCGCATATTGGGCGTTCACCCTGACCCCGACCGACACGGACGCCATGGCCGCGATAGTCGCCGACGCCTACCGCCGCGGCCGTACTTCCATCGCCATCATGGCGCCCGACCTGCCCATCACCGAAGCGGCGGCCAGCGACCTCGAGGCGCTTACCCGGCTGGTGGGCATCGCGGTGGTGAGCGACACCCGGTACCCGCAGTCGCAGTCTGAGGTGACCCCCGAGGCGCTGCTGGTGGCCAGCAAGCGCCCGGGCGCCGTAGTCGTCTGGGGCGCCGCCACCGACATCGCGCGCGCTGCCGACGCTCTCGAGCGGCGCGGTTACGAGGGCGACGTCTACGCCCGCGCCGCGACCCTCTACCCGGGCGGTCAACCCCCCACGTGGCGCTCGGTGGCCGACTTACTGTTCCCGGTTCCTCCTGCCGCGGTCGTCCGGCCGGGCAGCGCCACCGCGACCGTGCTACCAGGCGAGCGTGAGGGCGGCGCGCTGGGCACGTGCGCGGGCGCCGCAGCGCGCGACGCGGCGAGGATCGAGGCATCCACCGGCAGCACCACGCAGGCGCTGGCGGCCGCTCCGGTGCTAGGCGGTCTCGACCTACTGGAGGCAGCGTTCGAGCAACTCCTCGCACTCCAGATCCCGCAGACCGGCGTGGCCGTCATGAGGCAGGCCCTCCGCGACACCCTGGTGGGGTTGCCCGTTCACTGCAGCGGGGCCGGGGCATTGGACCTGCAGGATGGGAAGATTGGCGCGGTGCTACCGCGGAGCCTGGCGATCGCCAGGGCTACACCGACCGGTCTAGTCGTAAGGTAGTGGACCAGCACGATAGAGGACAATCGCATATACTGACCGGTTCATATAGGTCATGAGTGAAGCGTAATCCGCCGCGCAGCGGCGCCGAGAGTACACTTGACTCAATGACAGAGAGAATTCAGGCCCTCAAGTACGAGCTCGAGACGCTGGAGCGCAGCCTCTCGGACCCGGGGTTGTTGTCCGACCCCACCGGGTACCGCAAGACCATGCGCCGCTACAGCGAGGTCAAGGAGATCGTCGACGCCGCCGCCACGGTGGAGTCGCTCGAATCGCAGTTGGCCGACTTGCAAGAGCTCCTAAGCGACCCGGAACTCCGGGCAGAAGCCGAGAGCGAGGCGGAGCTGCTGGAGGAGTCCCTGGCGGCTCACCGCAACGAACTCGACGTGCTACTCACCCCCCGCGACCCGTACGACGACAAAGACGTGATCGTCGAGATCAGGGCAGCGGCCGGGGGCGACGAGGCCTCGCTGTTCGCCCGCGAGATGCTCGGCATGTACCTCAAGTACGCGGCCGACCTGGGCTTCAAGACCGAGCTCCTCGACTCACACCCCACGGAGGTGGGCGGTCTCACCAAGGTGTCGTTCGGCGTGACCGGCAGCGGGGCGTACAGGGCCTTCAAGTTCGAGTCGGGCGTGCACCGCGTGCAGCGCGTGCCGACCACCGAGTCCCAAGGACGCATCCACACGAGCACCGTCACCGTTGCCGTGCTGCCCGAAGCGGACGACGTGGACGTGCACCTCTCCCCCAACGATTACCGCGTCGACGTCTACCGCTCCAGCGGCCCCGGCGGCCAGTCGGTCAACACGACGGACTCGGCGGTGCGCATCACCTACCACCCTGGCGAGAGCGACGAGATCCTGGTCACCTGCCAAGACGGCAAGTCGCAGATCAAGAACAAGGAACGCGCCCTCACGGTGCTGCGGGCGCGGCTGCTCGAACGCGAGCGCCAGCGGGCCATGAGCGAGGCCAGAGAGGCGCGGCTAGTGCAGATCGGCACGGGTGACCGCTCGGAGCGCATCCGCACCTACAACTTCCCGCAGTCGCGCGTGACCGACCACCGCATAGACTTCACGACGCACGACCTCAGCGGCGTGCTGGGTGGCAGCCTGGAAGAGCTCACGGCGGCGCTGCAGGCCGAGGAGCAGACGAGGGCGTCACTCGAAGCCGCCAAGGCCGGCGGCGACGCCTTCGCCGACCGGATCAGTGGCGCGGCGTGAGTTCGTCGTTGCCGCGGCCATACTGCTCGACCCTATGGGTCGAGTACTACTCGTAGGCAACGACTGGCAGGGGCACGGGCGCGTGCGCTACACGCTTCCAGGGGGCGTGGTGGAGCGGGGCGAGTCGACGCTCGACGCCCTGGGCCGCGAGGTGTTGGAAGAGACCGGGCTCGAGGTCACGGCCGTCAAGCACCTGGCTTACGCCGTACACGTGGAGGACCGCCGCCGCAACGACCGCGCCGTGTCGTTCGCCTTCGTGGCGGAGTACAAGGGACTGCTCAACCCACGCGACCCCGACGGCTTCATCGTGGAGGCGCGCTTCTTCCCCGTGGAGGAAGTGGCGACCATCGTCCCCATAGCGCCGTTGCGGGACCCGCTCGTCACCTACCTCCGCGAGAGGGTGCCAGGCAAGTTCTACGCGTACGGCGGTTGGGACGGCCGCACAGCCCGGGTGGTCTGAGCCCGGGTCACCTGAACGCAGGCCGTCCGAGCCCGAGCCGGCTTGGGGGCGGGCCGCCGGTTCACATGTTCTCTACGAGCGCCTCACCGAACTCGCTGCACTTGAGCAGCGTCGCGCCCTCCATGAGGCGGTGGAAGTCGTACGTCACGCGCTTCTGGCCGATGGTCTTGCTTACCGAGTGGAGCACCATGTCGGCGGCCTCGGCCCAGCCCATGTGCCTGAGCATCATCTCGCCCGACAGGATGAGTGACGACGGGTTCACCTTGTCCTGGCCCGCGTACTTGGGCGCGGTGCCGTGGGTCGCCTCGAACACGGCGTGGCCGGTGTCGTAGTTGATGTTCGCGCCCGGGGCAATCCCGATGCCCCCCACTTGCGCGGCCAGGGCGTCCGACAGGTAGTCGCCGTTCAAGTTGAGGGTGGCTATGACGCCGTACTCGCTCGCGCGCGTCAATACCTGTTGCAACATGGCGTCGGCGATCATGTCGTTGACGACGATGTCCTTGCCGCTGATGGGGTTCTTGAACGTGCGCCAGGGGCCGCCATCGAGCAGTTGCGCTCCGAACTCGCGATCGGCGAGCTCGTAGCCCCAGTCGCGGAACGCACCCTCGGTGAACTTCATGATGTTGCCCTTGTGCACGAGGGTGACGGAGGGCTTGTCGTTGTGGATGGCGTACTCGAAGGCCGCCCGCACGAGGCGCTCCGTGCCCTCGCGCGAGACGGGCTTGATGCCGATCCCACTGCTTCCGGGGAAGCGGATCTTGGCGAACGACTTGGGGAACTCGCGCTCGAACACTGCGAGGAACCGCTTGGCCTCCTCGGAGCCTTCTTGGAACTCGATGCCGGCGTAGATGTCCTCCGTGTTCTCACGGAAGATGATCATGTCTACGTCCTCGGGGCGCTTGACGGGGCTCGGTACTCCGGTGAAGTACTGTACGGGCCGCACGCAGGCGTAGAGGTCGAGCAGTTGGCGGATGGCGACGTTGATGCTTCGGATGCCACCGCCCACTGGCGTGGTGAGCGGGCCCTTGATGCCGATGAGGTACTCGCGGATGGCGTCGACGGTCTCGTCGGGCAACCAAACCTGCTCGCCGTAGACCTCGTTGGCCTTGTCGCCGGCGTATACCTCCATCCAGGCGATCCTGCGCTTGCCGCCGTACGCCTTGTCGACGGCCGCGTCGAGAACGCGTTGCGAGGCGCGCCAGATGTCGGGGCCGGTGCCGTCGCCCTCGATGTAGGCGACGATCGGGCGGTTCGAGACGTGTAGCTCGCCGTCTTGCAGCACGATGCGGTCCCCGTCTGGGACCTTGATGTGACGGTAACTCATGCTCTCCTCTTTCATGGATCCGTGGTCTTGGTGTGGTGCCGAGTTCGGGCGGTCGCACGCTATGTTGCGTGCCGCCGAGTTCGCTCGAGCGTACCACGGCCCCCTAGCCGGGCCGCGACCGGCGAACGGCGGAGGGGGCGTTAGATTGCTGGGGATGCACACACCAGGCAACCCACCGCCGGTCGGGCATGAGTTGGGCCCGCCGCTGCCTCGAGCGTTCTATGACCGCCCGGCCGACACGGTGGCGCGCGCGCTGCTAGGGGCGTTCATGGTGGTGCGCGGCGACGCGCATGAAGAGTCTGGCGGGCGCGCCGAGCGTACCGGACACGCAGGGCGTACCGGACACGCAGAGCGCATGGGGCACACCGAGCGTGACGGACACGCCGAGCGCATGAGGCACGTCGAGCGCATCGGGCGCATCGTTGAAGTCGAGGCCTACCTCGGCGAGGACGACCTCGCCTGCCACGCCTCGCGCGGCCTTACCCCGCGGACGCGGACACTCTACGGCCCGCCGGGAACGGCCTATGTCTACCTCGTGTACGGCGTTCATGAGCTGTTCAACGTGGTGTGTCAGCCGCGGGGCGTGCCACACGCGGTCCTGGTCAGGGGGGTGGAGCTATTCGACGACGGGCAGGTGCTGGACGCCTCGGAGGGCGCCGGTCCGGGCAAGCTCACCCGTGCACTCGGCATAGGCCGCCGGCACGATGGCGCTTCGCTCCTGGCGCCGCCCATCACCCTGCATGCCGGCCCGGCGCCCAGGCGCACCGAAGTGACGGCGCGGGTCGGAGTGGCCTACGCGCAAGCGTGGGCCGCCGCCCCGCTGCGTTTCCTCGATCCCGACAGCAACGCGGTCTCACGGCCGCCGCGCGGTCGCGTGGGTCTAGGAGCCTCGTAGCCGACGGGTTCCCTGACTCAAACGTCCACAGTTCGGGCTCGATCTGGCTGAGGCACGCCCTAGCTCAGGCGCCCCGGCCCTCATCGAATTCGTCCTTCGGGGAGACGGCCTTGTCCCGCAACCCCTCTACGTAGGGCTCGACGTGGAAGGTCGTCACCAGGTCTTCGAGGTCGGCGTGGATGGCCTTCTCCAGGCGCCCGACCAGCGCGTGAGCATCCTCGACCGTCATCTTGGGCGCTACGAACACGTCAACCTCTGCGAAGCGCGCCCTGCCGGACGTGCGGGTCCGCAGGCGGTGGAAGCCCAGTACCTCGGGCGCTGCCTCCAGCACGTCCAGGATGAGGGCCTCCTCGGCTTCGGGCAGGCGCTCGTCGAGCAGCCGCGACAGTGACCGCCTCATCACGTTGACGCCCACGAACACGATGTTGGCCGCCACCGCCAGACCGATCAAGGGGTCGAGGGCATGCCAGCCGGTGACGCCGACGAGGAGGACCCCGAGGACGACCCCTAGCGACGTGTAGACGTCCGTTAGGACGTGCCTGGCGTTCGCGTTGAGGGCGGCGGAGTTCTCGCGCCGCGCCACCCCGAAGATGTATAGGGCGAGTAGGCCGTTGGCCACGGCGGCAACCAGCGAGACCGCCACGCCCACGCCCACGTTTGTGAGGGCGGAGGGGTGCAGCAGCCGCTGCCAGGCGTTCCAGGCGATGGCGCCCGCCGCGACGATGATGAGGGCGGCCTCGAGCACGCTCGAGAAGTACTCCGCCTTGAAGTGGCCGTAAGGGTGGCGGTAGTCGGGCGGTGCCTCCGACACGGCCAGCGCGATGAGCAACACGGCGGCCGCCACCAGGTTCACCAGTGACTCCGCCGCGTCGGAGAGGAAACCGATCGAGTCGGTCACCAGGTAGGCCGCGAACTTGAGCACCAGGACTATGGCTGCGCCCCCTAGGCTCACCCAGGCGGCGCGGTTACGGCGGCGGTCGCTGGCCGACCTGGCGGGGCCGGCCTGGTGGATTACCTTACTCGTCGTCCGCCCCGTCTTCCAACGCCAGGTCGTCCTCGCTCTCGCCTGGGTCGAACCCTTCCGGCACCTCCCCCGCGGCCATGCGCTCGAGCAACTCGTCCAACTCGTCGCCCTCGTAGTCGGTCACCGTCTCGGCGATGAGGGTCATCGCCCGCTCGGCATCGGCCTCGGGCACCAGGACGAAGCTAGCGCCGACGCTGGTGGAACCCAGGTGGGAGAAGACGTCGCTGAGCATGGCGGCGCCACGGACCATGGACACCAGGCCCTCGTCCTCCAAGATGGCGGCGACCATCTCGGCGAGTGGCGCGGCGGGCGCGACGTCCACGATGGTCCAAGGGTCGCCGTTGATGGTCACGGTCGTGCCTTTCATGCTGTTCCTTTCAGCCCTAGGGCCCCGCCCCCGCGGCCGACGCCAACGCTCTCGAGCGGGGTCAAGTAGGCGGTCGCGAACTCGCGGTAGGCGTCACGCGCCGCGTGCAGGTCGGCTACCTCGATGCTCTCGTTGGTGGTGTGGGCCAGCTCCTCCTCGCCCGGGCCGAACCCCACGACCGGGGCTCCGCGCTGCGCCAGGTGGGGCGCGTCGGTGCAGAACCACCAGACGCCCTCCGCGAGCGTGCGCCCGTGGCGGGCGAGGGCGCGTGTGAACGCCGCTCGCGCCGTAGCGACCACGGGCAGGCCGGCGTCCACCAGGTAGGCGGGCGCCGTGCGCAGAGAGGCTTGACCGTTCCCACGCTGGGGGTCCTGGGCTACGCTCACCGAGATGCGTTCGTCCTCGGCAATGCTTCTCAACCGCGCCACCAGCGCCGCAGCGCTCTCGTCGGGCAGCGAACGGTAGTCGACCGTCAGCCGCGCCTCGCCGGGAACCACGTTCGAGGAATCGGATGGCAAGCTCGTGAGGCGGGTTGGCGTTGCGCTCGAGCCGCCGAAGACCGGGTCGCTCGGGAGCTCGAGGTCCTCTAGCGCCACCAGGTAGCGCCCGGCATGAGTCAGTGCGTTCTCCCCGAGTGACGCCTTGGCTGCGTGCGCGATGGCGCCCGGGAAGACGACCTCGACCACGGTGCAGCCGCGGTGCCCGAGCATGAGCCTGAGTTTCGACGGCTCGCCCAGGACGACGGCGTCGTAGTCGAGGGTGGCGCCCAGGTGCCGCGCTCCGAGCCCGCCAACCTCCTCTTGCACCACGCCGCTGACGATCAGGGTGCCGCGGAAGCCGGACGCCGCCGCGTCCGCCGCCGCGAAGACCATGCTCGCGAGGGCGCCTTTCATGTCGCAGGCACCACGGCCCCACAACCGCCCACCCTCGACCACGCCGCTCAGGGGCGGGTGGGGCCAGCGTTCCTCGGCGCCGAGCGGCACCGTGTCGAGATGCCCGCAGAGCATCAGCGTCGGGCCGTCACCTCGCCTGAACACGCCGATGGCGTTCCCGACCTCGTCCACTCGGGCCTCGTCGAAGCCATGATCGTAGAAGGCGTCCATGAGGACGCGGGTGGCGGGCCCCTCTCGGCCCGATGGGCTGTGGGCACGGATCAGCGCTGCAGCAAGGTCGACCAACGGGTCGTTCACGACGCCATCTTACGAAAAGATTCGCATCGCTCCGGCCGGCGTCGGCTTTATGCTGGTTCGGATGTCCGACGTGGCCACCCCGAGCGTAGGCTGGACCTGCCCAGCCTGTGGGCAGGTCAACCTGGCCGGCGTCACTTGCGACGCGTGCGGCGTTGCCCGCCGCATCACCGACGACCCGCCCCTCGACCTCCCCTACCGCCCGCGTCTAACGCGGCTGCCGGCGTTCTGGCTCGGGCTCATGTGGAGTGCGGTAACGCTCCTAGGGTTGATCCTGTGGCTCTCGCCACTCGCGCGAAACGCCATCGGGAACTTCTTCCTCCTCGCCCAGATAGTCGGGGCCGGTGGCGCGGCCGTGTCCTCCATCTTCACCGCCTTGTGGCAGCGGATCTTCAACGAGGTCGAGTTGGTGGTGCCGCAGCAGGTGCGCACCGGTGAGATGCTCGAGGCCGAGGTCCGCCTCGTGCCCTACGAGACCGTCGGCAACGTCTTCGTGAAGGTGGCGCTCTCCGACCGTTACTACCAGAGGACGAGGGAGGGGTTCGAGATGGAGCGCCGCGAACTCGAACACGACGTCCTCCTGAGCAACGCCAGGCTACGGGGCCGCAGGCTGACGAGCGTGACGGCGAAGTTCATAGCGCCCTTTCCCGACACCCCTCACGAGAGCCTGCAAGCCAACATACTGGCCGACGTCCTCGGCCTGCTGGCGTTCGCCGTCCCCGCGCTGGCCTGGCAGGCCAAGAACTTGCGCGAGCACGGCGGGTACTTCGTCGAGGCACGGGTCAGGGTGGGCCTGCTGAGCCGCAGGTATCACAAGCGGGTCTTCGCTTACTACGTGGGCGATGCCCTGCACTTCGGCTAGGGTTAGGCGCATCCGCTAGGGGCGGGGCGCTTCGGTAAGAGGCCTGGCGCCACGATCAGGGGCCGGGCACCTCGCCCAACCAGCGGTAGCGCTTGAGGTCGACGCGGTCGTTTACCACTTCCACGCCCTCCGAGCGCAGCAGCGCCACTTGCAACTCGCCGCTGCCCACCTTGTAAGTAGAGATGCCGCCGGAAGCGTTGATGACGCGTTGCCACGGCACGTCGCCATCGGCGTCACGCAGCCCGTAGAGCACCGTCCCGACCTGCCTGGCGTTGTTGGGCTTCCCAGCCAGCAGCGCCACCTCGCCGTAGGTAGTCACCTTGCCCGTGGGCACGGCGCGGACCACCCGTAGGACGGCTTCACGGAAGTCGGCGGCCATGCCCGATGGTACTACCGCCGCGCGGCTCGCGCCGCTTCCGTTATCCTTGGCGCGGAGGTCCGGGTGCTCGAGACGACGGTCAAGGTGGCCAGTTACCTCTTCCTGCTGGCCGTGCTGCTCATATTCAGCAGCGCCGTTCCGGCGGTCAGGAAGCGGTTCCCGCGGGGGTTCATGCTGGGTTCCGTGCTGGCGCTCGGCAGTCTGCTCCTCGTACTGACCGGGGCACTGGTCTTCCGCTAGGCGCGAGGACGCGAGGGAGGCGGCAGGGTTGCGAGCGCACGTGATCACCTTCGGGTGCCAGATGAACGAGTACGACACGCACACCATCCAGTCGGAGCTGGTGGCCGGCGGGCACGAGTTGGTGACGCACCCCGCCGACGCCGACCTGCTGCTTCTCAACACTTGCGCGGTGCGCGGCAAGCCGGTGGAGAAGGTGGTGAGCGTCCTAGGCGACCTGCGCCGGCAACGCTCGGAGGGCCGAGACGTGACGCTGGGGCTCATGGGCTGCCTCGCCCAGCTCGAGGAGGGCCGCGAGATAGCCACCAAGTTCGGCGTCGACCTCCTGGTGGGTCCGGGGGCCATCACCGACCTGCTCGCCGCACTCGAAGAGCACGTCTCGATGCGCGGCGGCGAGAGGGAGATGGTGCAGCGCCTCGGCTTCGAACCGGAACTCCACGACCTGCTCCCGCCCCCACCCACCGGCCTGGCCGGGTTCTTGACCATCATGCGTGGCTGCAACCACCACTGCACCTACTGCATCGTGCCCGACACGCGCGGGCCCGAGGTCTCACGCTCGCCGACGAGCGTCCTGGCCGAAGCGAAGGCCATGCGCGCCGCCGGCGTGGAGGAGGTGACGCTCCTCGGCCAGAACGTCAACTCCTACGGCCTGGACGACCCGGCGAAGCCCAGCTTCCCCGAGCTGTTGCGCCTGGTGGCCGACGTCGGCTTCCCGCGGGTCAAGTTCGTTACCAGCCACCCGATGAACTTCACCAGCGACCTGATCGACGTGATAGCGGGGCACCCGAACGTCTGTAACTACATCCACTTGCCCATGCAGTCAGGCTCTGACCGCGTGCTCAGGCGCATGGCGCGCGAGTACCGGATCGAGCGGTACCTCGACATCGTCAGGGAGATCCGCGCCAAGGTGACCAACGTCGTCGTCTCGACCGACGTCATCGTCGGCTTCCCGGGTGAAACCGAGGACGATTTCGACGCCACGCTGCAGGCCTGCGAGGTGGCGAGCTTCGAGCAGGCGTACATGTTCCTCTACTCCCCCAGGCCGGGCACCCCCAGCTACAAGCACTTCACCGACATGCCGCGCGAGGTGAAGGTCGAGCGCCTCCAGCGGCTCATCGAGCGGCAGAAGGCCCGGAGCCTGCAGGCCAACGAGGCCCTGGTGGGCACGAGGCTACGAGTGCTGGTCAAGGAGCTGGGTCGCGACTCGCGCTACGCCGTGGGGCACTCCGATCAGAACCACACGGTGCTGGTGCCGGCCGAGAGCGTCACGAGCATGGGGCTGGCGGAGGTAGCGGTGACGAGCGCCACCCCGCACGCCCTCTATGGCGAGGTCGTGGGTGCGAGGTCACAGGGCATAGAACTCGTGATGGCCTCGTGAATCTCACTTGAGTGCCGGTACCGGGGCTGAAAGCCCATCTGCCCTGACCCGCGACCTGGCCGTGAGCGTCTTCGTCGTCTGGCGCGATCGTGTGCTGCTACACAAGCACCGCAAGCTCGGGCTGTGGTTGCCGCCCGGCGGGCACGTCGAACGCAACGAGGTGCCCGACGACGCTGCCGTGCGCGAGGTGCTGGAGGAGACGGGCGTAGCCGTCAGGCTCATCGGACGACCGCCAATAGACGCGCCCGGCCCACGGCAGCTCACGCGCCCACGCGGGGTTCAACTCGAGGACATCGGCCCGGGGCACCAGCACGTGGACCTCGTCTACCTGGCGCGGCCAACGGAACCCTACGATGGCCTGCTCCGGACGGGCGAGGAGGGGCTGGGGTGGTACGACCTGGCCGGCGCCACGGCGCTCGGCCTTACGGCTGAGATGAGCGCCTGGGTGAGCCTCGCGCTGGGTGAGTTGGGCGAAGCTTCGGGAGGCGTTTGGTAGTCTCCCTTCACCACCCCTATGCGCAAGCAGACGACGAGAACCGACACCCGCGTAGCGCGGGCTGGGCGCCACCGGGTATACTCCGTCCGCTGCCGGCCGTGATTACGGCTGCCGGCATCGCCGTTGTCGGGGCGTAGCGCAGTCTGGTAGCGCACCTGGTTTGGGACCAGGGGGTCGCTGGTTCGAATCCGGCCGCCCCGACCACCGTTCGCCCGCCGCGCGGTCCCTCGCGTAACGTGACAGGCACGAGGCACGGGCGAAATCCGACCACGGGCGGGAGTAGCTCAGTTGGTAGAGCGACAGCCTTCCAAGCTGTATGTCGCGGGTTCGAATCCCGTCTCCCGCTCCACTCCATTCGCCGAGGTAGCGCGCACCAGTAGCTCAGGGGATAGAGCAGCCGCCTTCTAAGCGGTAGGCCGAGGGTTCGAATCCTTCCTGGTGCACCAATTCCCCGAGGCGCGGGCTCTTCGAAATGCTCTAGAGCTCGCCACTCGTCCGACTGGACGTCGCGCATGGCCCGGGCGAACAAGAAGGAATGCTTCACGGTTCAGGCAACTACTACTCGTTCAGTCCTCGGTGAACAACGCGCCACCATCGATACGCGAAAGGTCCACTCACGACTGTTGATCTACGGGCGGCGCCCGGCGCGCGCCCCTGGGAGCGGCAATCACCCCTGAGCAAGCCTGCGCCGCCAATGGGGTGCCTTGGACCCATTTGTATCAACTATGGCGCCCTACTGAGCAGTCCAGGATCGTATCGCCACCATATGCCATAGTTACACTGTAACGATCCTCTTGACAACGGAACCCTGAGAAGCGCACTATATGCACCGAAACGGAGGAAATGGAATGGCTTCACGCCCAGTGGACGCCCTCATCCGCCACTTTGCCGCACCAGCAAGACTCGCGCGGCTCACCCTTCTAGGCTGCTTCCTTGCGCTGGGCTTTGCCCACGCCGCTGCAGACGTCAGCGTCGAGTTCATGAACGGCGCTCTCACGGCTCCGCAGACCTTCGCGGGCACCGGGTACCATTCCATCGCACTGGTCAACAGCAGCGACCAGCTCGCCACTTTCAGTTTGGTTCGCCTACATCCTGGGACGAGCCTGGGTGACTACACGAAGGCGAACGATGCCCTCAACCAAACCAAAGACGGCGACGGCGACGCCGCGGTGGCAGCCACGAAGGCGCTGTTGGCGCTAGCCGACGCCCTAAGCGGCACGGACGTGAAGCCGCACGCCGAGATCACCATGTACGCCGACCTCCAAGCCGGGACGTACGTCGCTTCAGCCCTCCCCGCTGACGAGCAAGGACCCACGGGTCCGACGGTCTACGCACTGTTCATGGTCACGGAGTCAGGCAGCCCAGCGGCAGCACCCGAGACCCCTTACGTCGTGCACTTCTCGGACTTCGCCTACGACTTCCCGGCCACTATCGAGGCGGGCACGAACCTCTGGCAGATCAGCAACACGGGCGAACAGCCTCATATCGCGGTCTTCTTCAAGCTCCTACCCGGCAAGACGCAGTCCGACCTGGTGGCGGGCCTGAGCGACGAGACGGGCGAGAGCGGCCCACCACCCTTCGATACCGACGTGGTCTTCGAATTGGAGGCACTGTCCGCGGGCCAGACCGTCTACCTGCCGCTCGACTTCGCGCCGGGCAACTGGGTGGCCGTCTGCTTCGTGCAGGACCTGGACGATCCAGAAGTGATGCACGCCATGGAGGGAATGATCCAGGAGTTCGCGGTCAACTGAGCCGGTCGACTTACACGCGGCGAAGATGGCCGTGAACGTCCTGTTCCTCTGCAGCGGCAACTCCTGTCGCTCGATCATCGCTGAGGCAGTGTTCAACCACCTTGCCCCCGCCGGTTGGAAGGCGATGAGCGCCGGCAGCCAACCGACGGGGCAGGTGCATCCGCGCACGCTGGCCTTGCTGGAACGCTCGGGAATTGCGACCGAGGGTCTGCGAAGCAAGTCCTGGGAAGGTCTACCTGCGGCGCCGGACATCGTCATCACTGTTTGTTCCAGCGCCGCTGGCGAGGCCTGCCCCTCCTATCTAGGACCGGTGCCGCGCGCGAACTGGGAAGTGGAAGACCCGGCGCGCGTGACGGGCGCCGATGCAGAGATCGACGCCGCGTT
>JACDJC010001448.1_pt1 | contig 20974 bp, 20 predicted proteins | sample 7454191 | NCBI WGS metagenome assembly JACDJC01 (sample SAMN14253291, study PRJNA609438) | sludge metagenome | isolation source: sludge after 25d culture with pyrite and EDTA | collected 2018-12-20 | reverse complement strand
TGAAGTATGAAGAGTTAGCTCCTTAGAGCGCATCACTCCAGGCTGGGAGGACTTGTGGGGCTTTCTTCGGGCAAAGCCCTACTAATGGAAGAGATTCTTGGTGAAAAACCAAGAAGCTCCACCATTGCAATCCGGTAGCCAGCCAATGAAGCAATCCCAATTTGTGCAGGACCCAAGCCCGGGAGAATCTTATATCCCTCCCTTAGCCCCCTGTTCCCACTCCCCCTCCCGCACTGACCGCAGCCCCGCATCCCGATAATATGCACCAACCAGTCTCACCTCTTGACCTTTTCTCCTGGTTGTTATAAAATAAAACCGGAGAAAATCAAACTCCTCCTTTGCATTCCTTCCCCAATTCTCGTATATTTACATTTAATCCTTAAATATAAACACTGGTAATACTCAAGAGTTGGTCGTACATGTTGCTGTTATTAATCACAAGGATATTATAAAAAACAGGGATTTTATTTTAATGTCATGGCTGCTAAAGAACAACAAATTCTTAAAAAAGTAGCAAGCCTGCTAAGGACGACAGTTCCAGATGCCAGAGTTTTGCTCTATGGGTCACACGCCCGGGGTGATAATAATGTAGATTCCGACTGGGATATCCTCGTTGTTTTATCGAAAAAGAAGATTGATCATTCCGACTATGAAACGATCGCATACCCTGTTTATGAGTTGGGTTGGGAGCTGGGGGTCTTGTTTTCGGTTAAATTATACACCGGGATTGAATGGGAAAAACGTCATTTTACCCCTTTTTATAAAAATGTTGAAAAAGATGCGATTACCTTATGACTTTAAGTGATGATGAGCGAAGTTATTTTGATGGCCTTATAAACAACCAAAAATGAGCCGGAAAGAAATAATCGATCAGATAAAAAAAATCATTAAAATTAATTCTCCTGATGCAAGCGTTATTCTTTACGGATCAGAAGCCAGAGGAGATTCTCAGACCGATTCGGATATTGACATTCTAATCCTGCTTGAAAAGGAAAATCTTACCTATCAAGACCGGATGGCAATAACAGGCCCACTATTTGAACTGGAATTAAAGACTGGGATATCCATTAGTCCAGTGGTTTACACGAAAAAGCAATGGAATAATCGCCCGTTTAAAACCCCATTTTATATCAATGTTCAAAATGAGGGAATTCTATTATGAAGGAAAACATAGAAACAAAAAATACTGTAATCGATAAGATTAAAAATGCTTTTGAAAAATCAGAGTATTTAAACATTAACAAAATCATATTGTTTGGGTCTTATGCCAAAGGCTTTCAGGGTCCGGATAGTGATATTGATTTATTAATAGTTACCAATGACGATTTTGTTCCAGGATCTTTTGCTGAGAATATGGAACTAAAGCTTACAATCTCAAATGCCATAACCCATTTACGTCAGCAATACGATATAGATTTGATTGTTCATACCAAACCTATGTTTGAAGAATTCATAAAACTCAATAGCAGTTTTAAAAAGGAGATATTGGATTCAGGAACTGTAATTTATGAAAAAAGTAACGAAAGCATGGCTATCAGCAGCGGAAGATGATTTGCTGGCCGCTAAAAATCTTATAATTGGAAGTGATAAAAGCGAAGCCCGAAGCCCCTCGGCTCTTCCTCTTGGTTTTTCACCAAGAATCTCTTCATTGCAAGTCTGAAACCGATACCATCACCAACCATTGCAAAACCAAAACCCGAAGCACTATTACAAGAGCTAAGCTGGAGGCAATCCATGCCATTGTGGGTCTAAAGCCGAAGCAATGACTAATACTTACTTCCCTGATGAACCCGTTGTAAGTTTGCAGACCCAGGGCCATAGCCTCCTGCTTTTTTTGCTATTTTCACCCCCAATTTATATCTTTACCTCTACGTTGTAAATTACAAAGCACCCACGTTTAAACCCTTATTGGGCATATTGCTTTTGTCAATCGCCTTTCACATGTTGGGAGTTGCGCAAACCGAGGTGTCTTTTACCCTGGAGGACCGTGACAGGCTTATCCGGCTTGAAGAGCGGGTTGGTTCAGTAGAGAATCAGGTGCAGTCACTTCGCAATGAGATGAATGCCCGTTTTGAGTCGATAGAAAAAACTCAGGACACTATTTTAACCCTCATGCTCTTTATGCTGGGTGCTATGGTGGCTTTATTCGGATTTGTGCTTTGGGACAGGCGGGCAGCTATTCGCCCCCTGCAGTTTGATGTGAGAAATGTAGAAGCCAACATTGTGCGAACAAGCCAAACACAACCCCGGTTTGGCAGAGATACTGAAACAAACCGGGGTGTTGTAGCTGGTTTCCTTTGAGGTCGGTGGCGGACTCGAACCGCCGTAACTGGTTTTGCAGACCAGCGCCTAGCCACTCGGCCAACCGACCATTATGGTGTTACAATTCGCTGCAAAAATAACCAAATATTTCCACTTCCCCAATTTTATACTCTCTTTGTTGAGCAATCAACCCATCCACCACCCTACCGCTCTAAAGTAATACTCACCTTACGCATCTGTCCGCCCATGGGCGGATTCATCTTTGAGACTTTCACGCACGCCCATTCTATGCCCGGGAAGTTCTGATAGAGGCCCTCCAATATGCGCCCTGTGACGTGCTCCAGCAAGTTGGCTGTTTTCTGCATCTCTACACGCACCAACTCATACACCTTCACATAGTTGAGAGCATCCTTAATACTGTCAGATTGCGCTGCCCGGCGCACATCAAGCCGGATGCTCACATTCACTAAAAACCGGTTTCCCACCACCTTCTCTTCACGGTAACAACCATGATAGGCGTAAAACTCCATCTCTTCCAACTCAATAATTCCGGAGATCATGTTTGTGCTCATGACTTATTTGTTTTAGCTGCAAAGTTATAAAAAACCCTTACTTTTGTGCTTCACGATGCCGGGCTGTTTAAGTGGCGAAGTTACACGAGGGTCATGTCAGATATAATTTATCACTTACTGGTTTTGCACGCGGGCGGAGCTTTTCCGGCAGCTGCCGGAGAGCAGGAGGGGTGAACGCAGGGGCAGATAGTTCTTGCTTGCCACAACACCGGGCGCATCAGCAGGCTTAACATCATACCAAAAAAACAAAAACCCATCATGAGTATAAATAAAGAACCGGAAAAAATAACCACCCCCAGGGGTAACTTCATACATCAGGAGATAGAGAAAGACCTGCAGGCGGGCAAGAACGGCGGAGCCGTACACACCCGCTTTCCACCCGAGCCCAACGGCTACCTTCATATAGGGCACGCCAAATCCATCTGCCTTAATTTTGGACTGGCCCAAAAGTACAACGGCTTGTGCAATCTCCGCTTCGACGATACCAATCCCACCAAAGAGGAGGTCGAATATGTGGAATCCATCAAGGAAGATGTTCGGTGGCTGGGATTCGAGTGGAATGGAGAGGCCCGTTTTGCCTCCGACTATTTCGACCAGCTTTACCAGTGGGCCCTGAAGCTCATCAAGGAAGGCAAAGCCTATGTGGACGATCAAAGCGCCGAAGAGATTGCGGCACAAAAAGGAACGCCTACCCAGCCCGGAACCATGAGTCCATACCGCAACAGAAGCGTAGAAGAGAATCTCGACCTGTTCACACGTATGAAGAACGGCGAATACAAGGAAGGCGAAAGGGTGTTACGCGCTAAAATAGACATGGCCTCTCCCAACATGCACATGCGTGATCCCCTCATGTACCGCATCATGCACCAGGAGCACCACCGAACGGGTAATAGATGGTGCATCTATCCCATGTACGACTTCGCCCATGGCCAAAGCGACTTCATAGAAGGCATCACCCACTCGGTTTGCACATTGGAGTTTGAGGTGCATCGTCCCTTGTACAACTGGTTTTTAGACCAGATTATTGAGGGCGGACCCGCCCCCGAGAGACGCCCCCGTCAGATAGAATTTGCCCGCCTCAATCTCAACTACACCATCATGAGTAAGCGCCGCTTGCTCGAACTGGTGCAGGGTGGTATCGTAAGCTCCTGGGACGACCCGCGTATGCCAACCATCTCGGGGCTGCGCAGGCGCGGCTTTACCCCCGAATCAATTCGCCTCTTTGCCGAGCGGGTAGGGGTGGCCAAACGCGACAACATCATCGACGTGGCTCTTTTGGAACATTGCCTGCGTGAGGATTTGAACAAGAAAGCTCCCCGGGTAAACGCGGTACTCAACCCCTTGAAGCTCACCATCAGCAATTATCCCCGGGAACGCGTGGAATGGATGGAAGCAGAGAATAACCCCGAGGATGAGACTCAGGGCTCGCGAAAGATACCCTTCACCCGCGAACTCTACATCGAACGCGAAGACTTTATGGAGGAGCCGCCTAAAAAGTATTTCCGCCTTGCCCCCGGCAGGGAAGTGCGCCTGAAAAATGGCTACATCATAAAGTGCGAAGATTATAAAAAGAACGACCATGGGGAGATAGAAGAGATCATTTGCAGCTACGATCCTGAAACGCGAAGCGGAATGCCCCAAAGCAACCGAAAAGTAAAAGGCACTCTCCATTGGGTGAGTGCTTCGCACAGCATACCGGCCGAGGTACGCCTCTACGATCGCCTATTTTCCGACGAAGACCCCTCGGGTCATCCCGGCAGGGATTTTAAAGAGTTTCTCAACCCCGACTCGCTCCAGGTGCTTACCCAATGTCGCGTGGAGCCCTCCCTGAAAGAAGCCGTACCTCTGGCGCATTATCAATTTCAAAGGATGGGCTACTTTTGTGCCGATAAAGATTCCCGGCCCGACAGATTGGTGTTCAACCGCACCGTTCCATTAAGAGATACCTGGGCCAAAATGAGTGGAAAATAATCAGCCCCCGACACCATCAACGACCCACCTTCGACCGGAAAAGAGAAATTTCAATGCTTTTTATGCCTAAAAAAGAGAAATTTGCAACAAAAACTGATTTTTTTATTACAAAATGTTTGTTGGTATTTTCAAAATACATACATTTGCACCCAACAATTGAATTAAGATTTTTAAGATGAACCTGAATCTATCACTCATTCTTGTGAACATTATTATTCTCGTGGCCGGGCCACGCAGGAGTGAGAATGGTGTGTAACCATATAATATTAAAAGTTTTAAACCCCTCTCACTTCTTTAGTAAGAGGGGTTTTTTAATAAAGTAAAGAGGCACAAAGCATGAGTTTTCAGTTAAGAAGCAACACCACCACCCAAGGTAGGAGAATGGCAGGAGCAAGAAGCCTGTGGCGCGCCAACGGTATGAAGGACGAGCAGATGGGCAAACCCCTGGTAGCCATCGTCAACTCATTCACCCAGTTTGTGCCCGGGCACGTGCATCTGCATGGTATCGGCCAGGAGATAAAGAAGATTGTAGAAAAACAGGGCTGCTTTGCCGCCGAATTCAACACCATAGCCGTTGACGATGGCATTGCCATGGGGCACGACGGCATGCTCTACTCCCTCCCGTCGCGCGATTTGATAGCCGATAGCGTGGAATACATGGTAAACGCCCATCGTGCCGATGCCATGATTTGCATCAGCAACTGCGACAAAATAACACCCGGCATGTTAATGGCCGCTATGCGGTTAAACGTTCCTACCATTTTTGTTTCAGGCGGGCCCATGGAAGCCGGCAACCACAACGGACGCACACTCGATTTAATCGACGCCATGGTAATGGCTGCCGACGACCATGTGTCCGATGCCGACGTGCTTGACGTAGAGCAAAATGCCTGTCCCACCTGCGGTTCGTGCAGCGGAATGTTTACAGCCAACTCCATGAACTGCCTCAACGAAGCCCTGGGGCTGGCATTGCCGGGCAATGGAACCATTGTCGCTACACATGTCAACCGGAAAAAACTGTTCGAAGAGGCCGCCTCTAAAATCGTCAATCTTGCCCTTCAATATTACCGCGATGGGGATACTTCGGTACTGCCCCGGAACATCGCTACCCGGGCTGCCTTTCTCAATGCCATGACCCTCGATATCGCCATGGGTGGCTCCACCAATACGGTGTTGCACCTGCTGGCCATAGCCCACGAAGCCGGCGTTGACTTTACCATGGAGGACATCGACAAGCTCTCCCGCAAAACACCGGTGCTTTGCAAGGTCTCCCCCAACAGCCATTACCACATTCAGGATGTAAACCGGGCCGGAGGTATTTTGGGCATTATGGCCGAGCTGGCCAAACACCGTCTCATCGACACCTCCGTGAGCCGCATTGATTTCCCCTCACTGGCCGATGCACTGGCAGTACACGACCTTACCGCCCCGGGAGTGACGGAGGTGGCCCGCGAAAAATACAGAAGCGCCCCCGCCGGGTTCAGGAACCTGGTATTGGGCTCGCAAAATGCAGTGTACCAAAGCTTTGACCTCGACCGCAAGAAAGGGTGTATCCGCTCTGTGGAACATGCCTATTCGCAGGATGGCGGACTGGCCATCCTGTTCGGAAACATTGCCCGCAACGGCTGCGTGGTGAAGTCGGCAGGTGTGGATGAATCGGTGCTTAAGTTCCGGGGGCCCGCGCGCGTTTACGAATCCCAGGACGATGCCTGCGAAGGCATCCTTTCGGGAGCGGTAAAAGCCGGCGAAGTAGTATTGATTCGTTACGAAGGCCCTAAAGGCGGGCCCGGCATGCAGGAGATGCTCTATCCCACCTCCTACATCAAATCGCGGCAGTTGGGCGAAAAGTGTGCATTAATCACCGATGGCCGGTTCTCGGGTGGCACTTCGGGTCTTTCCATCGGGCACATCTCCCCCGAAGCTGCCGCAGGCGGTGAAATAGCCCTGGTGCATACCGGCGACACAATCATCATCGACATTCCCAACCGGCAAATAGAGTTAGAGGTGACGGCCGCAGAACTTGAAGATCGACGAAAAGAAGAACTTAATCGCGGGAATAACGCATTTATGCCGGCCCCGAGAGAAAGAGCAGTGTCGCAAGCACTCAAAGCCTACGCATCTATGGTTTCATCGGCCGATAAGGGTGCCGTTAGAATCATAGCCTGATTTTTTAAAGTTAAGTATATCAATTGCAATTAAACCATCGATTATGGAACCAGAAACACAATTGCTGAAGAAAAGTAAAACAGCAGAGAAAATAACCATGAACGGCTCCGAAGCTGTCGTTCAATCCCTGTTGAAAGAGGGCGTAAACCTGATTTTTGGTTACCCCGGAGGAGCCATCATGCCTGTTTACGATGCATTACACGGGCACCATCACGATATGAAACATGTGCTGACGCGCCATGAGCAAGGTGCCGTACACGCCGCCCAGGGTTACGCCCGGGTAACGGGTAAGGTGGGCGTATGTCTGGTTACATCCGGCCCCGGCGCCACCAATGCCGTAACCGGTATTGCCGACGCCATGCTGGACTCTACACCACTGGTGGTGATCAGCGGACAGGTAGCCTCTCCTCTCCTGGGCTCCGATGCCTTTCAGGAGATAGATGTGTTGGGCATCACGCAGCCCATTACCAAATGGAACTATCAGATTAAGAGAGCCAAAGACATCCCGTTCGTTTTAGCCCGTGCCTTTTACATTGCCCGTTCGGGGCGCCCGGGGCCGGTGGTCATCGATATTACCAAGGATGCCCAGATTCAAAATCTCGACTTTGTCTATGAGCCCGTCACCAGTATCCGCAGCTATAAGCCGCTTCCAAAAATTGAACATCAGCAAATCGAAGAGGCTGCTGCCTTCATCAACCTTTCCCAAAAGCCTCTGGCGCTGGTGGGCCAGGGCGTGGTGCTGGGAAATGCCGAAAGCGAACTGCTGGCCTTCATTGAGAAAGCCCAAATTCCCGCTGCCTGGACCCTGCTGGGGCTTTCCGCCATGCCTTCCGATCATCCTCTTAATGTGGGCATGTTGGGCATGCATGGCAATTATGGCCCCAATGTAAAAACCAATGAAGCCGACCTGGTAATTGCCATCGGCATGCGTTTCGACGACCGGGTGACGGGCGATTTAAAAAAATACGCCACCAACGCCAGGGTCATTCATCTTGAAATTGATCCTGCCGAAATAAACAAAAACATACATGCAGATGTTCCCGTACTTGGAAGCGTTAAGGATACACTTCCATTATTAACGGAAAAAATAAGTGTGAACAAACATGAAGAGTGGCTCAAAGAGTTTGAAGCTTGCGACCGCATCGAGTACAGCCGCATCATCCAGGGACAGTTAAATCCCACCAAACCCGGGATGACCATGAGTGAGGTGGTGGCCAAAGTATCGGCGGCATTCAACGACGATGCCATTATGGTTACAGATGTAGGGCAGCACCAGATGATGGCAGCCCGTTATTTCCGCTTTAAACATTCCAGAAGTGTGGTTACTTCAGGAGGCCTCGGCACAATGGGATTTGGACTGCCCGCGGCAATAGGCGCCAAACTGGGTGCTCCCGACCGGCCGGTTTGCCTCTTTGTGGGCGACGGTGGCCTTCAAATGACCATCCAGGAGTTGGGCACCATCTATCAAACGGAAATACCTGTTAAGATCGTGTTGCTCAATAACAACTTCCTCGGGATGGTACGCCAATGGCAGGAGCTCTTCTTTGACAAACGATATGCTTCTACAGAGCTTATAAATCCTGATTTTCAGACACTTGCCAAGGGGTATCATCTCCCGGCAGTGAAGGTAACCGAGCGCGAAAAGCTGGATGCGGGAATTATGCAAATGGTAGAAGCCAAAGGGCCCTTCCTTTTGGAAGTTGCAATTGAAAAAGAAAGTAATGTATTCCCAATGGTACCCTCGGGTGCCTCGGTCTCCGATATCCGGCTGGAGTAAGAAGCACTAAATCGTAATTTTTTAACAAAACCCGGAAGACAGTCAACTTCGGTCTTCTGTCTTCCGTCTAAATTTTCATTCCATGAAACGAGCATGATCCGGCGGCTGCCGGATCACACATGTGGATCATTATATGCGAGTTCTCCCGATGAAAAATCGGGACAGGCTATCGAATACCGATTAAAATCAAATTATAAACACATGAAACGAGCCATGAGAATGCTTCTCACACACGAGAATGATTATATCTGGCGAGTTCCATGTGGCAATTGAAAATCAAATTATAAACACATGAAAGAACCAATAAAACAAGAGTTTACACTCTCCATATTTTCCGAAAACCACGTGGGACTGCTGAACCAGATCACCACGGTTTTCACCCGGCAACAGATCAACATCGAGAGTCTCACCACTTCAGAGTCGGCCATCCAGGGGATACACAAATTCACCATAGTAGCCTTTGCCTCTGCACCCGATATTGAAAAGGTGGCCAAGCAGGTTGAAAAACGCATCGACGTGCTTAAAGTGTTCGTTTACAAGGAGGATGAGATCATCCACCAGGAGATCGCCCTCTATAAAGTGCCTACCAAAAAACTGATGGAAGGTAACGAAATTGAAAAATTGGTGCGTCAGAGCGGCGCTCGCATTCTTGAAATCACCCCGGAGTACACGGTGATTGAAAAAACCGGACACAAAAACGAGACCCAGGAGCTGTTTTACAAATTGGATGCCTACGGTGTCTCTCAATTTGTACGCTCAGGACGCATAGCTATCACCAAGCTCAACCAGGAGTTGTTAGAAAACTACCTCAAAAAGCTTGAAAAAGATCAAGTACCATTAAATTAAACTGTTAACAGAAAGTATCATGGCAAAAATTAACTTTGGCGGAACCGAAGAGAATGTAGTAACACGCGAGGAGTTTCCTTTATCCAGGGCGCTCGAAGTAATGAAAGATGAAACCATTGCCGTTATCGGCTATGGCGTTCAGGGACCCGGACAAGCATTAAATCTTAAAGACAACGGGTTTAATGTAATTGTAGGGCAACGCGAGAATTCCAAAAGCTGGGATAAGGCGGTGGCCGATGGTTGGGAGCCCGGCAAAACCCTCTTCCCCATCGAGGAGGCCCTAAACAAAGGAACCATCCTGCAATATTTGCTTTCGGATGCCGGCCAGATCGCGGTATGGCCCACAGTACAAAAACATCTGAAACCGGGTAAAGCGCTCTATTTTTCACATGGTTTTGGCATTACCTACAAAGAGAGAACCGGAATTGTTCCTCCCGCCGATGTGGACGTGATTCTGGTAGCCCCCAAGGGCTCCGGCACCAGCCTGAGGCGCATGTTCCTCGAAGGACGCGGCCTCAACTCCAGCTACGCCATCTTTCAGGATGCCACCGGAAAAGCATTCGACCGGGTGGTAGCCCTGGGAATCGGCGTTGGCAGCGGCTATCTTTTCGAAACCACCTTTAAAAAAGAGGTGTTCAGCGACCTTACAGGGGAGCGTGGCACCCTCATGGGCGCCATTCAGGGTATTTTTGCAGCCCAGTACGAAGTGTTACGTACCAACGGACACTCTCCCTCCGAAGCTTTCAACGAAACGGTGGAAGAGCTCACCCAAAGCCTGATGCCCCTGGTGGCCGAAAACGGAATGGACTGGATGTATGCCAACTGCTCCACTACCGCGCAGCGTGGCGCTCTTGACTGGTGGAAAAAATTCCGCGATGCCTCCATGCCGGTTTTCAAAGAACTTTATAAGGAGGTAGCCGCAGGAAACGAAGCACAGCGATCCATCGACTCTAACAGCAAATCCGATTACCGGGTGAAATTAGAGGAGGAACTCAAGGAGTTGCGCGAATCGGAGATGTGGCGCGCAGGTGCCGAAGTGCGTAAATTGCGCCCCGAGAACCAATAATTATTCAATCGGCCGGAGTAGTTTCCGGTCGTAAAAAATAAACCTATGACCAACAGAGTCTATATTTTCGACACCACCTTGCGGGATGGTGAACAAGTGCCCGGATGCCAATTAAACACCATCGAGAAAATTGAGGTGGCCAAACAACTGGAAAAATTGGGGGTGGACGTTATTGAAGCCGGATTTCCCGTCTCCAGTCCCGGAGACTTTAATTCAGTGGTGGAAATAACCAAAGTCATCACCAAACCAACCATCTGCGCACTTACCCGCGCCGTAAAAAAGGACATAGAGGTGGCTGCCGATGCTCTTAAACTGGCCAAAAGAGGACGGATACACACCGGCATTGGCACATCCTTCTACCACATCAACTATAAGTTGAAATCCAATCCTGAGGAGATCATCAAAAGAGCAGTAGAGGCCGTAAAATATGCCCGCAACTTTATCGACGATGTGGAGTTTTATGCCGAGGACGCGGGACGTACCGACAATGAGTACCTGGCACGTGTTATCGAGGCGGTAATAAAAGCCGGTGCCACCGTGGTCAACATCCCCGACACCACCGGATATTGCCTCCCCACCATGTACGGCGAGAAAATTGCCTTTCTGGTGAATAATGTGCCCAATATCGATAAGGCCATTATCTCCACCCACTGCCACAACGATTTGGGCATGGCCACGGCCAACTCCATATCGGGCATCCTTAATGGCGCCCGGCAGGTAGAGGTTACCCTGAACGGCCTGGGTGAAAGAGCAGGCAATACCGCCCTTGAAGAGGTGGTGATGACCCTCAAAAGTCACAAAGACCTGGACATGGAAACAGGCATTGACACCACTCAGATAATGAAAACCAGCAGACTGGTTTCCACTTTGATGCGTATGCCCGTGCAACCCAATAAAGCCATTGTAGGCCGCAACGCGTTCGCACACTCGTCGGGCATTCACCAGGATGGTGTGCTTAAAAACCGTGAAAACTACGAGATCATCGACCCGGCAGATGTGGGTGTAAAAGAGTCATCCATAGTGCTCACCGCTCGCAGCGGGCGGGCTGCCCTCAAGCACCGGCTGCAGGTGCTGGGTTACGAATTCGAAACCCATGAGTTAGACGAGCTGTACAATCGTTTCCTGGACCTGGCCGACAAAAAGAAGGACATTACCGAAGATGACCTGGAGATATTGGTAGGCCGCGAAAAAGACCAGAAAAACAAACCTCTGCAACTGGAGTTGCTGCAGGTAATATGCGGTAAATCCACCGTGCCTACCGCCACCGTGCGCGTGAGCTTCAACGGCGATGTTTTCACCGAAACGGCCTCGGGCAATGGCCCCATCGATGCGGCTTTTACTGCCATTAAAGCCCTGATTAAAAGGCGGGTACGCTTAGAGGAGTTTTTGATCCAGGCCATCACCCGCGGCAGCGACGACCTGGGTAAAGTACATGTTCAGGTGGAGCACCAGGGCCAGATTTATTACGGCTTTGCCGCCCATACCGATATAGTAACGGCTTCGGTGGAAGCCTTTCTCGATGCCGTGGGTAAGATTGCTTGAATAAAAATGAATACTAATTCTTAAAAATCAGAATACTTTGGCAGGAAAAACCTTATTTGAAAAGATATGGGACCGGCATGTAGTCACTACCGTGGAGGGCGGCCCCAGCGTGTTGTACATCGACCGGCACCTGGTGCATGAAGTGACCAGTCCGCAGGCTTTTGCCGGCCTTAAACAGCGTGGTTTAAAGGTGCGGCGACCCGAGAAAACAGTGGCCACCCCCGACCACAACATCCCGACCATTGAGCAGGATTTGCCCATACAGGACGAGTTGAGTCGTTTTCAGGTAAATAAACTCACTCAAAACTGTAAAGAAAACGGGATCAGCCTGTATGGTCTCAATCACCCCTTCAATGGCATTGTGCATGTGATAGGCCCCGAATTGGGCATCACCCAACCGGGGATGACCATTGTATGTGGCGACAGCCACACCTCCACGCATGGCGCCTTTGGCACCATAGCCTTTGGCATTGGCACCAGCGAAGTGGAAATGGTGCTGGGAACCCAGTGTGTGCTGCAAACCCGCCCCAAAACCATGCGCATCACCGTGGATGGAAAGCTGCAAAAAGGGGTGGTTTCCAAGGACATCATCCTCTACATCATCTCACAGATATCCACCGGTGGCGCTACCGGGTATTTTGTTGAATTTGCAGGTTCGGCCATCCGCAACCTATCCATGGAAGCCAGGATGACCATCTGTAATATGAGTATCGAGATGGGTGCCCGCGGGGGAATGATTGCACCCGACCAGGTGACCTTCGACTATATTGAGGGGCGTGAATTTGCCCCCACGGGCGCTGAATGGGACAAAGCAGTGGCAGAATGGAAAAAGCTGCCCTCCGACCCCGATGCCGTGTTTGATAAGGAGCTGGTATTTAAGGCCGAAGACATTGAGCCGATGATCACCTATGGCACCAATCCGGGCATGGGACTGGGCATTTCGCAGTCCATTCCCCGCACGGAAGAGGTGGAAAAGTCCTCTCGTGCTTCATTCAACAAGTCACTTGAATACATGGGTTACGCGCCCGGAGACCCCATGTTGGGAAAAAAAGTGGAGTATGTGTTCGTGGGCAGTTGCACCAATGGCCGGATAGAAGACCTTCGCTCATTTACCTCATTTGTGAAAGGACATAAAAAAGCCGATGATGTGGTTGTGTGGATTGTGCCCGGCAGCAAACAGGTGGAGAAGCAAGCCGAGAAAGAGGGTTTGCGTGCCATTTTGAGCGAGGCGGGCTTTGAATTGCGCCAACCGGGATGTTCGGCATGCCTGGCCATGAACGACGATAAGATACCCGAAGGCAAGTATGCCGTCTCTACATCGAACCGTAATTTTGAAGGACGACAAGGACCCGGTGCCCGAACCATGCTGGCCAGCCCCCTAACCGCTGCAGCAGCTGCCATTACCGGCAGGGTAACAGACCCACGAATATTCCTGTAGTTTATTATCCCCATAGAGACGCACGGCCGTGCATCTCTACAAAATGATTTTTTTATGCCCATAGATAAATTTGTAACCCTGGAATCAACCTGTGTTCCGCTTCCCATAGAGAATGTGGACACCGACCAAATAATTCCTGCCCGCTTTTTGAAAGCCACCACCCGCGACGGCTTTGGCGACAACCTGTTTCGCGATTGGCGCTACGATAAAAGCGGCGCCCCAAAAAAGGATTTTGTGCTGAACAACCCCACCTACTCAGGAGAAATTTTGGTGACCGGCAAAAATTTTGGCAGTGGCTCCAGCCGCGAGCATGCCGCATGGGCCATACATGGCTATGGCTTCAGAGTGGTTGTATCCAGCTTTTTTGCCGACATTTTTAAGAACAATTCGCTCAACAACGGCCTATTGCCCGTACAGGTCTCCGACAGTTTCCTTGAAACTCTTTTCGGAGCCGTTGAAAAAGACCCTGAAACCCGGGTAAAAGTGGACCTGGAAGCACAAGAAATAGCATTGCTCCCAAACGGTCCTTCCGAGGGGTTCGACATCAATCCTTACAAGAAGAAGTGCCTGCTCAACGGCTTCGACGACATCGACTATCTGCTGAGCATCAGTGATGAAATTGAAGCCTGGGAATTGAAAAACGACTGATTAAACAAAAACCTAACCTGGACAAGCCAGAAATAACAAAACACAGACCGATGAAGACCATTGAAGTGATGGATACCACCCTGCGGGATGGAGAACAAACAACGGGCATATCATTCAACGATGCCGAAAAGCTGGCCATTGCCCGTTTGTTGATTGAGGAGGTGAGGGTTAACCGCATTGAAGTGGCTTCTGCCCGGGTCTCCGATGGCGAACTTAAAGCAGTGAGAAGAATGACCCAATGGGCCAAAAAACAAAATTGCCTCGACAAAATTGAGGTGCTTGGTTTTGTGGATGGCACTACTTCACTGGACTGGATAGAGGATGCCGGCGGAAAAGTGTTGAACCTGCTTACCAAGGGCTCAATAAAACATCTTACCGGGCAACTCCGAAAAACAAAAGAGGAGCATTTAGATGGAATTATGCAGGTGCTGGCCGAAGCTGAGAAGCGCGGTATAACGGTGAATGTCTATCTGGAGGACTGGTCCAACGGGATGATCAACTCACCCGAATATGTCCATTTTCTGGTGAAGCATCTGGCCACCAGCTCTGCCAAACGCATCATGCTGCCCGATACTTTAGGAATTCTCAACCCCGACCAGACCTTCGAATTTTGTCACTCTTTAATCAGTGAGTTTCCTGAAGTGCACTTCGACTTCCATGCCCACAACGATTACGATCTCTCCGTCGCCAATGTATATGAGGCCCTCAAAGCCGGCGTAAAAGGAGTTCATACCACTGTTAACGGCCTGGGCGAAAGGGCAGGCAATGCTCCCCTGGCAAGCATCGTGGGTATTATGAACGATCATTTGAAGATCGGGAACACCATTAATGAAGGTCGTCTTACCCAGGTCTCTAAAATGGTGGAAACCTTTTCGGGGGTACGCATTCCCGCCAACAAACCGCTCACCGGCGAATATGTGTTTACCCAGTGCAGCGGGGTGCATGCCGATGGCGACAATAAGGACAACCTCTACTTTAGCCGTCTGATGCCCGAACGATTTGGCCGGGTACGCCGTTATGCCCTGGGAAAAACCTCGGGAAAAGCCAACATCAGGAAAAATCTTGAAGAGCTGGGCATCAAACTGGGGCCCGAAGACATGAAAAAAGTGACGCAAAGGGTGATTGAGCTGGGCGATAAAAAGGAGAGCGTAACCACCGAGGATCTTCCCTACATCATCTCCGATGTGCTCAAAAGTAAGTCGGTGGCACAAAACATCAGGCTCAGAAATTATAACCTGTCGCTGGTGCATGGCCTCCGTCCGGTAGCTTCGCTTAGCCTGCAAATTAACAAAGAGGTTTACAGCGAAACATCGGTGGGCGACGGGCAGTACGATGCCTTTATGAAAGCCTTGTGGAAAATATACGAGCGTTTGGGAAAAGCCCATCCGGTGCTTACCGATTACTGGGTATCCATTCCCCCCGGAGGTAAAACCGATGCCCTGGTGGAGACGGTCATTACCTGGGAGTACAACAATCAGGAGTTCAAGACAAGAGGCCTGGATGCCGACCAAACAGAAGCAGCCATCAAGGCCACAGTGAAGATGCTTAATATAATGGAAAACAGGGAGATAGGGCTGATTGTTCAACCCCCCGCAGAGACCCAACCTCTTGCCTCCCATTGATAAAATTATTGAATCAAACGCTTGAAAAAAGATAGAAATACCCACTTTTTATTTTAAAAGGAGCTAAAAAAACAGAGCCAAAAAAGGCGTAAACAACTATATTAAATGCAATTAAACATAGCAGTATTGCCCGGCGATGGCATAGGGCCCGAGATTATTGAACAAGCCATTAAAGTATTGGACGCCGTTTGCCTGAAAAAAGGCCATCAAATTAATTATAAATATGCACTGGTAGGCGCTACCGCCATCGATCAAACGGGCAATCCCTATCCCGACGAGACCCATGACGTTTGCATGGCTTCGGATGCGGTACTTTTTGGCGCCATTGGCCACCCAAAATACGACAACGACCCAAAGGCGCGGGTGCGGCCTGAGCAAGGACTTCTGGCCATGCGCAAAAAGCTGGGGCTCTACGCCAACATACGGCCCGTGGCCACCTTTCCGGCGCTACTGCATAAATCACCCCTTCGGGCCGATTTGGTTGAAGGCGCTGATTTCGTGGCTATTCGTGAGCTCACCGGAGGCATCTATTTCGGCAAACCGCAGGGTCGCTCCGAAGATGGTGAAACCGCTTACGACACCTGCGTTTATACTAAAAATGAGGTGGAGCGCATTACCCGGTTGGGTTTTGAATTTGCTATGAAGCGCCGTAAAAAGCTCACCGTCGTCGATAAGGCCAACGTGCTGGCTACCTCGCGCCTGTGGCGCGAAACGGTGCAGGGCATCGCCCCCGATTACCCCGAAGTGGAAGTGGAATATATGTTTGTGGACAACGCAGCCATGCAAATCATTCAATGGCCCAGGCGTTTTGATGTAATGGTTACCGAAAACATGTTTGGCGACATCCTCACCGATGAAGCCAGTGTAATTACCGGCTCCATGGGCCTGTTGCCCTCTGCCTCCATTGGAATGCATACATCGGTGTTTGAACCCATTCACGGCTCTTACCCTCAGGCCGCCGGCAAAAATATTGCCAATCCCGTGGCCACTGTTCTCTCCGTGGCTCTGATGTTGGAATATGCCTTCAAGCTGAATGAAGAAGCCGCCCTGATTCGTGAAGCCGTGGAAGAATCACTTCAGCAGGGCAAAGTCACCGAAGACATCGATAAAACCAACCCCCTTTCCACCTCCCAGGTGGGCGATTGGCTGGCGCAATATATTGCATCATAGTTCAATCTTTTAAAAAATTAATGATACGACAATACCTCCCAATCTAACATCATCAAAAACAATCCAAACCAATTGCAACTTATTGCGTAAGAAATAACAACGCGATATGAGCAACCTTTACTGTCCTCTTAGAAAATAGTTTTATCTTTGAGGCGTTAAACACTCATGGTGTTAAAAACCTATTTAAACCTCACTAACTGTTTTTAGATGAGAAATCTGATTGTTACTTTGCTCGCTACTCTGTTTGTCGTTTCAGCCTGCACACCCACCCAATTTCAGGTAAAGGGCAACATTTCTGATGCAGCCGGAGAAACGCTATTACTGGAAAAACTTCAACTCGACCGCAATATTGTTATCGACAGCGTGGTGTTGGGCAACAGCGGACGGTTCTCATTCAAGGGTAGCCGATTAGAGGTACCCTCTTTTTTCCGGTTGAGCCTGTCGCCTTCCAATTTCATCACCCTTTTATTGGACAGCATCGAACAGGTAAAAATCACGGCCGATGGAAAAGGTCTTGAGGATTCGTATCGTTTGGAAGGCTCGTTAGAGTCCAAAAAAGTTCAGATACTCAACCAGCGGTTAAAAAAACTTCGCAGCAGCGTCGACAGCCTTATAACGCTTTATCAGTCGCTTCAATCGAAGGAAGAGGTTGAGCGAAAAAATGAGATAGGCCAGGAACTGGTGACCGCTCTGGACGAACACAAAAACTTTGTGGGCACCTTTGTAATGGACAACCCACGGTCGTTTGCCAGTTATTATGCACTTTTTCAGAGGCTGAGCGACAATACCCTTGTTCTCAACGTGATGGATAAGAAGGAACAGGTTTATTTCGCCACCATCGCTACCAGTCTCAATCTGCTCTACCCCGAGTCGCCCCGGGTAAAACAACTTTACAACTACGTGCTGAGCGCTAAAGCCGAGCAGCAGCGCAGTAAAATTTCCGAACTGCTGGCTTCCGAAAGCACCCAGTCCATTCCCGAAATTAACGAAAAAGACGTCAACGGTCAGGAAGTGGCGCTCTCCTCGCTAAAGGGGCACGTAGTATTACTCTCGTTTTGGGCGTCGTGGGACCAAAGCTCCGTAAGGGAGAACGAAAATCTTAAAAAAATATACAACGATTATCATAAAAAAGGATTCGAGATTTACCAGGTTTCACTCGACCGCAGTAAGGTGCTGTGGGAGAATGCGATTGTAAGCACCCAGTTGCCCTGGATAAATGTAAGCGACCTGCGTTATACCGATTCCTATCCGGCACGGATTTACAACATCAAACAACTGCCTGCCAATTACCTCATCAGCCGTGAAGGCGATATTATAGGGAAAAACCTATATGGCGACATGTTGAGAGAAAAACTGAAAGAGCTGCTTTAAATAAATAATTTGGAATCGAAGAAGAAAATATTTTTCGCCTCGGATGTCCATCTGGGGGCACCCTCTATCAAAAACCATCGCGAACATGAACATATCTTCGTCTCGTGGCTCGACACCATAAAAGAAGAAGCTCAGGAGTTGTATTTAATGGGCGATATTTTTGACTTCTGGTTCGAGTACAATCATGTTATTCCCCGTGGATTTACGCGCTTTTTGGGGAAACTGTGCGAGTTTACCGACCGGGGTATCCCGGTTCATTTCTTCACCGGCAATCACGACATCTGGGTATTTGACCATCTGCCCCGCGAAACCGGCGTAATTGTTCATCGTGAGCCGCTCACCACCATTCTCAATGGCAAGCGTTTTTTTTTAGCACATGGCGATGGTTTAACCCCTCACGAAAAATCCTACAAACGATTAAAGGCGGTGTTTACGAACCCGGTGGCGCAAACATTGTTCAAATGGTTACACCCCGATCTGGGCATCCCCATGGCCAAATTCTGGTCGCGCAAAAGTCGCAGCAAGAATGAGCTGTTGCACACCGCCACTTTCCAGGGAGAAGAAAATGAATGGCTGATAAAATTTGCCAGGGAGATTCTGGAAAGAGAGCATTTCGACTTTTTTGTGTTTGGCCACAGGCATATTGCCCACGATATTAAGATTGCCCCCCAAAGCCACGTGGTCTATCTGGGCGATTGGGTAACCCATTTTTCCTGGGGTGAGTGGGACGGGGAAAACTTTCGTCTGAAATTTCTATAAAATCGACCCCCCTTTTGTGGTCGTGCAATCAGTCACCTCCCTGTTTTAAGCAGTGCATTGCCAATCACCAGATCGAAAGGAGAGGTAATTTTAATGTTCTCGCGATTACCCTCCACCAGAGTTATTTCGTAACCTGCGGCTTCTGCTACCGAAGCATCATCGGTAAATGAGGGTTGATAAGGCAAGGTGTAGGACTTCTTTATCAGGGGTGTTTTAAATACCTGTGGGGTTTGAACCACCCGGAACTCATCTCTGCGCTGGGCTTCACTTCCATGAGGGATTATCCGCCTGAGAGACTCTTCCAAAGAGATAACCGGCACTGCTGTGTCGCAGGTTTGAGCTGCATTGAAGCAACGGGTAATGGTTTCGATACTTACGAAGGGTCTCACACCGTCGTGAATGGCAACCACCCCATCCTCCACCACTGCGAGCCCTTGTTTAACGCTGTCGAAACGGCTTTCGCCGCCCTCCACTAGCTTATGAGGAATATCGAACCCGTGTTTGTTGCACAGCACCTCCCAATAGGCAAACTGGTTGGCAGGAAGCACCAGGATAATTTCCAGTTTTTGGCTGAATTGATGGAACCTCTCAAGAGTGTGCATTAATACCGGTTTATTGCCCAGAGGCAAAAATTGTTTAGGCACATCGTATCCCATGCGTACTCCGCGGCCCCCCGCAACAATAATGGCAAACAGTGGTTCCATTTAATAAGTGGAGAGTGCGCTTCGCAGGTTTTCAAAGCGCGATTCGTAATCCATGATTGACAGCCGTATCACCTCGCGTGCTTCTTCGGCATTATACACATGCGTAATTTCCGAATCGCGGTTCATACCGGGCATATCTTTATAGGTCAGGAAGTAATGCTTCAGGCGCCGGATAACCAGCTCGGGCAATCCATCAATATCGGTAAATCCCCCATACACCATGTCTCCTTTCAACACCGCGATTATTTTATCATCCGCTGCCTGCCCGTCAATCATCCGGAATCCTCCAATGGGGATGGCCTCGGCAATAATATCGCCATGCGAGACATCCTTTTCGGTGAGTACACAAACATCCAGCGGGTCTCCATCACCCTTAATCTCCTTTTTTGAAGTTTTTGAGCTGCAATATTCCCCCACCTTATCGCCACAATAAGTTTGCGGGATAAAGCCGTATAGCGCCGGCACCACATTGGAGTATTTTTGAGGCCGGTCGATGCGCAGATAACCGCTCACCTTATCAATCTCATATTTAATGGTATCGGTAGGTACCACCTCAATAAAACAATGAACGATATCAGGTGCTTTGTCACCGATATCAATCCCGTGCCAGGGATGCGATTTGTAACGCAATCCCATCAGTCGCCCTATCGGGTCCATCAAACTGTTAGCAGTCATTGGCTTTATGTTTTTCTTTTTTGGCATCAATTTAATATTTCAAGCGAAATTAAGCTAATTCTACGTTAGTATACTTGCATTTATTATCAAAGGTTCGCAAAATTCACCTCATCGCTTCCCTATTTGAAGAAGATTGAGGAAGAAGACGGAAGACGGAAGACGATAGAACAGAGGATTGAAGAGAAAAGATTGAGGAAAGCTTGAAAAACTTCCAACTTCCGACTATGAGCTATTAGCGGTTCCGTGCTTCCTACCTCCGCCTCCCGTCTTCGGTCTTCCGTCCTCGGTCTTCGGTCTTCTGTCTTCGGTCTTCCGTCTTCTGTCTTCCGTCTTCTGTCTTCTGTCTTCGGTCTTCCGTCTTCTGTCTTCCGTCTTCTGTCTTCGG
>JACDJC010001447.1_pt1 | contig 20975 bp, 20 predicted proteins | sample 7454191 | NCBI WGS metagenome assembly JACDJC01 (sample SAMN14253291, study PRJNA609438) | sludge metagenome | isolation source: sludge after 25d culture with pyrite and EDTA | collected 2018-12-20 | reverse complement strand
GTTCATGGTGAGCCTGTCGAACCATGATCAGCCACCGGGCCAGCGCCCGGAGACGCCCTTCGACAGGCTCAGGGCGAACGGTGGTTTCATCGATTCAGGGCGAAGAGTAGTTTCACTCTTCGATCTGTTCAGGTGACGGGGTTATTGCCTATTTATTGGGGTTATCCTGGGCCCACTCGAACACGTCCGAATACATCCGGTCCCGATCCAGGCCGGCTGCGGCAAAGGCGTCGCGGGCGGCGAAGATCATCACTGGCGGACCACTCATGTAGAGATCGAACCGGCTCATGTCCGGATGGTCCCGCAACACCGCCTCATGCACAAAGCCCCGTTCACCCGGCCAGTCCGCATCCGGCTCGGAGAGTACCGCCTTGAAGGTGAGCTGGGCGTGCTGCCGGGCCCACTGTTCCGCCAGATCGCCGAGATAGAGATCCTGTCTGCTGCGCACTCCCCAGTAGAGGTGGATGGGGCGCGGATCGCCGATATGAAATGCATGTTCGATCACCGCCTTGAGGGGGGCGAAACCGGTGCCGCCGGCCATGAAGATCAGCGGCCGCTCGGAATCCTCCCGCAGATAGAAACCGCCCATGGGGGCCGCGATCCTCTGCCGGTTGCCCACCCGCATCCGCTCAAACACGTAGTCGGTGAATTCGCCTCCGGGCACGTGGCGGATGTGCAGCTCGATCAGTTCATCATCGTGCGGGGCGTTGGCCATGGAGAAGGCGCGGCGCCGACCATCTTCCAGGATGAAATCGAGGTACTGTCCTGCCAGGTACTGGAGTCGTTCATGCTCCGGCAGGCGCAGGAAGACGCGCATTACGTCATGGGAGAGCTGGTCCATCTGTTGTACGGAACAGACCAGCTCGTGGACCTCCTCGTCGGCCTCCGTCTCGATCTCATGGGCGCGCAGGGTGATATCGCTGCTGGGTATCGCCTGGCAGGTCAGACAGTAGTCATCCGGCTTGGCGCTGCTGCCGGGCTCATCATCATCCAGGTAGATGACGCTGCCGGAGACCAGAATGCTGGCACAACTGCCACAGGCCCCGTTGCGGCAGCCATAGGGCAGGGAGACACCCTGGCGGTCTGCGGCTTCCAGGATGGTTTCGCCTTTATTCGTGGTAAATCGGTGTCCACTGGGTTCTACTGTCACTACAAAACTCATAAAATTCCTTCGGATCTTTTAGGCATATCGGCAAATTCTCTACTATTTTACTGTGAAATACAAAGATGATAGATAAAGTAATCTTCGGCTGCGGATATCTGGGACGACGGGTGGCGCACGCCTGTCTGCGACAAGGCGCGCCGGTGACGGGCGTGGTGCGGACCTTGTCCAGTGCCGCGGCCCTGCGGGCGGCGGGGATTCCGTCGCTGGTCCTGGATCTGGATCAGCCGTTGACCAGCCCGCTGATGCTGCAGGATAGGGAGCTGTTCTATTTTGCGCCACCCCCCCGCCAGGGAACAGAGGAGACACGGGTACGCCGCCTGATCGCCTCCTTTGCGCAGTATGGTATGCCCCGGCGGCTGGTCTATCTGAGCACCACCGGGGTTTACGGTGACTGTGCCGGTGCCTGGGTGGATGAGACACGGACGGCCAATCCCCAGGTGGACCGGGCCCGGCGGCGCTGGAGTGGGGAGCAGCAGTTTCGTGCCTGGAGTCGCGCCAGTGGTGGCGAGCTGGTGATCCTGCGGGTGGCGGGTATCTACGGGCCGGGCAAGTTGCCATTGGCCCGACTGCAGCGGGGTGAACCGACGGTACAGGAGTCCGAGGCGCCCTATACCAACCGTATTCATATCGATGACCTGGTGCAGGTCTGCCTGGCGGCCATGGCGCGGGGCGGTGACGGTGAGGTCTACAACGTGAGCGATGGCGCACCCGGCAACATGACCGACTATTTCAACCGGGTGGCCGACTGGGCCGGGCTGCCGCGTCCGCCACAGATATCCCTGGCAGAGGCGCAGTTACAGCTCTCCGCCGGCATGCTCTCCTATCTGCAGGAGTCGCGGCGCCTGGACAGTCGCAAGCTACAGCGGGAATTGGGCGTGGAGTTACGCTATCCGGACCTGGTGAGTGGGCTTGAGGGATGCCGGTAAAAATTTGACATTGGAAGATCTGTCGGCGTCGTTTGCTCGACCGTTTTGTATAGATTTGGCTGTTGATGCAGCAGCGACTTGGAAGAGGGATTTCCCCCGGCCTGACGGCCTTTCGGCGAGGTACTTTTGCGGCCAAAAGTACCCAAAAGCCTTTCCCCGGTCAGACTTCCGCGCCACCGAGTATCGCAGCCGGCTACGGGACAAGGCGCGTACCTGTCTGAGCGTAGCGAGTTATACGCGCCCCGTAGCCGGCGAGAAACGCAGGGAACCCCGCAGGGGTGGCGTGGTGGAGTGAGGGTTTTGGTTACTTTTACCGGTAAATGTAACCCGGCGCAGGGGCCGGGTCCCCCGTTCAAAAAATAGCGTCGCGCAGCGACACAGCTGTTGCACTACGGGCTTATGAAGCCGCAGGTATCAACTCATTGTTTGATTGGCCGATCATGCAACTCTTCAACGATGGTCGTGAAACCGGAAAGAACATTACTGTTTCTCCAGCCACTCCAGAATCGGGTCCCACAGTTCGATATCCTGCCACACCTGGGACGGGGCCATCTCGAAGATCCCCAGGCCCCGCTCGGCGGCACGGATATAGTTCTGGCTCTCCCGCAGGTGGGTCAGAAACGGCAGCTCCAGATGGGCCAGATACTCCTCCAGTTGCCGGTAGATCAGGGTGTTCTCCCGGCTGCGGTTGGCGACGATGGCGATCCGGGTCTGCTTGCGCGACACTCGCCCGCTGCTCAGCAGCTCTTCCAGGAAACGGCGACAGGCGCGCATGTCGATGGGCGAGGGGAGTACCGGCACGATCAGTGACTGCACCTGCTTCAGCATCTTGTTGATCTCGGCGCCGTGGGTGCCGGCGGGGGCGTCCATGATCAGGTAATCGGTGCCCCGGGCCGGTTTCACCGTGCCGCCCCGGGTGGCGTCAATCCCTTCGATCTCGGGAATACCTTCATAGTCCTTGCGCGCCTCCAGCCAGTCCAGTGAAGAGCCCTGGGGATCGAAGTCGGCCAGCGCCACCGTCGCGCCCTCATCGGCAAACCAGGTGGCGATATTGGTCGCCAGAGTGGTCTTGCCGCAGCCCCCCTTGGCGTTCATCAACATGACGGTGCGCATCTTCACTTCTCCTCGTTATTGTTTTCGCTGGTCCGCAATTATAGCCATAGACCACGATTCAATCACCCGGGAGATGAATCTCCAGGCTCTCCCAGATTTCGTCCACCCGCTGTTTCACCGCCGCGTCCATGCGGATGGGATGACCCCACTCCCGCTGGGTCTCACCCGGCCACTTGTTGGTGGCGTCGAAACCGATCTTGGAGCCGAGGCCGGAGACCGGCGAGGCGAAGTCGAGGTAGTCGATCGGTGTGTTCTCGATCAGGGTGGTGTCCCTGGCCGGGTCCATGCGGGTGGTCATGGCCCAGATCACATCGTTCCAGTCGCGTACATTGACATCATCATCGGTGACGATGACGAACTTGGTGTACATGAACTGGCGCAGGAAGGACCAGATGCCCAGCATCACCCGCTTGGCGTGGCCCGGGTACTGCTTTTTCATCGACACCACCGCCATGCGGTAGGAGCAGCCCTCCGGTGGCAGATAGAAGTCGACGATCTCCGGGAACTGCTTCTGCAGGATCGGCACGAATACTTCGTTCAGCGCCACCCCGAGAATGGCCGGTTCGTCCGGCGGGCGGCCGGTATAGGTGCTGTGGTAGATCGGGTCGTGTCGGTGGGTGATGCGCTCGATGGTGAACACCGGAAAATGGTCCACCTCGTTGTAGTAGCCGGTGTGGTCGCCGAAGGGTCCTTCTGGCGCCATGTCATCAGGATAGAGATACCCCTCCAGCACGAATTCGGCCGAGGCCGGCACCTGCAGGTCATTGCCGAGGCTGCGCGCTACCTCGGTCCGGCTACCGCGCAGCAGGCCGGCAAAGGCGTATTCGGAGAGGCTGTCCGGCACCGGCGTCACGGCAGCCAGGATGGTGGCGGGGTCGGCCCCCAGGGCGACGCTGACCGGGAACGGCTCGCCGGGGTGGCGCTGCTGCCAGTCACGGAAGTCCAGCGCGCCGCCGCGGTGCGACAGCCAGCGCATGATCACCCGGTTCCGGCCGATCACCTGCATGCGGTAGATGCCGAGATTCTGCCGGCTCTTCTCCGGTCCGCGGGTGATCACCAGGCCCCAGGTGATGAGCGGGCCGGCATCGCCGGGCCAGCAGGTCTGGATCGGCAGTGTGGCCAGATCGATCGCTTCCTGATTGATCACTATTGCCTGGCAGGACGGGTGTTTCACCTCTTTCGGTGCCATGTCCAGCACCTTGCGGAACACCGGCAGCTTGGACCAGGCGTCCTTCATCCCCTTGGGTGGCTCCGGCTCCTTGAGCATGGCCAGCAGTCTGCCCACCTCGCGCAGCGCCTCCACCGACTCCTCGCCCATGCCGAGGGCGACCCGGCGGGGTGTGCCGAAGAGGTTGCCCAGCAGCGGGAAATCGGAGCCCTTGACCCGCTCGAACAGCAGCGCGGGGCCACCGGCCCGCAGGGTGCGATCGCAGATCTCGGTCACCTCCAGGCAGGGGTCCACCTCGATGCTGATCCGCTTCAGCTCACCCTGGGCCTCCAGTTTTTCAATAAAGTCGCGCAGGTCCGAGTATTTCATATTCTTCATTACCTGTTTACCCACCTGACCTGACCAGGTGAGGGAAAAGTATTAGCCGCGAATCGATTTAATCCCGATCGTTGCAAAAATCAACCTGCAGGAGCGGCGCTTCGGGCCGAAATCGGGCCGCGAGATCGGCCCGGGGGCGGGCCTCCTACAGGGTGCCATGCCGGACTCCGGCCCAGCGTCTTGGGCTGTCAGATGCGGAAGCCGCCATAGCGTTTTGCCAGGCGGTAGTTTTTGAACGCCACGCCACCGATAAAGCTGAACAGCATGGCCAGCAGCAGCAGCGGCAGTTCCCAGGCCTGAAAACGGCTGGCGAGTGACTCGTTGGCCGCAGGTTCCGAAATATCCGCACCAGCGGCAATGCGGGCGATCTGTTCCAGACGTTGTTCGAGCTGCCGGTTGGCTTGCCGCAATGGCTCCAATTCGGGGGTATCGGTGGTGGCAGAGGTTGCCTCCGCCAGTTGCTGCTCCAGTTCGATGATGCGCCGGGCGAGGGATTCGCTGTCGTTGGTGGTCCCGCTCTCTGTGGACTGTTCGCTTTTCAGCAGGGCGTTTTCAGCCCGGGCGTCCGCCAGTTGCCGTTTCAGTGCGTTCAGTTCAGGATCGTCCTGCTGGCCGTTCTGAGCCTGAGCAGTTGTATCCAGTGCCTTGAGTTGACGTTCGGCGTCCCGCAGTTGCTGCTGCAGTTGGCTGTTTTTTGCCTGCAGCTCCAGCAGCATGATCCGCGCCGGCTTCTCATCGGTGATGAAGCGGCTCTCCACCCAGCCTTCCGTGCCATCTCCCAGGCGCACCCGAGTAAAGTCGCCACGCTTCTCCAGCCGCTCCAGCGGGGTGTCGCTGGGCAGCACCCGGAGTGGTTGGCTGGTGGAATCGGGTTCGGCGTAAAGTCCCGCCAGCAGCTTGTCGGTGATGCGCGCCCCCTGGACCGTGCCGGCAAAAACCGCACTCAGCAACAGCACCGGCAGCAGGCCCTTCCATCCCCCAGGCCTCATGCGCTGATGCCGCTGTGGCGCAAAAGGGCGTCGATCTGCGGCTCGCGGCCGCGGAAGGCGACGAACAGCTCCATGGCGTCCTTCGATCCGCCCTGTTCCAGGATGTTGTGCAGGAATGACTGACCGGTCTCACGGTCGAAAATGCCGCGCTCCTCGAACAGGGAGAAGGCGTCCGCGGAGAGCACCTCGGCCCACTTGTAGCTGTAGTAGCCGGCCGCATATCCGCCGGCGAAGATGTGCGAGAAGCCGTGGGCAAAGCGGTTGAAGGGGGGCGGCTTGATCACCGCCACCTGTTCCCGCACCTCGTCGAGTATCTGATAAATCCGTCCGCCCCGCCCGGGGTCGTACTCCCGGTGCATACGGAAGTCGAACAGGCTGAACTCCAGTTGCCGCACCATCTGCATGCCGGACTGAAAGTTCTTCGCCGCCATCATCTTCTCATACAGCGCCTGGGGCAGTTTCTCCCCGCTCTGGTAGTGGGCGGCGAACAGATCCAGCGCCTCGCGCTCCCAGCACCAGTTCTCCATGAACTGGCTGGGCAGCTCCACCGCATCCCAGGCGACGCCGTTGATGCCGGCCACCCCAGGATAGTCGACCCGGGTCAGCAGGTGGTGCAGGCCGTGACCGAACTCGTGGAACAGGGTCTCCACCTCGTCGTGGGTGAACAGGGCCGGCTTGTCGCCCACCGGGGGTGAGAAGTTGCACACCAGGTAGGCGACCGGGATCTGGTCGCAGCCGGGGGTGAACATACGCACGATGCACTCGTCCATCCAGGCGCCGCCGCGCTTGTTCTGGCGGGCGTAGAGGTCGAGATAGAACTGGCCCTGCAGGTGGCCGTCGACATCGCGAATCTCGAAGAAGCGCACCGTCGGGTGCCAGCGTTCAAACTCGGCCACTTCGCTGATCTGGATGCCGTACAGTTTCTGCACCACGGCGAACATGCCGGAGACCACCTGGCCTTCCGGGAAATAGGGCTTCAGCTCCTCCTGGGTGATGGCGTAGCGGTGCTGGCGCAGCTTCTCACCATAGTAGCCGATGTCCCACGCCTCCAGGGTGTCGACCCCGTGCTGTTCGCGGGCGAAGTCAGTCAGTTCCGCCAGCTCCTTTTGCGCCTGGGGGCGTGAGCGCTCGGCCAGGTCGGTGAGGAACTCGATTACCCGTTCGGTGCCGGGGGCCATCTTGCGCGCCATGGAGCGCTCGGCGTAGTTGTCGAAACCGAGGATCTGTGACTGTTCGTGGCGCAGCCGCAGGATCTGCTCCATGATCGCGCTGTTGTCCCATTGTCCGGCGTGAGGTCCCTGGTCCGAGGCGCGCGTGGCGTAGGCCTCGTACAACTCACGACGCAGGGCACGGTTGTCGGCGTAGGTCATCACCGGCATGTAGGAGGGGAAGTCGAGGGTCAGCATCCAGCCGCTCTCGCCACGCTGCTCGGCGGTCTGTCTGGCGAGGCCGAGGGCGCTCTCCGGCAATCCCGCCAGCTCTGCTGAATCGCTGATCAGCTTGCTCCAGGCGTTGCTCGCGTCCAGCACGTTCTCGCTGTACTTGCTGGTCAGACTGGAGAGTTCCTGGCTGATCTCCTTGAAGCGCTGTTTCTTGTCCGCCGGCAGGTCGACGCCGGAGAGGTGGAAGTCGCGCAGGGCGTTTTCCAGCAGCTTGCGCTGGGCGCTATCCAGGGTGGAGTCGTTCTCATACACGTATTTGTAGGCGTCGCACAGCGCGGCATTCTGGCCCATTTCGGTGCCGTAGTCGGAGAGTTTCGGCAGGCAGGCGTTGTAGGCCTGGCGCAGATCTTCGCTGTTGAGCACCGCGTTGAGGTGGCTGACCGGCGACCAGGTGCGATTGATGCGGTCCTCCATGATCTCCAGCGGCTCCACCAGGTTGGCCCAGGTGAAGGGCGGGGTCTGGGCCAGCAGGCTTTCGGTCAGGGCACGGCTCTCGGCCAGCAGCTGATCAATCGCCGGTTCCACGTGTTCGGCACGAATTCTGGTGAAGGGTGGCAAGCCCTCCAGGTGCAGCAGGGGGTTATCCATGGTGTACAGGTTCTCCGATGAGATACGGCTCCGGGTGGTTATTCTGACATAAATCCACCCTCGGGGTGAGTTGCCCTTGTTGGTTATTGGTGGCGGGCGTTGGCATGCGCGGGTGGTGGAGGCAGGCCCCCATGCCTGCCCGTGGGCAGATACCATGCCGCAGCGGGGGCTACTGGCTCAACCGCAGGCCCAGCAACCATACTGCGGCCGTGCCGGCGACGAAAAACAGCATGATGGCGCCGAACGCCTTGAGTCGGAAACGCCGCACCAGATTGAATTCCGGCAGGCTGGAGAGCAAAAAAGGATAGCGACTGGAACCGGCTGTGCCAAGGCTGTGCTCGATCATGTGGCGTTGCTGTTCCGCGTGGGCCAGACGTGCCTGGGTGGCTGCAGCCTTGCGTGCGGTGTCCCATTCACGGCTGTCGATTTCACCGTTGCGGTTCAGGTCAAAGCGTGCCAGCAGCATGGCTCGGTCCTGTTTCCATTGTCGCAATAATCCCCGGGTCAGCTCGGCCTGGCTCTGCCGGTGGTCGAGGTCGTCCAGGCTCTTGAACTGGCCGATGGCATAGAGCCGGTCGCCGGGGTAGATGCGCTCCTCGGTATAGCGATAGCGGCCGCCGCCGATTTCACGGTTCAGCAGGCCGAGCAGTTGCAGCAGCGGGGTGCGCTCGACGCGCTGCCGGTCGGGTTTGCGATCCTGCGGATAACGCGCACTGCCAAACCAGACACTGCGGTCACTGGGGGTCACCTCGGCCCCCTCGGGGTCGATCAGGCAGTGGCCGGTCTCATCCTCCAGCAGGAACAGGGCATCACTGGTATCGCTCTCCACCGTGTGCCAGTTTTTGTTGCCGCTTTTCTCGATCTTGTAGCGGTACCAGCAGCAGTCGATGCCGGTGAGGGGTGCGAAGATCGGTTCACCGGCCATCAATCGAGCGTTGCCCACCAGTTCCGCATAACCCTGATGGGCGGAGCGGACCTTTGCGGTGGGTGCATCTTCAATGAGCCGGGCGCGGCCCAGCCAGCGGAAGGCGTAATAGAAGCCCGCCAGGGCGGCAACCGTGCAGAACAGCAGCAGCGCCCAGAACTCGAAAGAGGAGAGGTGGATGAACTGCTCGCCGAGACTCATCCGTTGAACAGGGATTTCAGATCCACATCCTGTTTCTCAGCGTCGGAGAACTCCAGCAGCTCGGCGGCCTTGAAATTGAACAGCCGGGCAACGATCAGGTCCGGGAACTGCTCGATACGCACATTGTTGTTGTTGACGCTCTCGTTGTAGTACTCGCGGCGGTCGGCGATGCTATTTTCCAGACCCGAGATGCGGCCCTGCAGGTGCTGGAAGGTTTCATTGGCCTTCAGCTCGGGATAGGCCTCGGCCACCGCAAACAGGTTGCCCAGTCCGAGCCGCAGTTGATTCTCGGCCCCGCCGAGGGCGCCGATGTCGCCCTGCTCGCGGGCGCTGGAGACGGCGGCCCGCGCCTGCATCACCCGCTCCAGGGTCGCCTGCTCGTACTGCATGTACTGCTTGCAGGTCTCCACCAGCTTGGGGAGTTCGTCATGGCGCTGTTTCATCAGCACATCGATATTGGCCCACGCCTTGGTGACGCCATGTTTCAGGTTGACCAGGCCGTTGTAGATTGCAATGCCGTAGACGGCGACAGCAAGCAGAATCCCCAGTGTGACGAATGTACCTATCTCCATAGCAACTCTCCAGGTGAGTGTTTTTTGTTATGCGGCCACTATACCATTCGGCGAGGATCGCGAAACGTGCGCTGCAGCTCGGGCGCAAGGGCTCACTTCCCGGTTAGCCGTTTGTCCGGCCGTTTGCCCAGGAAGCGACCCAGCAGCAGCTTGGAACGCTCCGCGATGCTCTGCTCGCTGAGGCGCCGCTCGCGCAGCAGCAGACGGTTCATCAGGAAGGGCTCCTGGTAGAGGATGTTCTCGGCTGGCGGACTGTAGGGGGTATCGATGGTGATGCGGGCGATACGCCCCAGGTTGATGCCCCGGCCATCGTCCAGCAGGATCAGATGCGGGGCGAGTCCTCGGGCCGGATCCGGGCGCGGAAAGTCCACCACGGCGACCAGTTCAAAAGGGGTGTCGGAGAAGCGGATGCCCATGTGGATATCTTCCGGTTTCAGCTCCACCAGATAGATCGCCTTGCCGATCGACTGGCGTAGCCGCTCCACCTGCTGACTGTAGTCGGCCGAGGGCCAGATTCGCTCGCGATCGCCTGTCTCGAATGCCATCTCCTGGCAGATATCCTGCTTCATTTGACCTCCGCCTGATGTTGCTGGGATTCCCAGCATAGCCGGTTTGATTGAGCAGCTAAAGTGCCGCCCATTGGCCAAGATTCAGTTCCGGCGGCAGAGCCGTTAGACTAGACTCCTATACAACTGAAGCCTGTAACAGGAGCGCCCCATGTCCAATATCCGTGCCTTCGATGGTAGTGTCCCCAAACTGGGCGAATCGGTCTGGGTCGATCCGAGCGCGGTGATAATCGGTGATGTGGTGATCGGCGATCAGGCCTCGATCTGGCCGATGACGGTGGTCCGTGGTGACGTGAACAGTATTCGTGTCGGCAGCCGCACCAATATCCAGGACGGCAGTGTGCTGCATGTCACCCACGCCAACCCCGCCTCGCCGGGCGGACACGCCCTGACCATTGGCAGCGATGTGACGGCGGGACACAAGGTGCTGCTGCACGGCTGCGCCATCGGCGATCGTTGCCTGATCGGCATGGGCTCCATCGTGATGGACGGGGCGGTGCTGGAGTCCGATATCATCCTGGCGGCGGGCAGCCTGGTGACCGAGGGGAAGCGGCTGGAGAGCGGCTATCTCTGGTGCGGCTCGCCCGCCAAGCGGCTGCGCAAACTGACCGATGAAGAGTTGACGTTCCTGCCTTACGTGGCGGGCCACTATGTCAAGCTGGCGGAGAAGTATCGCGCCGGCTGATGTTTCGGCGGTGAGGTAATATTTCGCTGAATCCGCGGATAAGCGACAGCGCATCCACCATGAATCGGGTGGCGGGTGATTAACCCCGAAGTTGAGCAATGACCGGGGCGGTTTCCGGCCGTACCCCGCGCCACAAAAAGAACGACTCGGCCGCCTGCTCCACCAGCATGCCCAAGCCATCCAGCGCCTTGGCGGCGCGTTGTTGCTGGCCCCAGCGCATGAAGGCGGTGGGTTCGTTGCCGTACATCATGTCGTAGGTCCAGCCGCCGGAGGCCAGAACAGCGTTGGGCAGTGGCGGCACCTCTCCCCGCAGGCCGGCGGCGGTGCCGTTGATGATCAGGTCAAACTGGCGACCCTCCAGTTCATCCAGTCCACACCCCTGCACCGAGCCGAGGGGTATCAGTGCAGCGGCGAGTCGGCGCGCCTTGTCGGCGGTGCGGTTGGCGATCACCAGCTGTTCGGGGCCGCACTCCAGCAGTGGCTGCGCCACCCCCTTCGAGGCGCCGCCGGCCCCCAGCAGCAGGATGCGACAGCCGCTCAACAGGTAACCATGATTGATGCTCAGGTCCCGCACCAGCCCGGCACCGTCAGTGTTGTCGCCGCGCAGCCGGCCATCCGCCAGCGGGATCAGGGTGTTGACCGCGCCGGCGCTTTCGGCGCGCGGGCTGCGCTCGTCCACCAGCGCCCAGGCCTGCTCCTTGAAGGGTACCGTGACATTAAGCCCCCGTCCGCCGGCGGTAAAGAAGGCCCGCACTTCGGCCCTAAAGGCATCCAGGTTTCCCAGCAACCGTTCATAGGTCAGATCCGCCCCTGTCTGCCGGGCAAATGCCTGGTGGATCTGCGGCGACTTGCTGTGCTTGATGGGGTTGCCGATGACGGCATATCGGTCGGTCATGGTCGGTTTTTGCTATCGGGCGAGATCGAAGAACAGGGGTCGGGGTGGCTCAGTTACTCGTTCAGCCACTCGGCCGCTGTCCTGGCGAAGTAGGTGAGGATGCCGTCGGCGCCGGCGCGCTTGAAGCAGAGCAGCGACTCCAGCACCACCGCCCGCTCATCCAGCCAGCCGTTCATCGAAGCGGCCTTGAGCATGGCATATTCCCCGCTCACCTGGTAGGCGAAGGTGGGTACGCCGAAGCTCTGCTTGACCCGGCGCACGATGTCCAGATAGGGCATGCCGGGCTTCACCATCACCATGTCGGCCCCCTCGTTCAGATCCAGCTCCACCTCGCGTAGCGCCTCATCCGAGTTGGCGGGGTCCATCTGGTAGGTGTATTTGTTGCCGCCGCCCAGGTTGGCCGCCGAGCCGACCGCGTCGCGGAACGGGCCGTAGAAGCTGGAGGCGTACTTAGCGGAGTAGGCGAGGATGCGGGTATGGATATGACCGGCCGATTCCAGTGCTGTGCGCACCTCGCCGATGCGTCCGTCCATCATGTCGGAGGGGGCCACCACGTCGGCGCCGGCGGCCGCGTGGGAGATGGCCTGGCGCACCAGCACCTCCACGGTCTCGTCATTCATCACGTAACCCGATTTGTCCAGCAGGCCGTCCTGGCCGTGGGTGGTGAAGGGGTCGAGCGCCACATCGGTGATCACCCCCAGGTCGGGTAGCGCATCCTTCAGGGCGCGCACCGCGCGCTGGGCCAGTCCGTCCGGATTGAATGCCTCGCGCGCGTCCAGCGACTTGGCGCTCTGGGGGGTGACCGGAAACAGCGCCATGGCCGGAACACCCAGGGCGACCGCCTGCCGGGCCTCTTTCACCAGCAGATCGATACTCATCCGTTCAACGCCCGGCATCGAGGTTACCGGCTCCCGCTGGTTGCTGCCTTCCAGCACGAACACCGGGTAGATGAAGTCGGCCGGGGTCAGGCCGTTTTCCCGCATCAGGCGGCGGGAGAACTCATCCCGACGCATACGGCGCGGGCGGGCGGCGGGATAGCGGGCGGAGAGGGCGGTTTTGCTCTGCATGGGTGAAAGCTCCATCGTGCAGCTGGGTTGAGGGGGTTGGGTTGATCAAACAGTCCCCTACGATACCGCACCAGCCTGCTCGGTTCCAAACGGATGTGCTATCTTTGCCCGGTTTTCGGTTGGCGGGCAGTAAGGAGTAGCAGGCGCTATGCAGAAGTCTCCCTCTATTTTTGATGTGGATGTTGATGGGTTTGAACAACAGGTGCTGGAGGCCTCGCTCCAGGGGCCGGTGCTGGTGGATTTCTGGGCCGAGTGGTGTTCTCCCTGCCTGGCACTGGCGCCGGCCCTGGAGCGGGTGATCGCCGGGCGTGACGGCTCCATCCGGCTGGCCAAGGTGGAGGTGGATGACAACATGAAGCTGGCCGGCCATTATCGCCTGCGCGGTTTTCCCACGGTGATCCTGTTTCACCACAAGGAGGAGCTGGGGCGCTTCAGCGGTGCGCGCGCCGTGCACTGGATCGACGAGTGGATCGATCAACATCTGGGATAAACATTCCTGTACTGATTGTGTGGGATGGCTTTCTGAAAAATCCTACACACCCCTCGGGATAGTGGTGCGGGTGTGTGTGCCGTGACGGTTTACACTCTGTTGTCCTGTAGCGGTCGCGGCTGTCCGAAGCCGGTTCTTTTTTGTCGCGCACAAGCGATCCGCTATCAAGAAGCTCCCTCGCCGTCCGCTACAGGTAACGTTGCCCGGTGTCTGGGGCGGAATCTAATTACCCTGGAGAGGGATCAACAGGGCTTTACGGAGATAGAGAGATGGGAAAACCTGGCCTGATTTCAATGCTGCGTCACCGGTTCATGTTACTGATACTGATTGCCTGGCTGCCGCTGAATGCCTCGGCAGATACGCTGGCCGGACCACAGCAGGTGATCCAGCAGATCTCCGATCAGCTGCAGCAGATTCTGTTGAATAACCAGGACCGGTTGCAGGAGGATCCCGCCTTTGTCTATCAGTTGGCCAATGATGTGCTAATTCCCCATGTGGATTTTGCTCATGTCTCCAGCCTGGTGCTGGGCAAGTACTGGCGCCGCGCCACGGATGAGCAGAAACAGGCCTTTTCCGAGCAGTTTCAGCGCCTGCTGGTGCGGACCTACTCCACCGCATTCAAGGAGCTTCACGGCTGGGAGATCAGTTATTCCCCATTGCGCATGAATGATGGTGACACTGACGTGGCGGTGCATACCCTGGTGAAGCGCACCGGTGCACCGCCGGTGGACGTGGTCTATCGCATGCACATTCAGGACGGCGACTGGAAGGCGTATGACGTCAAGATCGAAGGCATCAGCCTGATCACCAATTATCGCTCCACATTTGCCAAGGAGGTGCGTCGCAGCGGCATGCGAGGACTGATCGAGCGGATTACTGAACTGAACGACAGCCGGGTCAATCGCGTGGCAGAGAATACCCGGACCTGATTCGCGCCACAGACTCTCCGAAACGGCAGGATGTCGAAAAAATGACTACAGTTTTATCAATTCCGGTCGCTACAGGCATTGCAGGTGACAGATACGGTTTCCACGTTGAAACCCCACTGACACAGCAGGCATTGTTGCAATACGGGGGGCGGGTATACCGGCCCTCCCGGATATCTCCTCCGGCGCTTTAAACGGCGCTTTCGGGCTCATCCCCTCCTCAAGATGAGTCCGTTTTTTTTGTCTGTCCCGGTGACCTGCCGCATGAAGAGTGGTCTTTTTGTAGGAGCAGCTGGCCGCCGGAGTGGCTTTGATCTGTAGGAGGCCCGCCCCGGGCCGAATTCGCGGCGAGGGCGCCGCTCCTACCAGGCCACTCATCCGGGACATATTGTCTTTGGCGGTCAGGCGTGAATCCCCTATGCGATATTAACCGCGAATGACCCGGCCGGTGGCGCCGTCCCGGATGGTCGAGGGGGCGCGACTGTTTCCCAGCGGTGCATTGATGATGCAATCCACAGGGCCTCCGAGACGCAGGCGTACCTGCAGGGCGGAACGAGCCGGATGTTGGCCGCTGCGGTTGGCGCTGGTGGAGACGATGGGGGAGCCGCAGGCACGACAGAGGGCTGCAGCCAGTGGATGGGCGGTGACTCGGACGGCGAGGGTGGTATGGGTGCCGGTCAGCCAGAATGGCAGATGTTCGGCGGCGGGCAGCAGCCAGGTGTTGGGTCCCGGCCAGCTGCCAAAGATCCTTTCCATCTCGGGTTCGGCCAGGCTCTTGATGAAGGGGCGGAGCTGATCGAAATCGGCCGCGATCAGGATCACCCCCTTTTCCGCCGGCCGCTGTTTCAACCTCAGCAGGGCGGTCATGGCCGCTTCGTTCAGCGGATCGCAGCCCAGGCCGTAGACCGCCTCGGTGGGGTAGGCGATCAGGCCGCCACGCCGAAAGCAGCGGGCGGCCTCACGCAGTTTCCAGGGGATGATGGGGCTGCTCATTCGGCCCCTGCTTCAGAGGGATGCCTGCAGTTTGGCGTCTTTCTCTTTGACCTCGGCCGCGTTGGCTACCCGGTCCGCCTTGATCCGGTTCGCCAGATCGGGGTCTGACAGGGCCAGGATCTGCGCCGCCAGGTAGCCGGCATTCTTGGCGCCCGCCTTGCCCACCGCCACGGTGGCCACGGGGATGCCACCGGGCATCTGCACGGTGGAGAGCAGCGCATCCATGCCTTGCAGGGGGCCGGCGTCCAGCGGGATGCCGATCACCGGTTTCAGGGTCAGACCGGCAACGGTGCCTGCCAGATGGGCCGCCAGTCCGGCGGCACAGATAAAGGCGGCACAGCCACGGGCATCCGCATCCTTCACATAGCTGTGGGTGGCGTCCGGGGTGCGGTGGGCCGAGGTGATCTTCGCCTCAAAAGGGATATCGAGGGACTTGAGGACATCCATCGTGGACTGGAGCACCGGCAGGTCCGAGTCGGATCCCATCAGAACGGCGACAAAAGGCTTGCTCATGATTCAATCATCCAGAATTGTTTTAAAAATGGGCAGGCAACAATACCGGAATTTTTTTTCCCCGGCTATCCAGGGATCGCTGGCCAGCTGCATAAGGAAATATATTCTTTATGATTTATCAATGCATGCAGTAGGGTTTCTCTGTTATACGGTAAATATCCGTGCACGGCTCCCTGCACTGGCTGTTGAATGAAGGAACTGTTGATGAATCAGACAATCAAGCGATTGGCAAGGTCGGCATGCTGGTTACCGGCGCTGCTGCTGCCCTTTTTTCTCGGGGCAGCAGGTGCCCATGCCGCGGCAGAAGTCGAGCTGGGTATTTCCGAATATGCCGATACCACCCGGGCACACCTGAAATTGCCGGGTGAGCCGCCCGCTGGTGTTCGGCTCAGCAGTTCCACGGCCGATCATGCGGATTTCAAAGAGTTGCAGGGACCGTTCAGCAGTGGTCCGGAAGTAACCGAAGCCTGTCTCAGCTGCCACAACAAGGCGGGCCACCAGTTCATGAAGGGGATTCACTGGACCTGGGAATATAAACACCCGGTCACCGGCCAGACCCTGGGCAAGAAGCACCTGGTGAACAATTTCTGTACCAATGCACGGGGCAACGAGGGGATGTGTGCCCAGTGTCATGCCGGGTATGGCTGGAAAGACGAGAATTTTGACTTCACCGACCAGAGCAAAATCGACTGCCTGGTCTGTCATGACGCCACTGGCAGCTATTACCGCACACCCAATTCCGAGGGCAATGCGGCCTGCTCCAGTATGTTTGAGGACAAGCCGCCGATCGAGTGGGCCAGGGTGGCGCAGGGCGTGGCGTTGCCCAATCGCGCCAACTGCGGCACCTGCCACTTCTATGGCGGCGGTGGTGACGGGGTGAAGCATGGTGATATGGATTCGTCGCTGAAGTATCCCGACAAGGCGCTGGATGTGCACATGGATGCACAGGGTCTCGACTTCAGCTGTACCGAATGTCACCAGGGCGAGGGCCACCAGTGGTCTGGCAGCCGTTACAACATGGAAGCGAAAGACAGCGAGGGCACCGGCAAACCGGGACAGCGTCGCCAGGTGGCGACCTGCGAGAGCTGTCATGGTGATACCCCCCATCCCGGCAACAATCTGCAGGCGATCAAGCTGAACGGACATACCGACCGGGTGGCCTGCCAGACCTGCCATATTCCCACCTTTGCACGCGGTGGCGTGGCCACCAAGACGGACTGGGACTGGCGTACCGCCGGTAAACTGAAAGATGGTGAAGGCTTCAAACTGAAGGAGTACACCCAGAGTAACGGTGAACACCGCGCCACCTACAAATCGATCAAGGGGGATTTCAAGTACGGTGAAAACCTGCAGCCGACTTACGCCTGGTTTGATGGGGTGATGAATTACACCACCATTGACACCCGCTTTGATCCCGCCGCCGGGCCGGTGGAGATCAACGGCTTCAAGGGTGCCTATAACGATCCCGGCTCACGTATCTGGCCATTCAAGAAGATGCACACCACCCAGCCCTATGACAAGGGCAACAACACCCTGGTGTACATGCACCTGTGGGGTAATGACCAGGACGCCTTCTGGGGCAACTACGATTTCGGGCGTGCCATCAAGGTCGGTATGGAGACGAGCAGTCTGCCCTATTCCGGCGAATACGGCTTTGTCGAGACCGTCTCTTACTGGCCCATCACCCACATGGTGGCGCCGAAGACGGCGGCATTGTCCTGTGCCGAATGTCATGCCGAGGAGGGCCGGTTGAGCGGCTTGAACGGATTCTACATGCCGGGCCTTGATAGCTTTGGCTGGCTGGACATACTCGGCTACATGGCCGTGATCGGCGCACTGCTGGTGGCGCTGGGGCACGGTGTGGTGAGAATCGTGATGTGCAAAAAGCGGGTGACCGAGCATTGCAAGGAGAAGGAGTAATCGTCATGGCCAAACGAGAGAAACATGCAGTTACCATCTATACCCGCTATGAACGGTTCTGGCACTGGACCCAGGCGCTGTTGATCTTCCTGCTGGCCTTCACCGGTTTCGGGCTGCACGGTACCCATGACCTGCTGCCGTTTGACCAGGCGGTGATGCTGCATACCTTCGCCGCCCTGGCGCTGATCCTGTTGTGGATCTTCACCACTTTCTGGAACTTCACCACCGGCAACTGGCGCCAGTTTCTGCCCAATACCCGGGGCCTGTTTGCGGTGATCCGCTACTACGCCTGGGGTATCCTGTTTGGTGAGGACCACCCGCACAAAAAGACCCTGCGCCGCAAACAGAATGCGTTGCAGGGGCTGGCCTATCTGACCTTCATGGTGTTGATCGGCCCGGCGCTCTGGCTCTCCGGCATTATCTATCTGCTGTACGATCTCTGGAACGAGATCCCCGGTGCCGCCGACGGGCTGTTCGTGGTCGCCTTCCTGCATACGGCAGCGGCGTTCCTGATGGTCACCTTTGTCATCATCCACATCTACATGACCACCACCGGGAAGACGCCGCTACACTATATCAAGACCATGATCACGGGCGTCGAACGTGTTGAACTGACCGAGGTGGAGCGCGCCTACCTGGCTGAGGAGCACCCGGACCGACTAAAGGATTAGGGGGCGTTTGCTGGACGGCAGTGAGGGCGGGCGGTTATGCTCGGGCCATGCACAGCTTTCCAATCCGGCAGGGTGCCGTCCGTAAAAGGTCAATAACTCGATGAACATGCTCCGTTATCTCCTTCTTGGATTCGGCCTGCTGCCGCTCCCCATGTCAGCTCTGGCGGCGGCTGATCTGGTGCTGCAGAAGGTCACGGAAGACGTCTATGCCATTGTCGGCGACCTGGGAAATCGCACAGCGGAAAACCTGGGCAACAATGCCACCTTCGGATTTGTGGTCACCCCGGCCGGTGTCGTGCTGATCGACTCCGGCGGCACCTACCAGGGCGCGCAGCAACTGCATGCGGTGATCAAGCGCGTCACGGATAAACCGGTGATCACCGTCATCAATACCGGCGGCCAGGATCATCGCTGGATGGGGAATGGCTATTTCAGCCAGCAGGGTGCGAAGATTATGGCCCATCACAAAGCTGTGGCGGATCAGCAGGCGCGCAGCCGGGACCAGTTTATCGCGCAGGCGAATCTGGTCGGAGAGAAGGGCCTGGCCGGGACCGAAGCGAAGCATGCAGATGAACCCTATGGTGATGAGACCCGTTTCGTATCGGGGGGCGTCGAGTTTGAAATCTACCATGCCGGGCAGGCGCATACGCCGGGTGACAGTTATGTCTGGCTGCCCAAGCAGCGGGTGATGTTCACCGGCGATATAGTCTATACCGAGCGTATGTTGGGGGTGGGCAGCCAATCCAACAGCAGAAGCTGGATCAAGGTCTATGAATCCATGGCGGCATTTTCACCAGACGTGGTGGTGCCCGGCCATGGTCATCCCGCCACCCTGGCGAAGGCCGACGCCGACACCTACGGCTACCTGAAGTTTTTACGCGCCAGTGTCGGAGAGTTTTTCGAGAATGGCGGTGACATCTCACAAATCGGCACCATCGACCAGTCCCGGTACGCCTACCTGCTGAACCATGAAACCCTGGCGGGTAGAAATGCCCAGCAGGTCTACAGCGAGCTGGAATGGGAATAGCGGAACACCATCGCCCCTGCTCACGCGCTGATATTGGCGTGCCGTCAGCGTGCTCTTGTGGCAGGACTACAAGTTGCGGATGCGCCAGAATACCGGGAAGCGCGGCTTGCCGTGACGGGTCCAGCCGTGATGTTTGAACGTGATGATGCTGCCAATGGGTGGTGGCTCACGCCGTTCTGCATCGCTTAATCCCGAGCCAACTGAAAAGTGGGTGCCGTTCGGTAATTCCACCTGCAGCGAACCCACTAGACCCCGGTACTTGCCCTTGCCCGGGTTGTAGCCCACCACCTTGGCCTCGGCGTCGTCGAAGCGCTTGTATTTGCGCAGATACTCGCTGCGTCCTGGCTGGTACGGGGATGCCGCGGCACGCAACATGACACCCTCGCCATCCTGCGCCTCGATGGCATCCAGCACCTGTTCCAGGTGTGCCCGACCCGCGCAACGCGTCTGTGCGGCGATTCCAATTGGAGCGTACGGCCGTTGCGCCAGCCACTGCTCCACCACCTGCAGGCGCGCCTCGAACGGACCTGCCTGGCCCGGCGCATCGAAGATCAGATAACGGATCGCGTCCCAGCCCGGACCGGGTTCGCTGTCGCGCACAGTTGATAGCGTCGCCGCAAAGTGTCCACGTCCGGCCCACAATTCGCCGTCGACAGGAAAGGGTGGCAGGCTGGATCGTAAATGCCCGGGCAGGACAATGGCATCGCCACCCCGGCTCAGCATACGCGTACCGTCCCAATAGCCGCGCACGCCGTCGTACTTTTCACTTAACCACCAGCCGGTCGGGTCATCATCTGGATGCCAGATTGTGGCCAGCATCAAGCGCGGTACTTCAGACAGTGCAGGGTTGCTGAAGAATATGAAGCAGCACAGGCAAAGCAATTTTATGTCGAATAAACGAAGAGAGATTCTCATGGCCAACAAACTCCTTTTGTTGTGTAATAGAGAAACGGATACGTCAGATTGATAGCCCGATGACAGCTCGCCCTTACGAGTGTGAGGCATACCCATAAATTATCGACCGCTGGCCAACCATAACATGGTTCATCTTGTGAGTGCGGAGGAACACGCCAGAATGACAGCGACACAGCGCCCGCTGTCGGTTCATCCCCGCGAGTGCGGGGGAACACAAAGCCTGCTCCCGGAATGGTGGTCGCCCTAATGGCCATCCCCATGGGCGTGGGGAAGACTCCCCTCTATTCCTACCATGCAGCGGCGGCCAGGAAACACCCCCACGGGCGTGGGGAAGACAGCTGTCCAATCCATCGCAGGCTCCTGCCCAGAGAAACACCCCCACGGGCGTGGGGAAGACGACCCGAGAGCTCACGAAAAGGCCTAGACCATAGGAAACACCCCCACGGGCGTGGGGAAGACCATATTATCGTTTGTGGCCATTACGGCTGTGGCGAAACACCCCCACGGGCGTGGGGAAGACACGGGGAATTCGTCAAACTTGCGGCCTCGAACGGAAACACCCCCACGGGCGTGGGGAAGACCCTGGGAATTTTTTATCCAGATAATTTAGCCAGGAAACACCCCCACGGGCGTGGGGAAGACTATCTACGACGCGTATCCAATAACACACCGTCGGAAACACCCCCACGGGCGTGGGGAAGACCCTCGATTTTACAGGCGCCCTGCTCTCCGTCTGGAAACACCCCCACGGGCGTGGGGGAAGACTGGCACCAAACAACTGCAGGCTCATCCAATGCAGAAACACCCCCACGGGCGTGTGGAAGACTAAAATTGATCCTG
>JACDJC010001443.1_pt1 | contig 21041 bp, 17 predicted proteins | sample 7454191 | NCBI WGS metagenome assembly JACDJC01 (sample SAMN14253291, study PRJNA609438) | sludge metagenome | isolation source: sludge after 25d culture with pyrite and EDTA | collected 2018-12-20 | reverse complement strand
TCTTCATCCGCCGCCGCGACGGCGCGCCGATGGCCTTTGCCGGGGTGGCGGAAACCTGGGCGGGGCCGAACGGCGAGGAGGTTGATACTGTCGCGATCGTCACCACGGCGGCAGGCCCGGAAATGGCGATGCTGCATGAGCGTGTCCCGGTGACGATTGCGCCGAGTGATTTCGACCGCTGGCTCGATGTGATGACGGATGCCGACGAAGCGATGGCGATGCTGGTTGCGCCGTCGCGCGGGACATTCGTCTGGCATGAAGTCTCGACGGCGGTGAACCGCGTGGCCAATGACAGCGCCGAGCTGATCCGCCCCAGCAGCCCGGAAGACATCGCCATCGCCGAGGCCGCAAGTAAAAGGCCGAAGGAGCGGGCGAGGAAAATTTCCGAGGAAGACAGCGGACAGGGTTCGCTGTTCTAGAGGCTTGCCGTTCTAGGATCTGTTCGGAAAAATGTTCAGCGCTGCGTATTGCAGCAGCATGATTGTCTTGGCGTCTCTGATGCGCCCGTCGGCAATCATCGCAAACGCTTCGGCGAATGGCAGTTCGAGCGTTTCGATATCCTCACCCTCATGCGCAAGCCCGCCGCCGTTGCCGATTTTCATGTCCGGCTGATATTCGGCGACGAAGAAGTACAGCTTTTCGGTCACCGCCCCCGGACTGGTGAAGGCTTCAAAGATTTTCCGGATCGGACCGAGACGGTAGCCGATCTCCTCTTCCGCCTCGGAACGGATGCGTGCCTCCGGTTCGGCGTCATCCAGTGAGCCCGCCGGCGCTTCCACCAGCAGGCCGTCATATCCGTTGGCATAGGTGGGATAGCGGAACTGGCGGATCAGGATGACGGTCTGGTGCGCGAGATTATAGGGCAGGATGGTCACGCCGTCGCCGCGATCGAAGGTCTCCCGCTTCTGGGTCTGCCATTCGCCGCTGGAGCGCCGCCAGTCGAAGGTTGTGGCGCGCAGCTTGTACTTGTTGTCCGAGAGCAGCCGGACGTCCTTGATGCGAATGCGGTCGCTCACGCTCATGCGGTTACCTTACAATATGGATCGGAGTTTCGCTCAGGGCGTCATCGGCCGGCCGTCGAGCCATTTGGCGAAGACGACGCGCTCCTGCTCTTCGTAGTCGAGCGTTTCATAGAACGCCTGCACGCGGGTGTTGTCGGCGCGAACCAGCAACTGAAGTTTTTCAACGCCGCGCTGGCGCAGCCAGTTTTCAGCCGCGGTCATGATCGCGCGGCCGTATCCTTTTTTATGATGATCGGGATCGACAGCGACATAATAGACCCAGCCGCGATGTCCATCATGCCCGACCATGACGGTCGCGACGATGGCGTTGCCGCCGCGGCCGACGAGAATATCCGAATTCGGCTTTGCGCGCGCCCGCGCAATATCCGCCTGCGGTTCGTTCCATGGCCGTGTGAGTTCGCATCGTTCCCACAGTGCGACAACCGCCGGGATGTCGGCGTCGGCGATGGCGGTCACCGCAAGTTCGCTGCCGGAAGCGGAGGTCACAGCACCTTGCCTGGATTCATGATGTTGTGCGGATCCAGCATGGCCTTGATCGAACGCATGATATCGAGCGCGACCGGGTCCTTGACGTGCGGGAGTTCGTCGCGCTTGAGAACGCCGATGCCGTGCTCGGCGGAAATCGAGCCTCCGTGTCTGGCAACGACCGCGTGAACCGCGTCGTTCACATCATGCCACCGCGCAAGATAGGCCGCCGTGTCGGCGCCGATCGGCTGGCTGACATTGTAGTGGATGTTGCCGTCGCCGAGATGACCGAATGCGAAAGGCCGCGACCCGGGGATCAGCTTCAGCACCGCGGCGTCGGCTTCGCGCAGAAAAGCTGGCACGGCAGCGACCGGCACGGAAATATCGTGCTTGATCGAGCCGCCTTCCGGCTTCTGGGCGGGTGAGATGACCTCGCGCAGCTTCCAGAATGCGTTGCGCTGATCGAGATTGGCGGCGATCACGGCGTCGTGGACGATGCCGTCCTCCATGCCTTTGGTCAGGATTGCTTCGATGGTGTCGCGGGCATCGTCGCGGGAGGAAGAGATTTCCATCAGCACATACCAGGGATGGCGGCCTTCCAGCGGCGCGCGTATCGACAGGCCGTGCTTGACCACGAAGTCGATGGCGATCTGCGGGATCAGCTCGAAACTGGTCAGGCTCCCCGCCGCGATGCCGCGGGAGATGTCGAGCATCGTGAGCGCGTCGTCCGGCGATGTGATTGCGGCGAACGCGGTCTCGACGGAGCGGGGCTTTGGAAACATCTTCAATGTCGCCGCCGTGATGAAACCCAGCGTGCCTTCCGCGCCGACGAAGAGATCGCGCAGGTCGTAGCCGGTGTTGTCCTTCTTCAGGCTGGACAGGCCGTGCATGATGCGCCCGTCGGCAAGCACGACTTCAAGCCCGAGCACGAGATCGCGCGCCACGCCATAGGCCAGCGCGGCGATGCCGCCTGCGTTGGTGGAGAGATTGCCGCCGATGGTGCAACTGCCCTCGGCACCGAGCGAGAGCGGAAACAGCCGGTCGGCATCCGAGGCGCGCTGCTGCGCGTTGGCGAGGATCACGCCGGCTTCGACGGTCATGGTGTTGGACTGCGTATCCACCGCGCGGACCTTGTCGAGGCGGCGCATCGAGACCACGACCTCGCTGTTGTGCGGAATCTGGCCGCCGACAAGGCCGGTATTGCCGCCCTGCGGCACCAGCGCGGTTTTCGTTTCGGTGGCGAGTTTGCAGACCGCCGCGACTTCTTCCGTCGAGCCGGGGCGCAGGATCAGCGGGGAGTGACCGCTGAACAGGCCGCGTTCTTCGGTCAGGTAAGGAGCGGCTTCATGCGGATCGGTGACCGCGTATTTATCGCCGACGATGGCCTTGAAGCGCGCGAGCAGTTCGGGAGACAGGGCGACTGACGGCGGCTGCACGATGTTCATGTTGTTCTTGTTCCTGACGTGATCAGCTTCTTGGTATGGCGGCACGCTGCAGGCGGTCGTTGATGGCTTCGCCAAGACCTTCATGCGGAATCGGCATCACCGCGATGGCGCAAGGGCCTTTGGCATCGAGGTCGCGAAGATAGCCGAAAAGATTCGCCGCAGCTTCCACCAGATCGCCAGCTTCCGACAAATTCATGACGGTGGCGCGCTCCGAGCCGGGGAGATGCTGCGGGCCAAAGGCGAGCAAGGCTTCGCCAGCCTCCAGTGCGCGTGCATTCAGCCGCACCGTTGTTCGCGGCGCGTAGTGCGAGGCCAGCATGCCCGGCGCAAGCGGCTGGCTATCGGTCGCGCCGGTGTCTTCCGGCATTCGCGCGAGCTTGTCGCCGAGCACACGTTCGATGTCCTCGCGCGGCAGGCCTCCGGGGCGCAGCAGAAAAGGTATCTCGAAGCAGCCGACGATGGTTGATTCGACGCCGACCGAGACCGGCCCGCCATCCACGATCAGGTCGATGCGTCCGTCGAGATCGCCGAGAACATGCTCCGCCATTGTCGGTGAAACATGCCCTGAGATATTGGCCGATGGCGCGACCACGGGCTTTCCGAACGCGCGCAGAATCTCGCGCGCCATCGGATGGGCCGGGACGCGCACCGCGATCGTCTCAAGTCCGGCGGTTGCGAGATCGGATACCGGGCAGCCGGCAGCCTTCGGCAGCACCAGTGTCAGAGGCCCGGGCCAGAACGCCCCCGCCAGCCGCAGGCTGGTCTCATCGAAACGCGCGATTTGCCGGGCGGCCTGCAGGTCGCTGACATGGGCGATCAGGGGATTGAAGGCAGGGCGGCCCTTGGCTTCGTAAAGCCGCGCCACGGCACGGGCGTTGGTGGCGTCGGCGCCAAGGCCGTAGACGGTTTCGGTCGGAAACGCGACAAGTCCTCCGTCCTCAAGGCAGCGGGCGGCGGGCGCAGCCGCGCCATTTGCCGGAATCATCGTTGTCTTCAGGCCAAGTTTCATCGCATGAGCCGCGCCACCGATGGCGTGTAAGGAGGGATTTATCTTCTTATACAGCTTCTTGCGGTTCGCGAGAGCGGAGGCTATACCGGCGCCCACGTCGGAGTATAGCGCAGCCCGGTAGCGCACCTGCTTCGGGAGCAGGGGGTCGCAGGTTCAAATCCTGCTACTCCGACCATAACCCGCAGAAAATAAAGGAATTTTTCTGGTCCGCGCATGCGCGGACAGGGTCGGCTTACGCCTCGGACAGTCCGTACCGGACGGGGTCAGCGGCTGCTGACCCGGGACCAGTTCTCGCCGCCGCAAATCGCTCCGACACACCCCTCAACGCGGAGCGTCCTCGGCCCCGTGAACAGGACCTTGCCGTCATAAACCTTGCCGTCGTCGCCATTGTAAATGCGGCCGGTCCATGTGCCGGGGCCGGTGGGAACCATGCCAATGAACAACTGCACGCCGATCATCGGGCGGGATGCCAGGGCTGGATCCGGATTCTTGTCGTCGGTCTGCGGCCGGCCGGTGGCGGGGTCGATCGGCTCGCGCAGCCAGGCCACTCTGCCGCAGAGCGCGCGCCCGCATTGGGTCACCTGAATCCGGGCATCGCCCTTTTCAGTCAGCCAGAGTCCATGGGGGCCGTCGTCCGCCCATGACGCCGCACTCCAACCGGCGGCCAGAAAAAGCAGCGCGAAAAAAAGATTCAATTTTGAAGTCATGGCCAGCCTGTATTTCCGTCGCCCTAAGTCCCCGCGCGAACCTATACAGCCAAGGCGGTTATTCAAGGCGATGAGCGCAGGCGGCCTGCGTGTTTTTGGTGATTGTCACTTCGCGGTCACCATCCGGAGGCGCATGCGCGCCGATTGGCCGCACAAGCATCCTGCCGGCTTGAAATGTCAGCCTTCTCAGCCTTCCTGGAGCGGAGAACGACCCAAAAATACATGCGGGATATTGCTTTCGCGGCGGACTTTGCCCCCTTATACAGAGGCTTGATTCAGGCCATTTTGATGCTGCCGAGCCGGTCGAGGGCATGCACGAGCTTATTCGCGATATTACCTTTTCGATCCTGTTTGCCTGGGTGCTTGGCCTTGCCGCGCATTTTTTCCGGCAGCCTTTGATCCTTGCTTATCTGGTCGGCGGCTTCGTTATCGGCCCACACGGTATCGGCTGGGTGAAATCGCAGGAATCGATCAGCACGATTTCCGAACTCGGCCTGATTTTCATGCTGTTCATGATCGGGCTCGAAATCGACCTGAAGAAGATCATCCGGGCAGGCAAGGTGATCCTGTTCGCTGCGGGCGGACAATTGACCGGCGCGTGCCTGCTCGGTCTCGCGTTCTTTGTCGCCATCGGCCTGTCGCTGGGAGGCGGCAAGTTCGATGCGCTTTATCTGACGGTGGCCTGCGCGCTGTCGAGCACGGTCATCATCGTCAAGGTTCTCTACGAGAAACGCGAACTCGATACGCTGCCGGGGCGCATCACGCTCGGTATCCTGGTGCTTCAGGATATTTTCGCGATCCTGTTCCTCGCGATCCAGCCCAGCCTCGACAATCTGCAAATCAGCATCGTGCTGGTGTCGGTCGGGCGCGTCGGGGTGCTGGTCGCGACGGCGATGATCCTCAGCCGCTTCGTGTTGCCCCGGATATTTCACCAGATCGCGCGCAACCCTGAACTGGTGATGCTCGGCGCGCTGGCATGGTGCTTTCTGATCGGCGAGGTCGCCGAGCGCCTGCACCTGTCGCGGGAGATGGGCTCGCTGGTGGCGGGCGTCTCGCTCTCGACATTCCCTTACGCGCTCGACGTCACGGCGAAGGTGACGACGCTGCGGGACTTCTTCATCACGCTGTTCTTCGTCGCGCTTGGCATGACGATCCCGATTCCGAATTCGTCCACGATCTGGCTCGCGCTGATCATCGCGCTGTTCACGGTGGTGAGCCGCGTCCTCACGACATTCCTGCCGCTCTATTTCATGAAGCAGGGATTGCGCGCCAGCCTGCTGCCTGCGCTCAACCTGGCGCAGATCAGCGAGTTTTCGCTGGTCATCATCCAGACCGGCATTATCGCGAACCACATCACGCCCGAGACGTCCAGCGCCGCGTCATTTGCCTTTGTGATTCTGGCGGTGCTGTCGACGTTCGTCATCATGCGCAGCGATCCGATCACGCGCTGGATGATCCGCCTCCTGAAACGGATCGGGTTTCGCGATCTGGATCACGGGGACGCTTCCGGTGACGAGCACGGCGAAGGCCACGGTACGGCGCGGCGGATCGTCATCCTCGGATTTTTCCGGGCGGCGAGCGCGCTGGTCAGTGAGATCGAGCGCCAGAACAAATCCCTGCTCGACCAGATCAGCGTGGTGGACTTCAACCCCAATGTCTTCCGCACGCTGACCGCGCGCGGCATTCACGTCATCTATGGCGACATCAGCAATATCGACACCCTGCTTCACGCCGGTGTCGGCAAGGCCGAGATCATCATTCTCAGTGTTCCGGATTCGCTGCTCAAGGGCGCCAACAACGAGAAACTGGTTCGCCATGTCCGTTCGATGAATCCGGACGCGAAGATCATCTCGACGGCGGACCTGCTGGCGGACGTGTCCGATATTTACGCGGCAGGCGCGGACTACGTCACCGTGACCCGTCTCACCGATGCGGCGGAACTCTACAAGGTCATTGATGCTGCCGATCAGGGCCTGCTGGAGGAAAAGCGCGCCGAGATGGACAACCTCCTCAGCGAGCGCCGGGAAGTGCTGCCCTGACTCGTGGTTTCCCTTGACCGCTGCGCCGGGCGCATTTCGCTCCGCGAAAGCGTTGGCTGTTTAAAACCGTAAAATCGGGCCGGCGATGCGAAAATCCGGCCTTGCCGGGATTTGGCGGGGCCATATCTCTCGTTTCGGGGGCCGCAGATGACGGCCATGTGGCGGCGGCGGTTGCGTGAGCGCGCGCGCTGCGTCATACGATCTGCACCTTTTTAAGAGCGCGAGTCCGTTATGGCCCATTCTATCCCAGAAGTCCTGAAGGCGTTTGCCGCCGGTGAAATCGTTGTCGTCACCGATGACGACGACCGCGAAGGCGAGGGCGATCTCATCGTCGCGGCAACCCTCTGCACGGCGGAGAAGATGGCGTTCATCATCCGCCATACCTCGGGCATCGTGTGCGCGCCGATCACCGCCGACAACGCCCGGCGCCTGCGGCTCGATCCGATGGTCGCCAACAACGACTCCAACCACACCACCGCCTTCACGGTGTCGATCGACTACAAGCCCGGCATGACCACCGGCATTTCCGCCGAGGAGCGCACCGTCTGCTGCCGCGCCCTGGCCAATCCGAACGCCGGCGCCAGCGACTTCGCGCGCCCCGGTCACATCTTCCCGCTGATCGCGCGCGATGGCGGCGTGTTGCTGCGCTCCGGCCATACCGAGGCGGCGGTCGATCTGTGCAAGCTGTGCGATCTTCCGCCGGTCGGCGTGATCAGTGAACTGATGAACGACGACGGCACGGTCATGAAGGGCGAGCAGGTCGTGCAATTCGCGGCCAAGCACAACCTCAAGCATGTCACCATCGCCGACATGATCTCGTACCGGCAGGCGCGCGAGAAGCTGATCGAGCGTGTATCCACCTTCACCGTGGACAGCCCGATCGGACAGCTCGATGGATATGCCTACCGTTCGCCGTTCGATCCGATCCACCACGTCGCCTTCGTCTACAAGGGCGTCGGCGACGGCCAGAATGTGCTGACGCGCTTTCACAAGCCGAACATCATCAAGGACATCTTCTTCGGCTCGGGCAAGATTCACGCCGCGCTCGAGCATTTCAAGAAGAATGGCAGCGGCGTGCTGGTCTATCTGCGCGACGGCGCGGCCGGCGTGCCCGTGGCGCCGCTGGCCGAAGATCATTCGGCGGAGGCCGATCGTCATCGCCAGTGGCGCGAAGTCGGCGTCGGCGCACAGATCCTGCGCGATCTCGGCGTCACCTCGATCCGCCACCTCACGTCATCGGCGCACGACTACAAGGGCCTCTCCGGATTCGGCATCGAAATCGTCGCCAACGAGCCGTTCGAGAACTGACCGTCTTGCGGGCCTGCCAGGGCTGGAACTGGTTTTGCCCTTGCAACCTGTCGCCGACGATTTATCGTGATTTGAGAACAGCAGAAGCAAGCTGAAAGGATAGTGTCATGAGTGCCCGTCCGCAGACCAAGGACAAACCCGCCAAGCCGGCATTCCATTGGGATGATCCGTTCCTGCTTGACGATCAGTTGACCGAAGACGAGCGGATGATCCGCGACACCGCACGCGCCTATGCGCAGGAGAAGCTGCTGCCGCGCGTCACGCAGGCCTACATCGAGGAAAAGACCGATCGCGAAATCTTCAACGAGATGGGCGAACTCGGCCTGATCGGCGTCACGCTGCCGGAAGAATACGGCTGCGCCAATGCGAGCTATGTCGCCTACGGTCTGGTCGCGCGCGAGATCGAGCGCGTCGATTCCGGTTACCGCTCGATGAACAGTGTGCAGTCGTCGCTGGTGATGTATCCGATCTATGCCTATGGCGACGAGACCCAGCGCAAGACGTATCTTCCCAAGCTCGCGACCGGCGAGTGGGTCGGCTGCTTCGGTCTGACCGAGCCGGACGCCGGCTCCGATCCCGATGGCATGAAGACCCGCGCCGAGAAGGTGGCCGATGGCTATCGCCTGACCGGATCGAAAATGTGGATTTCCAACGCGCCGATCGCCGACGTGTTCGTGGTCTGGGCGAAGTCCGCCGCGCATGACAACAAGGTTCGCGGCTTCATTCTCGAGAAGGGCATGAAGGGCCTGTCCGCGCCGAAGGTCGGCGGCAAGCTCTCGCTGCGCGCCTCGATCACCGGCGAGATCGTGCTCGACGGCGTCGTGGTGCCGGAAAGCGCGCTGCTGCCGAACGTCTCGGGTCTTGCTGGCCCGTTCGGCTGTCTCAACCGCGCGCGCTATGGCATTTCATGGGGCGCGATGGGCGCGGCGGAAGACTGCTTCACCCGCGCACGGCAATACACGCTCGACCGCAAGCAGTTCGGCCGTCCGCTGGCCGCCACGCAGCTTGTGCAGAAGAAGCTCGCGGACATGGAAACCGAGATCGCGCTCGGCCTGCAAGGCTCGCTGCGCGTCGGCCGCCTGATGGATGAAGGCAAGATGGCGCCCGAGATGATCTCGATCATGAAGCGCAACAATTGCGGCAAGGCGCTCGATATCGCCCGCGTGGCGCGCGACATGCACGGCGGCAACGGCATCTCGTCAGAGTATCATGTGATGCGCCACGCGCAGAACCTCGAGACCGTGAACACCTACGAGGGCACCCACGACATCCATGCTCTCATCCTCGGCCGCGCCATCACCGGCATTCAGGCGTTCTCGTAAGGGCGGGTGAAGTCTAAGATTCTCATCACAAAGATTGTCATGCCCGGGCTTGTCCCGGGCATCCACGTCTATCTTCTTTCCACAGCGAATGTCTCAAGACGTGGATGGCCGGGACAAGCCCGGCCACGACGAGCAAGAGGTCGAGTGTCGCACAGGTTCTCGAGGACTCCAGGTACCGACTGACGAGCGCAGGTAGAATCCATGAGCACTGAAGACGACATCCCCTTCAACAAGGATTTTCCCCTTAAGCCCGGCGTCGTGGACGAGGTGGTCCCGGGCGTGCGGCGGGTGTTATGCGACAACCCGAGCCCGTTCACCTTCACGGGCACGGTGAGCTACATTGTCGGCAAGGGAAATGTCGCGATCATTGATCCTGGCCCGATCGACGAGGCCCACACGCAGGCGCTGCTGAACGCCGTGCGCGGCGAGACGGTCACGCATATCCTCGTCACCCATACCCACAACGATCATTCGCCCGGCGTTGCCGCGCTCAAGGCGGCGACAGGGGCGACGGTTTATGCCGAAGGCCCGCATCGGGCCTCGCGTCCGGCCTATGCCAGCGAAACCCGCGCCACCGAATCCGGCGGCGACAGGAATTTCCGTCCCGATGTGACGCTGAAGGACGGCGATGTTGTCGAGGGTGACGGCTGGCGGCTTGAAACGGTCGCCACACCCGGACACACCGCGAATCACATCGCCTTCGCCTGGCAGGACCGGAACCTGACATTCGTCGGCGATCACGTCATGGGCTGGTCCACCTCCATCGTCGCGCCGCCCGACGGGTCGATGGTCGATAAAATGTCCTCGCTTGAACGTCTCGCGGATCGCAGCGAGCAGCTTTATTTCTCCGGCCATGGTCCTGAAATTCCGGATGCCGTGCGGTTCGTGAAGTTTCTCATCCGCCATCGCAAGGCGCGCGAGGCGTCGATCCTGCACCGGCTCGCCAAGGGGGAGGCCGACATTCCGACCATCGTGCGTGCGAGCTATATCGGCATCGACCCGCGGCTGGTGGGCGCGGCCGGCTATTCGGTGCTGGCGCATCTTGAGGATCTGGTGGCGCGCGATGTCGTCGCCACCGACGGCGACCCGACGATCGACGGCAGCTACCGCTTGGTCGCGCCCTTGGCCTGAGGCTTGGCCGGCGTAATCAGCTTTTTCACCGGCTGTGCGTTGTCCACCGCATCGTTGAGTTCTTCCGCGAACTTGATGATGCGCGCCGCGTTGGAGCCGAGATCGTGCTCGAAATAGCGCGACGATGAGCGCATGTCGACGCGGGCGCTGTCGCCGTCCGGCGTCACGCGGATCGCGATATCCTCACGAAAACCCATCACCGGCGTGCGGGCCACCGCCTCGATGCGCCCGATCCGCTGGGGCGGCAGGGGCGGGCGTTCGTCGATCACCAGCCACTTGTGCCGGTGAACCAGACGCTGGGCCATCTCATAGGCTTTCTGCACCGGAACGTCGATGCTGACCGGCTCGACATCGGGATAGGCGGCGCGTTGCTGCTCGGCGGAATAGAGGCCGGCATAGACCGCCGGGTTGGCGCCGTCGCCGGCGCGCAGCCGCGCCAGCGCCTCGAAGCGCGGCGGATCAATCGGATCGGTGGTGATGTCGTGGATCGCCGGCAGGGTGCGGTACTGGAACGCAAGATAGGCCGGGTAGGCCAGAATGGCGGCGTCGATCAGGAATGCCAGCAGGATCCGGCTCATGCCGCGCGAGCCGTTCTGCCAGATAGCGGCGAAGGCGGCGAGGCCGACCAGAATCGAGAGACCGGCGCAGGCCAGCGCGCCGAAGAATGTCGTCAGCGCCGGTTTGAAATCGAGGACGCCGAAGCGCACGATCACCACCGCGACAATGGACGATACCAGCGAAAACACGGCGAGGCGCCGCGACCACGACGCGAGCGCCGAGATCGGCTCCATCTGGTAAGCGGCGGCAATCCGGCGGGCCATGCCTTAAATCCGTGTCTGCGGGGTCTGAAAGGACGCGCGGGTGACCTACCGCATTTTCAGGGGTGGTGGGAAGCGCGTTCGGGGAACCCGAGACGAAAATGCCCGGCGCGAGGCCGGGCATTTCTGATCAGGGCAAGCCGCTTCAGGCGGCCGCGGTCGGGAGCTGATAGTCCTTGAACTGGTCCCGGAGCGCGGTCTTCAAAATCTTGCCGGTGGCGGTGTGCGGAATGGCGTCCACAAACTGAACGTCATCCGGCATCCACCATTTGGCGATCTTGCCGTCCATGTATTGCAGGATTTCGTCTCGGCTTGCCTGCTGATCGGGCTTGAGCTGCACGATCAGGAGAGGCCGCTCATCCCACTTGGGATGATAGACGCCGATCACGGCAGCTTCGAGCACCTTCGGGTGGCCGACCGCGAGATTCTCAAGATCAATCGACGAAATCCACTCGCCGCCCGACTTGATCACGTCCTTTGAACGGTCGGTGATCCGCATGTAGGCCTCGGCGTCGATGGTGGCGACATCGCCGGTGTCGAAGAAGCCCTTGTCGTCGAGAATGTTCGTCTCCACGCGATAATAGCCCTTCGCGACGGCCGGCCCACTCACCTTGAGGCGGCCGAACGTCTTGCCGTCCCATGGCAGTTCCTTGCCGTTGTCGTCGGTGATCTTCATCTGCACGCCGAACGGCGGATATCCCTGCGTCTGCAGGATATCGAGCCGCGCTTCGCCGGTAAGGCTCGCGAACGGGGGCTTGAGCGCGCCGACGGTGCCGATCGGGCTCATCTCGGTCATGCCCCAGGCGTGGCGCACTTCGCAGCCCATGTCGACGAACGACTTGATCATGGAGCGCGGCATGGCCGAGCCGCCGCAGATCACGACCTTGAGGTCGGGCAGGGTCTTCTTCTCGGCGGCCATATGCTGCAGCAGCATCAGCCACACCGTCGGCACACCCGCGGTGTAGGTCACCTTCTCGGTCGAGAGCAGTTCGTAGACCGAGGCGCCGTCGAGCTTGGCGCCCGGCATCACCAGCTTGGTGCCCATGGTCGGCGCCGAGAACGCGATGCCCCAGCTATTGGCGTGGAACAGCGGCACGACCGGCAGCATTGTATCGCTGGCACGGGTGCCCAGCGCGTCGGTGTTGTTCGCCATCAGCGCGTGGAGGACATTCGAGCGATGCGAGTACAGAACGCCCTTCGGATCGCCGGTGGTGCCGGAGGTGTAGCACATCGCGGCGGCGGTGTTCTCGTCGAACTCCTTCCACTGGAAGTTGCCGTCGACTTCGGCGATCCACTCTTCATAGGAGATCGCGTTCTTCAGCGTGGTCTGCGGCATGTGGGCCTTGTCCGTGAACACAATGTAGCGTTCGACGGATGGCATCTTGTCGGCGATCTTTTCCAGCAGCGGAACGAAGGTCAGATCGGTCATCATGATGCGGTCTTGCGCATGATTGACGATCCAGACGATCTGGTCGGGGAACAGCCGCGGATTCACGGTATGGCAAATGGCGCCGATGCCCATGATGCCGTACCATGCTTCAAGATGACGCCAGGTATTCCATGCAATGGTGGCGACACGATCGCCGAGCTTGATGCCGTGCCTGTCGAGCTGCTGACCGACCTTCAGCGCGCGGGCGCGGATTTCAGCATAGTTGGTACGGTGGATAGGTCCTTCGACCGATCGCGTCACGACTTCCTGCTTGCCGTGAATGGCCGCCGCGTGGTCGATAATCCGATGACACAACAACGGCCAATTTTGCATCAATCCAAGCATCCGTATCTCCTCCTCAAGGCAGTCTTGTTGTTTGGTGATTGCGCTCCCCGAAGGGACCTGAATGAACTCTAGCGCGGACAAGGCGGGCCGCAAATGGCCTTCTGGCTGGCATGCCACCCCCCGGCGGCCCGTGTCTGCAACCTTCGCGGTTGCGCTGGTTCTTATCGTCGCGGCTTCAACCGAGGCAAGCGCTAAAGTGCCGCTGCCGCGGCCTCGCCCGGCGGAGGCGCCAGCGGCTAAAAACAAGCCGTCCGATGAAAAAGAATCCTCTTCCGGTGCGCCTTCGCAGCCGGAAATAACCAGGCCGGCTGAACTTTCGGCCTGCCGGCAGTCCCTGACGGACAGCATCGCCATCGCGCCCTCGATCCCGCCGATCAGGGGGCCGGGCGGCTGCGGCGGCGAGGATCTGGTCCGGCTTGAAGCGATTGTGCTGTCACCGACTCAGCGCGTGACGGTCAAGCCCGCCGCCATCCTGCGCTGCACGATGGCTGCGGCGGTCGCGGACTGGGTGCGCAACGATATCGCGCCATTGGCGGTGTCGCTCGGCACCACGGTCAGCGAACTCGATAATTTCGATTCCTTCGAGTGCCGCGGCCGCAACCGCGTCAAAGGCGCGAAGCTGTCCGAGCATGGCCTCGCCAATGCGCTGGACGTGCGCGGCCTGAAGTTCGCCGACGGCAAGACGCTCTCGCTGACCGACCGCGCGGTCCCGCGCGAGACGCGCGAGAAGGTGCTGGCGTCGGTCTGCGCGCGGTTCACCACCGTTCTGGGACCGGGATCGGACTGGTATCATGAGGATCACATCCACCTCGACCTCGCCCAGCGGCGCAACAACTTCAAACTGTGCCAGTGGGGTGTCTATGAGCCGATGCCGGCAATCGCGCCCCTGATGCCGGCGCCGCGTCCGGACGGAGCGCCGCCACGTCCCGCAGCCGACGGCAACACCGCGCCTGAGCAGGCATCGGACGATGCGCTCGATGCAGATTCAGGCGGAGTGACAGAGAGCCAAGCGGTGTCCAGACCGCGCCGCTAGCTGTCGCGGGCAGAACGACGGCGCGCGGCAACCGCCAACAAAAAAGCGCCGGGTCATCCGGCGCTTTTTTTCAGTTCATGGCTTGTCGCCGATCAGTACTGGCCGATACCGCCACCCTGAAGGGCCATCTTCGAGTTGACCGGCGAGTCACCCTGCTTCGGGTCGAGGACCACAACGACGGTGCCTTGCTTGGCGCGGCTGTAAAGATCAATCACGTCCTCGTTGGTCATGCGGATGCAGCCCGAGGAAATCGACGCGCCGATATATTCCGGCTGGTTGGTGCCGTGAATACGGAACAGCGTGTCGCGGTTGCCCTGATAGAGATAGAGCGCGCGGGCGCCGAGCGGATTGTCCGGGCCGCCGGGGACGGATTGCGGCAGGCCTTCGATGCGCTTGTGGATGTCCGCGGTGGGCGTCCACTTCGGCCATTCCTGCATGTTGCCGACGCGGGCGATGCCCGAGAACGCGAGCGCTTCTTCGCCGACGGTGATGCCGTAACGGATCGCCTTGCCGCCTTCGAGCACGTAGTAGAGGTAATGATTGTCGGAATCCACGACGATCGAACCCGGCAATTCCTTGCGGTGATAGTTGACGATCGCACGACGGAACGGCGCTGCAACTTCCACCTTGTCATAGCGCGCCTTGGCCAGCAGTTCCTTGTCGCGTGGCTTCAAACTCGCTTCCGGAGACTTCTCATAGGTGGCCGAGGTCGCCTGCATGCAGCCGGCGAGCGAAAGACCTGCGAGAACGACAATAATCTTTGAGCCGATCGAGGACATTCCGAAGTTCCAATGGGGTGCGGAGGGCGTCTTCACGCTGAAATTAACCGGAAGATGCTTCCGATTTCGTTACCCCCTTTTTGCGCCGAAACAGGCAGTATTTCCAGAGCTTCGAGACCGGTTTTGCTCTGCAGCAGCGGACCTGTTGCATTTGCGCCGCAGGGCCGGGGACGAATAAGCCGGACCCTGCCCAAAACCCCGGCAAGTCCCGGGCTTTTGGCCCTTGGCCCCTTTGAATGGTTCCCCGCAAGCCGGTCGAATCCAGCCCTGTCCCCGCCTCGCCGCCGAATCGCTCGCCCGGTTTTGATCGCGCGTGATCGGGATGATCCGGCCCGTCCCGCAGGGGCGGCCGTCTGGCTTGCCGAAGGCTGCGTCACGGGAAGCCGGGCTGGCCCGCTATCCCGTGTGACAGTTGTATGTCCCGCAACGGAGTCCAGTGAAAATCCCGGCGATTGCGCTTTCGCCGTGGATGGACGACAGGTAATTCGCGAAAGAGATTCCTGGAGTCGCTCATGCTGTCGGTCTTCGTTCCCGCGTCGTCCTCCCTGAAGAAGTTCGACAAGGTCGAGGCCGATGCGTTGCCGCCGGACGCGATCTGGATCGACCTCAAGTCGCCGTCGCCCGGCGAGGACAAGGCGGTCGAAAAGCTGGTCGGAATTGAAATCCCGACCCGCGAGGACATGCAGGAAATCGAGATTTCCAGCCGCCTCTATATCGAAAACAACGCGCGCTACATGACCGCGACCCTGATGTGCGCGACCGATTCCGGCAATCCGCGCACCACACCGGTGACCTTCATCCTGACCGATCATCGCCTTGTCACGGTGCGCTATGACGAGCCGAAGCCGTTCGCGCTGATCGCGGCGAAACTCGCGCGGAATTGTCCCGCCACCATCACCGGCGACGGCATCCTGCTCGAACTGCTCGATGGCGTGATCGACCGCTGCGCCGACATTCTGGAGCGCGCGGGCGCCGATGTCGACGCGGTATCGTCGCAGATTTTCGAGCCGTCCGCCGAGAAGGGCCACGCCCGCAGCTATTCCCAGATCCTGCTGACGATCGGCAAGAAAGGCGACCTCACCTCGAAGGTCCGCGAAAGCCTTGTGTCCATCGGCCGCCTGATTTCCTTCGTCACGGTCGAGACCGACGCCGGGCGCTGGAGCAAGGAGCAGAAGGCGCAGTTCAAGACCCTGCAGCGCGACGTGTCATCGCTGACCGATCATGCGTCCTATCTGTCGAACAAGATCACCTTCGTGCTCGATGCCATGCTCGGCGTCGTCAATCTTGAACAGAACAACATCATCAAGCTGTTCTCGGTGATGGCCGTGGTGCTGATGCCGCCGACGCTGATCGCGTCGATCTACGGCATGAACTTCAAGATGATGCCGGAACTCGAACAGCCATGGGGCTATCCGCTGGCATTGCTGGCGATGCTGTTCGCAGCGGTTCTGCCTTACATGTTTTTCAAGTGGAAGCGCTGGCTGTAGCTACTTTGCGATCTTTCCGATCGCCGCCCTGATCGGCTTTGCCGCGGCATCGTAATCCGACCACGCCCTGGTCCTGGCCAGCAGCGAAGGCACCGTCCGCACGGTATACTTCTTTGGGTCAAGATCGCTGCGCACCTGTGTCCATGTCAGTGGCATGGAGACCGTCGCGCCGTCTCGCGCGCGGGGGGAAAGCGGCGCCACCGCGGTCGATGTCTTGTCGTTGCGCAGGTAGTCGAGGAAAATTTTGCCTTCGCGCTGCTTCTTCGACATGTTGAGCAGGTAGTGCTCGGGGCTGTCCGCCGCCATCTGCTGACAGACAGCCTGCGCGAAGGCCTTGGCCGTCTTCCAGTCGATCCTGTCTTTCTTCGTGTCTTTCAGCGGCGTGACGACATGCAGGCCCTTGCCGCCGGTGGTCTTGCAGAAACTTTCCAGCCCGAGATCCGCCAGCCTTTCGCGCATTTCGCGTGCGGCGTCGACGACCGCGGAAAACGCGACATCGGGTGACGGGTCGAGATCGAACACCAGCCGTCCCGGCACATCGGGTTCGCCGGGCGCGCAATTCCACGGATGCAATTCGAGGCCGCCGATCTGCGCGACGGCGACAAGGCCCTCGACGCGATCAATCTGCACATAGGGCTTGCGGCCGCCCGAGACTTTCACGACGTCGATCAGTTTTGACATGCCGGGCATGGCGTGACGCTGGAAGAACGTTTCGCCGCCGATGCCGTCGGGCGCACGAAGGATCGAGCAGGGGCGGCCCTTGATATGGGCGATCAGCCAGTCGCCGACCTGCTCCATGTAATGCGCGAGATCGAGCTTGGTGACGGGCTCGCCATCACCGCCGTCCGGCCACATCGCCTTGCCCGGATGCGAAATCGTCACGCCCATGATGGTGTTGTTTGCGGACGCACGAGCGGTTTTCGTGGCTTTGGCGCTCGCCTTCGCTGACAGTTTCGCGACGTGGGTGCCTGATGGTTTGTCCGGCGTCACCTCACGGGCCGGCTTGTCTTTTCGCAAGCTCTTGAACGCTGCCTGCCGGACCATGTTGTCGCCGGTCCATCCTGCGAATTCGATCTCGGCGACGAGGTCGGGCTTCAGCCAGTGAACCTCCGCTGTTTTCTTCGGCGCGTTCTCGCCGCCAAACGGGTTCTTCGTCGCGGCATGCGACTTCAATTCGGGCATGATGCGGTTGACGACAGCCTGTCCGTAGCCCGTCCCGACCACGCCGATGTAGGCGAGATGCCCGTTCTTCGGAACACCGACCATCAGCGAGCGGAATTTGTCGCCATTGCTCTTCCAGCCGCCAATCACGACCTCATGCCCGGCGCGCACCTTCGCCTTGGTCCAGTTGCCGGACCGGCCCGAACGGTAGGAGGCGGCGAGCTTCTTCGACACGATGCCCTCGAGCGACAGCGCACGGGCGGATTCCATGATCGCGCTGCCATTGGACTCGAAATGCTCCACGTAGCGGATGGTTCCTTCGCTGCGTTTACGTTTGCCGTTGAGAAGACGTTTCAATCGCTCCTTGCGTTCGGACAGCGGAAACGGCCTCAGGTCTTCGCCGCCTTCAAAGGGAAGGTCGAACGCAAAGAAGATCAGGCCATCGGTCTCGCCATCGGAGAGCGCGGCCTGCAGCGAAGCGAAACTCGGATGTCCTTCGTGATCGAGCGCGACAACCTCGCCGTCGATAATGGCGTCCGGAAGTTTTTCCGCCTGTTTTGCGATTTCTGAAAATTTGTCGGTCCAGTCGAGGCCTTTGCGGGTTTTCAGCGTCACATTCCCGTTTTCGATCCGAAGCTGCATGCGGTAGCCGTCGAACTTGATCTCATGCACCCAGCCGTTGCCCGAGGGCGGCTGGTCAACGGATTCGCACAGTTGCGGCGCGATAAAACCGGGCAGCCTGCTGCTGTGTCTTGCAGCGGATTTTGAATTGGCCTTCTTCGCCGCCGCTTTGCTTTTCGGGCTTGCTTCTCTGGCCGGCTTCTTTTTTTCGCGCGCGTCCGCGGCGAGACCTTTGTTTGAATCCCACACCTGAGCCGCCTTGGCCGGAGTCGATGCCTTGAGCATGAAAGGTTTGGGCGCGCGGCCTTTGCCTTCGGCGATCTGCGTCATGGTGCGTCCCGACGCCGCCGATCTATCTTCGTCGAGAATGTTATTCGCCTTGCCTTCGCGCGCGTACGCGTCGCGATGCTTGATCAGCAGCCAGTTGGTTCGCTTGCCGCCGTTGCGGTCATGCTTCATACGCACCAGCACCCATTCGCCGTGGAGCTTCTCACCTTCCAGCGCGAATTTGAGATCGCCCTTCTTGAATCCGTGCTCGGGATCGTCGGACAGCCAGTAGCCGCGATCCCAGATCATCACGGTGCCGCCGCCGTACTGGCCTTTGGGAATCGTGCCTTCAAAATCGCCGTAGTCGAGCGGATGGTCTTCAACCTCAACGGCAAGGCGCTTGTCCCTGGGATCGAGCGAAGGGCCGCGCGTGACGGCCCACGACTTGAACACACCGCCGAACTCAAGCCGCAGGTCGTAATGCAGCCGCGTCGCATCGTGCTTCTGGATGACGAACCGCCGGGTCTTGGACGGAGCGACGGAAGATCGTCCGCGCGGCTCGGCGGTTTTCGTGAAATCACGTTTTGTTCGGTAAACCTTGAGCTTCTTTTGGGCCACGGCGCGGCATTCCCGACGGTGCAAAGGGCGCGGAAAAATGTATCATGCGTCATCAGACGGGCGTTCTGGAACAAGAACCTTTGGTTTCTGTTGAGGTTCCGGCCCGGACATGTGTTCAGGTCTGCGTTCGAGTTGGAGGTAGCCGATGTTGCCGCGTGCGTACTGGAAGGGTTCGCTGAAGCTGTCGCTGGTCACTTGCCCTGTGGCGCTATACTCCGCCGCCACCACTGTCGAGCGAACCCGCTTTCACATGATCAACACCGAGACGGGAAACCGGCTCAAGCAGCAGATGGTGGATTCCGAAACCGGCGAAGTGGTCGAGAAGGAACAGAAGGGCCGCGGCTACGAAGTTGCGAAAGGCGAGTACGTCCAGATCGACAAGGACGAACTGGAAGCGGTTCAGCTCGAAAGCAATCACACCATCGACATCGACAACTTCGTCCCGCGCGATGAGATTGATCGCAGGTATCTCGACAATCCGTATTACATCGTACCCGACGGCAATGCCGGCATCGACGCTTTCGCCGTGATCCGGGATGCGATGAAGGATCAGGATCGTGTGGCGCTTGCGCGTGTCGTTCTGTCGAACCGCGAGCGGATCGTGGCGATCGAGCCGCTCGGCAAGGGCCTGCTTGCGACAACCCTGCGATATGCCTACGAGGTTCGTAGCGAGGAAGACTACTTCGCCGATATCAAGACGCCGAAAATCTCCAAGGACATGATCGAGCTCGCATCGCATATTCTCGACACCAAGGCATCGCATTTCGATCCGTCGAAATTCGAGGATGAGTACGAAAACGCCCTGAAAGCGCTGGTCAAGCAGAAGGCCGCCGGAAAGACCATCAAGTCCGTCGAGAAGCCCGCGAAGGCTGACAATGTGATCAGCCTGATGGATGCGCTCAAGCAAAGCCTGAAGGGCAAGGCGCCCGCGCAGCGTCCGGCGCGTGCATCGCGCACCGCGCCGCGCGCTGCAAAAAAGACAAGCCGTTCCACCGCGCGCCAGCGCAAGGCAGGTTGAGACACGCTCCCGACGAGCGGGGATTTGCTTTCGGAACGATCATGCCGTGAGCACTTACGTCAGGCCGCTTGCGCAGCCAGCAGCTTCGCGCGCAATTCCTTGATCTCCGCGGTCAGCTTCATCACCTCGGGGATCGTGATGTTGGTGGCGCAGCCGATGGCCTGCGGAATTTCCAGCGCCTTCTGCTTCAATGCCGCGCCCTTCGGTGTGAGTTGAATCCGCACCACGCGCTCATCGTCCTGATCCCGCGTCCGCCGGACCATGCCCGCCGTCTCAAGCCGCTTGAGCAGCGGCGTGAGCGTGCTCGATTCCAGCAGCAGCTTTTCGCCGATCTCGCCGACCGTCCGTCCGTTCTTTTCCCACAGCACGGCCATCACCAGATATTGCGGATAGGTCAGGCCGAGCGGATCGAGCAGGGGCTTGTAGAGCCGCGTGAAGGCATGCCCGGCCGAATACAGGGCGAAGCAGATGAAATTGTCGATCTTCAGCAGGTCGTCTGCGGTCGGGGCCTTGGCCATCATCCATCCTCACTGCGATCCGGTCTCAGGAGATTGTATTTAAGGCGCGCGCGATTGAATCGCGCAACGCATTTTTGCATAGCTGACCCCCAAAATATATGTTGCGCGATTATATCGTGCACGATATATATCCATCATTCCTTCCGGACCGTCATGGCGGAAGGCTGTTAGGTTCTAGTCCTCGGGAGAGGCAACCAGGGAGAAAGCAGATGCCGACCAAAGTTCTCTATCGCACCCAAGCCACAGCAACCGGCGGCCGCGACGGCAAGGCCGCGACCACGGACGGCACGTTCCAGGTCAACCTCTCGACCCCGAAGGAACTCGGCGGCGGTGGCGGCGCGGGCAACAATCCGGAGCAGCTTTTCGCGGCCGGCTATTCGGCCTGCTTCATCGGTGCGATGAAGGCTGTCTCGAGCACGGTCGGCGTCAAGGTGCCGGCGGATGCGACCGTCACGGCCGATGTGGGCATCGGCCCGCGCTCCGAAGGCGGCTTCGGCCT
>JACDJC010001442.1_pt1 | contig 21045 bp, 14 predicted proteins | sample 7454191 | NCBI WGS metagenome assembly JACDJC01 (sample SAMN14253291, study PRJNA609438) | sludge metagenome | isolation source: sludge after 25d culture with pyrite and EDTA | collected 2018-12-20 | reverse complement strand
GGCTGGTGGCGATGGACGACGGTCGCGTGCTGGCCACCGGCACGCCACAGGAACTGCATACCCGCACCGGCACCGACTCGCTGGAGGCAGCGTTCATTGCCTTGTTGCCCGAGGCCAAGCGGCGCGGGCACCACGCCGTGGTGGTGCCGCCGTTTGACGCCAGCGGCACCGAAGACATCGCCATCGAGGCGCAGGGCCTGACCATGCGCTTCGGCGATTTCGTCGCAGTGGACAGCGTAGATTTTCGCATCCGCCAGGGTGAAATTTTCGGCTTTCTGGGCTCGAACGGCTGCGGCAAGACCACCACCATGAAGATGCTGACCGGCCTGCTGCCCGCCAGCGAGGGCCAGGCCTGGCTGTTCGGGCATCCGGTCGATCCGCACGACATCGATGCACGCCGCCGCGTTGGCTACATGTCGCAGTCGTTCTCGCTCTACACCGAACTGACGGTGGAGCAGAATCTGGTGCTGCACGCGCGCCTGTTCCATGTACCCGAGAACCGGATCCCCGCGCGTGTGGCGAAGATGCTGCAGCGCTTCGACCTCACCGCGGCACACGATACCTTGCCCGGCAAGCTGCCGCTGGGCATCCGTCAGCGCCTGTCACTGGCGGTGGCGATGGTACACCAGCCCGAACTGCTGATTCTCGACGAACCGACTTCGGGGGTCGACCCGATCGCACGCGACGGCTTCTGGCAGTTGATGATCGATCTCGCGCGCAACGACGGCGTGACTCTCTTCATCTCGACGCATTTCGTCAATGAGGCCGCGCGCTGCGACCGCATGTCGCTGATGCACGCGGGCAAGGTGCTGGTCAGCGGCACGCCGGCGGAGCTGGTGCGCGAACGCGGCGCGGCGACGCTGGAAGAGACGTTCATTGGCTACCTGCGGGATGCCAGTGGCACCCTCGAATCGAACGACGCGACCACGGCTGCACCGCCGCCGCTGGCCGACGCCGCCCCCCGGAAACACCACGGTTTCAGCCTCGCGCGCGCCCTGAGCTACACGCTGCGCGAGACGCTGGAACTGCAGCGCGATCCGCTGCGCGCGACGCTCGCCATGGTGGGCAGCCTGGTCCTGATGTTCATCATCGGCTACGGCATCACCCTGGACGTCAACGAATTGCCCTTCGCGGTCCTCGACCGCGACCAGACCACGCTGAGCCACGATTACGCGCTCAACCTGTCGGGCTCGCGTTACTTTCGCGAGCGACCGCCAATCCACAACTACGCTGAAATGGACCGGCGCATGCGCGACGGCGAATTGTCGCTGGCCATCGAGATTCCCTCGGGCTTCGCCCGCGACGTCGCGCGCGGCACGCCGGTGCAGATCGGCGCCTGGATCGACGGCGCCATGCCGATGCGGGCGACCACGATACAGGGCTATATCAGCGGCATGCACGCAGGCTGGCTGGCCGACCAGGCGGCACGCCGGTATGGCCAGCGCGGAGCGATCAGCCCAGCCACCATCGAGACACGCTTTCGCTACAACCCCGACGTCAAGAGCCTGCCGGCCATGGTGCCGGCGGTGATTCCGATGCTGCTGATGATGATTCCGGCGATGCTGGCCGCGCTCTCGGTGGTGCGCGAGAAGGAACTGGGCTCGATCATCAACCTCTACGTGACACCGGTCACGCGTACCGAATTCCTGCTCGGCAAGCAATTGCCCTACATCGTGCTGGCGATGGTGAATTTCCTGTTGATGACGTTATTGGCGGTGACGCTGTTCGGAGTGCCGATCAAGGGTAGTTTCTGGACGCTGTTCCTGGCCGGCGTGGCCTATTCGGTGTGCGCAACGGGGCTGGGACTATTTGCGTCCACCTTCACCAAAAGCCAGGTCGCGGCCATGTTCCTGACCATGATCGGCACGCTGATCCCGGCAATCCAGTTCTCCGGCATGATCGACCCGGTGTCGTCGCTCGAAGGGGTGGGCGCCGTGATCGGCCAGCTCTACCCGACCACCTACTTCCTCAACATCAGCCGCGGGGTATTCAACAAGGCACTGGGCTTTTCCGACCTGCGTGGCGCGTTGTGGCCGCTGTTTCTGGCGATCCCGGTGATTCTGGGCGTGTCCATCGCGCTGCTGCGCAAACAGGAGTCCTGAATGCGATTCCTGTCCCATGTCTACCGTCTTGGCATCAAGGAACTGTGGAGCCTGTGGCGCGACCCCCTGATGTTGGTATTCGTGGTCTATGTCTTCACCGTGTCGATCTATACCAGTGCCACGGCCATGCCGGAGGCGCTCAACAAGGCGTCCATCGCCATCGTTGACGAGGACGCTTCGCCCCTGTCCGCGCGCATCGCGGCGGCATTTTTCCCGCCCAACTTCACCTATCCGGCGATGATCGGTCTGAACGAAATCGATCCCGGCCTCGACGCCGGCACCTACACCTTCGTGCTCGTCATTCCGCCGGATTACCAGCGCGACGTGCTGGCCGGCAAGCCGGTGGCGATGCAACTCAACGTCGATGCCACGCGCATGAGCCAGGCCTTCAACGGCAATGGCTACATCCAGCAGATCGTCGGCACCGAGGTGGCCGAATTTCGCCAGCGCTACCGCACCAACCCGGCACCGCCGGTCGATCTGGCACTGCGCGCACGCTTCAATCCGGCGCTGAACGAGTCGTGGTTCGGCTCGGTCATGAGCATCATCAACAACATCACCATGGTCTCCATCCTGCTCGCCGGTGCGGCGCTGATCCGCGAGCGTGAGCACGGCACCATCGAGCACCTGCTGGTGATGCCGGTAACGCCGGCGGAGATCATGACGGCCAAACTCTGGTCGATGGGGCTGGTGGTGCTGCTGGCCGCGGCGGTGTCGCTGATCTTTGTCGTGCAGGGCGCACTGGCGGTCACGATCAACGGATCGGTGGCGCTGTTCCTCGGCTGCGCCGCGCTCACGCTGTTTGCCACCCTGTCGATGGGTATTTTCATGGCCACGCTGACACGCTCGATGCCGCAGTTCGCGCTGGCGTTGATCCTGGTGCTGATGCCATTGCAGATGCTGTCTGGCGGCTCGACCCCGGCCGAGAGCATGCCCGACTTCGTCCAGACCATCATGCAGGCCGCACCGACCACGCATTTTGTATCGGCCGCGCAGGCCATTCTGTACCGTGGCGCCGGCTTCGATGTGGTGTGGCCGCAGTTCGTCGCCAACTTCGTCATCGGCGCGGTGTTCTTCACCATCGCCCTGGCCCGCTTTCGCAAGACCCTCAGCCAGATGGCTTGAGCGTCCGCAACGATGCCGGCAGCCGCGAGATCGTGACGGCCGCCTGCTATCGCGAATTGGGGCGTAAACAGAACCTGCGGTGGTTTCGACCGCTCATCATCGGTTACCCCGGCGATCAGCGGGTCTGCAGCCAGGTGACGAGTTCGTCCAGGGGAAGCGGCCGGCTCAGATGGTAGCCCTGGGCCTGCTCGCATCCCATCCCAGCCAGCAGCGCCAGCGTCTCTGCGTTCTCGACGCCTTCCGCGATGACGCGCAGCCCGAGGCTGTGGGCCAGGGCGACCGTAGACCGCACGATGATCGCGTCCTGAGCGTTGTCGTTCATGCCCATGACGAATGAGCGGTCAATCTTCAGCGCGCTGAGCGGGAGTTGCCGCAGATAGGCCAGCGAAGAATAGCCGGTACCAAAATCATCGATTGCAATATTCACCCCTGTGGCGGCGATTTCCTGCAGCAGGGCGACGGCACTATCGGGATCGTGCATCAAGGCGGTTTCGGTCAGCTCCAGTTCGACTTCCCGCTCGGGGATACCGTGCCGGGCGATGGCGTCTGCGAGACTGCTTACGTAATGAGCATCCATCAGGTTGCGTGCCGAAAGATTGATCGCGACCGGCTGCGTATAGCCCAGATCGTGCAGCCGTCGCTTGTCCGCCAGCGCCAGGTCCATCACGGCGTTGGTAAACGGATGGATGACATCGGTCATTTCCAGCAGATGGATGAAGTCACCGGGATACAGGAGACCGAGCCGCGGATTCTGCCAGCGCGCCAGCGCCTCGAAACCGGTGACCTGTCCGCTGGCGATATCCAGCTTGGGCTGGTAGTGGAGGATCAGTTCTCCACGCTGGACCGCCTGCACCAGTTCGCTGGCCAGGGCGAGACGATCGGGGCTGTAATTGTCGAAACTGCGGTCGTAGACCACGACACCGGTGGTCAGTGTTTTCGCCTGATACATGGCCACATCCGCCGCCCGCAACAGCGCATGGCTGCTCTGGCCGTGTTCCGGGTAATACGCCACGCCCACGCTGACGCCAACCTGCAGGGCCATGCCGTCCACCATGAAAGGGCGGCGCAATGCCGTGGTCACGTGTCTGGCCAGGGTGACGGCATCGGCGTGGTCGGACAGTCCTGTGAGCAGCACGGCAAATTCGTCTCCCCCCAAACGGCAGATCAGGGCGTCGGTGCCCGCCAGTGCATCCTGCAGTCGCGGGCCGATGTTGGTCAGCAAACGATCGCCGACGTGATGTCCAAGGGTGTCGTTGATTTCCTTGAAGTGGTCCAGGTCCAGCAGCAGGAGCGCGGTCATTCGACCTGGAGCCTGGGCGATTCTGGCCGCGAAGTCTTCGTGCAGAACGGAGCGATTGGGCAAGGACGTGAGACTGTCGTGTTTGGCCTGGAAGGCCAGGTTGACGACATGCCGCAAATTGGCGATCGCCAGGGCAACGGTGTTGCTGAAGGCGCTGAGCGTCTCCTGTTCCACCTCGCTGAACGTCCGCTGTCCGCTGTAGATCAAATTGATGCTGCCCAGCACCTGCTCGTGATCGATCATCGGGATGACGACGCCCGAGTTCAGATGGGCGGCGACCAGAGCGCTTCTCAGATCGGGCTGAAGGCGGTCGTCGCGGGAAAAGTCGCCGCTGACCAGCAAATGTTTCCGGGCCAGGGCCAGGCCGCTCAGGCTTCCCACCAGAGGGAGGCTGGCGCCAAGCTGCAGAAATTTTTCCTCGTCGAATCCGTGATGGGCCGCCAGATCCAGTTGGGCTCCGTCTGGAGACAGCAGGTAGATCGCAATATTGGGCGCATGGCTCAGGCCGAGCAGGGCATCGATGGCTTCTTTGAGGATGTCATCCAGTTTCAGGGTGACATGAAGGCGATTGGACAACTGGTTGATGAGACGCAGGTGTTCGTTGCGTTCGATCAGGGCCTGGCGCGACAGCATCAATTCAGCTTCGTCTTTCTTGCGCGGGCTGATATCGCGCACGGTCGCCAGGATGTGCGGCTCGTCCCCGATCGTGACGATGTTCAGGGTCACTTCCGCGTCGAATGGGGTGCCATCGCAGCGCTGGTGGCGCCACTCGAAGCACTGCGTTTCGCCGTGGAAGGCCGCCGTGATCTTTTCCCGCGCCTTGGTCCTGGACAGGCTGCCATCCGGCTGGTATTCGGGGGAATATCGGTAAGGCGTGGCTCCGACGATCTGCTCGCGGGTACAGCCGAACATCTCGAGCGTGGCCGGATTGCAGTCTACGAAACGCTCTCCCTTCGCCAGGAAGATGGCGTCGCCTGCCCGCTCGAACAGGGTGCGATAGCGCGCCTGACTGTCGCGCAGATGGGCCTGGGCCAGTTTTTGCGCGGACAGATCGGCGGCGATTCCGATGAAGCCTTCGATCGTGCCGCCCGGTCCATGCAGGGGCGAGACCGACAGGCGTACCGGAAAACGGCTTCCATCCTTGCGCAGGTAGGTCCATTCGCGCTCCTCGGATTGGTCGTGTCGGGCCTTGGCGGCAAAGACGTCAAACCCGGGCTGGATGGGCTCGCCGAGTTCCTGGCTGAGTTCGATCGCGTGCTGGCGGATTTCGTCTGCATCGTGAAACAGCATCGGGGTCTGCCGCCCGATCACCTCGTCCGCGGCATAACCCAGCATGCGCTGGGCTGCCGCGTTGAAGCTGACAATGAGGCCGGCAGTATTGGTGGAGATGATGCTGTAATCGGCACCGTCGAGAACGGCCTGTTGCCAGGCCGAAAGATGCGCGACCGCCGCATCCGATACGGTCTGGCGTGCCAGCGAGCGTCGATAGACCCACGTACCGCCCACCAGAAAGATGCACAGCAGCAGACTGGGCAACAGCAGTCTTTGCAGCCAGTGGTGAACAATGGTGCGCCAGGGAATGAACGAGCCCGCCAGCAATCCATACTCGTCTATGCGTTCGTAGACGAGATAGTGAAGGCCCTGGTTGCGCGGAAGGTCGATCATCATCGCCCCTTGCGCACGTCCGGCCGCGGCGAGCTGATCGAGCGTCTCCGGGGCAATCGGCCGGCCATACGTGCTTTGAATGATGGCCCGCGTTTCGCCTGCAGGCAGCGGATAGAAATACTGCAGATAATGGTCGTCACGCAGCAGCGCCAACTGGACTTCGGGCGGCAGGGTCGTATGGGCCCACACGGTGGTGCCGCCCTCGACCGCATATCCCGCCGTCATGACCGCCGTCAGCCGGCCCTGTGCGTCAAGAATGGGGACCCGGACCGGGTTCGCCCAAAGTTTCAGCGCTTTCATGTAATAGGGACGGCCAAGCTGGAGGCGGCCGGAACGGATGCTGGCGAGGAAGCTGTCGCGGGTTTCGGGCTGGTTCAGCAGGTTGGGCAAGGGCTTGCCATCCGGGACTCCGCTGACGAGGATGAGTTGCCCATCGGGCCTGGCCAGTCCCAACCCGGCCATGCCCGGATCGATCGACTTCATACGCTCGATGAGTTCGCGCCCGCGGGACGGCGACTGTAAGGCGCCCTGGGCGATCAGTTCACTGCCCAGTCCGCGCAGGACCAGTTCATAGTTTTTCAGCGTGGCGCGCGTGTTCTGCACCAGGATGCTGTTGAAATAACGCAACTGCATCTCGGCAGCCCGTTTCGCGTCGACCCAATGCCGGGCGATGGCAATGAAATAAGCCAGCACGAAGAGTCCGACCAAGGCGTAAAACAGGCCGCGCAGGGGCCTGGGGTCGTTCCTGGATCGCGGATGGGCAAAGCGGCCCATGTGACGGCGGGGCATAGGAGGTGGCGGATCCCTTATTCATCGTGTTGTTGAAGGCGGTCTGCCCGATGCCGGAAACGCTGCGTCACAGCCCCGGCATTCATGTAACGGATATTGTTGAATGGACTGTAGTCGAGCGCTTGCGCAACAACAAGTGCGGCTTGAGCGGATCGAATTGACCCAAAAAAATGTAACCGAAAAAAGTAAGTAAGGGGAATGGTACGTTAACCCAAATTGAAGGTAGCCGGAGGCCCGCCCGCTCAGTTGGGCGCTACCGGTAATCGCACGTATGATGGAAGTGACCGTGCAACGCGTGGGGTTGGAAATCAACCCCACGCCCCATTCCACACCATGCTTCTCTCCAACTTTCAGGCTGGCCCGGGTCCGCATCAGGCATTCAGCAAGAAAAAACCAAAAACAGTTCAAAGGCATCAATTGAAATGATCACATTGGTTCTGCTTCCTGGTATGGATGGTACGGGCACGCTGTTCGAGCCATTTATGAAAGCCCTGGGGGATGAATTCCACATCGCTGTGGTGACTTACCCGCCCGACCAACCCCTGGGCTATGCCGAACTCGAATCGATCGCCAGTGCGGCGCTCCCGGCCGATGGTCCGCTCATCCTGCTGGGAGAGTCCTTCTCCGGACCGATTGCGACCACGCTCGCGGCGCATTACCCATCCCGGGTGCGGGGTTTGATCCTGTGCTGCACCTTCATCCAGAACCCACGCCCGATTTTTTCCACGTTCAAGCTGCTGGCCGGCACGATCCCGGTCAGGTTCGCCCCGCTGGGCGTGATCAGCCACTTCCTGCTCGGCAGCTTCGCGACGCCCGGCTTGCGCCTCGCCCTCAAGCGGGCCCTGGCGCCATTGTCCCCCGCCGCACTTCGCGCCAGGCTCCAGGCTGTGCTCTCGGTCGATGCGTCACCGCAACTGGCCGCGGTGCAATGTCCGGTCCTTTACTTACGCGCCTCCCAAGACCGTGTCGTCCCGCCGACCGCGTCCCGGTTGGTGTCGCAAGTCTGCCCTGCTGCGGAATTGGTCTCGCTTGATGCGCCTCACTCGCTTCTGCAAGCCGTCCCCTCCGAAGCGGCAACGACCGTCGCCGCGTTCATCCGCGCACTCGAGCCGCATTCCAGTGGTCTCACTCAGCTTGAACGGAACTGAGCCCATCCCGCCTGACACTATTTACTCAGCGCCACCCACACCCCATCCCAACCGTCCTCCGGCGGCGACTCCCGGAACGCCGCAATCCGATCGAGCATGACCTGGCTGGGACGATCCGCCGGCACACCCTCCAGACACTCGCGAAACGCCGCCGCGGCGCCGTCCCAATCCTGCTTGCGATAAAGTGCCAAGGCTGATTCGTAAGCCTGCGCCAGTTTGCGACCGGCCTCGCTCAACGACTCGGCATAATCCATCAACTCGTACACCCTGACCGGCTCCTGCTTGCCGACGACGCGCAGGCTGTCGATTTCGCGGAAGGCCAGAGTGTCACCGGCGAGCTTACGCGTGCCCTCGCTGACCAGGATGCGGGTGCCGTAGAACTTGTTGGCCTGTTCCAGACGCGAGGCAAGGTTCACGGTGTCGCCGATCACGGTATAGCCGCGCGAGGTTTCGGAGCCGATGTTGCCGACGGTGACGTCGCCGCTGGCGATGCCCATGCGGACGTTGACCTCGGGCAGACCATGGCGGACACCGAAGAGATCGGGCAGGCCGGCGCGGAACGCGTCCATGCTCCGCATCTGTTCGAGCGCGGCGATGCAGCACAAGCGCGCATGGTCGGCAGGGTCGGTGAACGGCGGTCCCCAGAAGGCCATGACCGAATCACCGATGTACTTGTCGACGATGCCCTGCTGGCTGCGGATCACTTCCGACATCAGCGAGAAATAATGGTTGAGAAAGCGCACCGTGGCGTCCGGCGTGAGGCCCTCACACATCTGTGTGAAACCCTCCAGATCGGAAAAGAACACGCTCATCACCTGACGCTCGCCCTTGTCCGCGAGCATGCGGTTTTCCAGCAGGGTGCGGACGATGCGCGGGTCGACGTACTGACCAAAGGTGTCGCGAATCCGCTCCTTCTCGCGCAGCCCGCCCACCATGTGGTTGAAGGAGGTGGCGAGGGTGGCGAGTTCGTCGTGGGTGCGCACCATGATTTCAACGTCGAGGTCGCCTGCCTCGACCGCGCGAGTGCCGCCCAGCAGCCGCTTCACCGGATCGACCAGCGAACGGGTGACAAAGCCGGCAAAAATCAGCCCGAGCACGGTGGCGATGGCGGTGACGATCCAGTTGAGCGTGGTAGCCCGCTTCTCTTCGGCCTTGGCCTCGGTGGCGGTGTCCTGGGTCAGCTTGTTGAGCAGGTCGATGGATTTGCCGATTTCGACGTCGATCGCGTTCTTCTCGTGCAGCAGCGCGTCGCGCACGATCTTCTGCGAACGTGGCGTGCCCTCTTCCGCCTCGATCTGGAACTGACGGAAAGTCATATGGAAATGCTGGCGCGCGGTCTGGATCGCGGGTAACTCACGGCCCAATACGGCAAGTGTGACGCGGTCAAGCTCGATACCCTTTTCCGCTTCGGCCTCGCTCAGCATGCGCAGCGAGGAATCGACGATCTGGTCGGCGTTGATCCCGCGCATGTCGAAGGCGGTCGACTCCTTCGCCAGGTAGTCGGGGTCGGGGTGCACCGCCTCCATCCCCGCCATCACCCGCTCCATGTGCACCATCTGGTCGCGGATGAGGATTTCCACGCTCGCCACCTGCTGCTGCAGCGGCAGGTAGTAGTCGGACAGCGCCCGCACCTGGTTGTTGAGCTGGCGGAAGTTGAGCACCGACAGCCAGGTGACAACCACCATCAGCGCCAGCAGCGCGGTGGTGATGCTGAAGATCTTCAGACTGATGGGAAGTCGCATGGAGTCGGACCGGGAAGCACACGGCAGTCGACAGCCTGAGCGCAAGCCGCCGATTCGTCAACATCCATCCGCTCTCACTACCGGGCACCCACCGGCGGGCGGGCCGATTCGATTTTTCAGTGGGGTGGCAAAGGGGGAAGGCGCAAAACCTGTGCCGTGACGGGTGAGCGGCCCCGCTACAGGGGGCCGCGATGTGCTGTGTGCATGGTGTGCAATGCCGCTCATCTGGCATTACACACCATGCGGGCCGAGTTCAGCCGGTCAGTCGCTTACCGCGATCGTCACGCTCATCAGACCGATGAGATCGCCGACCTCGAGACCGTCCTTTTTGAAGCCCAGCATGTCGGGCTCGCCCTTGGGCTTGCCATGGCAAGCCAGGCAGGGTGCCATCAGGCGAATCGGCTCCATGTGGCGAAAAACGTTCTGCTTGCCCATGGTGGTGAAGGTCGTCTGTGGCTTGGTCTCGTCAATGCCGACATCGATGTAGTGTTGCAACATGCTGCGCTCCAGATCGTCCGGCACGTTGACCGGGCTGCGGTAGGTGCGGCCGGGCTGCTTGATGATGATGCCGGTACGGGCGGTGAAGACCTGACCCATTTCGCGCTCCCACTTCGCCGGTAAAAAGTGCTTCCACGCCACGCCCTTGACGTTGAGACGATCCTGATTGTTGTCGATGACCTGGCGTCCGGCCCAGAACAGTTTTTCGAGGATGCGCTGCTGCTTGGGTGTCGCGTCGACCATCTCGCTTTCGAGTGCGGAGCGCCACTGCTTCTCAAAGAATGCGCCGCTGAAACCCTTGTCACCCAGTTCCGGGTCGGTCAATTTCTTGCTGTAGGCGAAGATGATCAGGCGGCCGGCAATGACCGCATTGGCGAGCTTTTCCGCGGTTGCCTTGGCCTCGGCACGGGGCACTGTTTCCAGGAACAGATACTCTGGTTGCCCGCCCTGTGCCGGGAGCCCGACAGGGTTGGCCATGGTCGAGGTGGCCATCAGCATGGCTGCGGCAAACACCGCAATTCGTGCGTCCATCATCTACGTCTCCTTTATTGAAATTGGAATACTTAAGGATGTCCAACTCTCCTTAAGTGGGTCCAACTCTAGGGTTCGAGACTGCGGACGTCAAGTCATCCAGCGCGCCGGGCGGCCTGCAGCAAAGGCTCGCGCGGCAACTGGCATGCAAGCTTTAGCGGGCCTTGCCTGCGATCACCGGCGTACCGCTCGCCACGTCGCCGCATTGTGCGCGATAGCGCAGCGCATGATCCATCAGCACGATCGCCATCAACGCCTCGGCGATCGGCGTGGCACGGATGCCTACGCAGGGGTCGTGGCGGCCGTGGGTGACGACCTCGATCGGCTGGCCGTGCAGATCGATCGAGCGTCCGGACAGGCGAATCGACGAGGTCGGCTTGATCGCGATATGGGCGACCACCGCCTGGCCCGACGAGATGCCGCCGAGCACGCCGCCGGCGTGGTTGCTCAAGAATCCATCCGGGGTGATCTCGTCTCGGTGTTCGGTGCCCTTCTGCCGGGCGGCGGCCATGCCGTCGCCGATTTCCACGCCCTTGACCGCGTTGAGCCCCATCAGCGCATGGGCGAGGTCGGCGTCGAGCTTGTCGTACAGCGGCTCGCCCCAGCCGGGCGGCACGTTATCGGCAACCACGCTGATCTTCGCCCCGACCGAATCGCCGGATTTGCGCAGCGCGTCCATGTAGGCCTCGAGCTCGGGCACGATCGCCGCACTGGGCGAGAAGAAGGCGTTGTTGGCGGTTTCGTCCCACGATTCGAAAGGCAGGTCGATCGGGCCGAGCGCGCTCATGTAGCCGCGGACCACGATGCCGTATGTTTCGGCAAGCCATTTTTTGGCGATGGCGCCGGCGCCGACGATGGGCGCGGTCAGCCGCGCCGACGAGCGGCCGCCGCCGCGCGGGTCGCGAAAGCCGTATTTCTGCGTGTAGCTGTAGTCGGCGTGGCCGGGGCGAAAAGTCTCGCTGATGTTGCCGTAGTCCTTGCTACGCTGATCCTCGTTGCGAATCAGCAGCGCGATCGGCGTGCCGGTGGTTTTGCCTTCATACAACCCGGACAGGATTTCCACGCTGTCGGATTCGCGGCGCTGGGTGACGTGGCGCGAGGTGCCCGGCTTGCGACGGTCGAGGTCATGCTGGATGTCGGCTTCGGCAAGCGCCATGCCGGGCGGGCAGCCGTCGACCACGCAGCCGATCGCGGGGCCGTGCGATTCGCCGAACACGGTGACACAGAACAGTTTGCCAAGGGTGCTGCCAGACATGGAATAAGCCGCAAACGAGCCGAAACAAAGCGCCAAAGTCTAGCACAGGCACGGCGTCGGGCGCTGGCTGCGGCGGCCGGCTGAACTTGTCGTCGTATCCATGTTCTATCCTGAACGTTTCCCACTCACGAGGACGGTCCATGAACACGACGCAGCACATCAGCACCCTCGGCCAGAGCCTGTGGCTCGACAACCTGTCACGCAGCCTGATCCACGACGGTACGCTGGCGAAGCTGATCGCCGAGGACGGGATCTCGGGTGTGACCTCGAATCCGTCGATCTTCCAGAAGGCACTTGCCAACAGCCCCTACTACGCCGACGACCTGATGCGGCTGAGAGTCAGCGAGCCCGACGCCGAACGACGCTACGAGGCGCTGGCGATCGCCGACATTCAGGGCGCCTGCGACCTGCTGCTGCCGGTATTCGAGCGCAGCGGCGGCAACGACGGCTACGTCAGCATGGAAGTCGCGCCGCGCTGGGCCTACGACACCTCGCACACGGTGGAGGAAGCGCAACGCCTGTCCGCCGCGGTGGGCCGCCGCAACCTGCTGATCAAGGTGCCGGGAACGCCCGAAGGCGTCAACGCATTCGAAACGCTGACGACGCTGGGGGTCAACGTCAACGTCACCCTGCTGTTTTCGATTGCCCAGACCCAGGCGATTTTCGACGCCTATATGCGCGGGATCGAGGCACGGGTGCAGGCCGGCGCCGACGTGCGCCACAGCAAGACGGTGGCGAGCCTGTTCCTGTCGCGGGTCGACACTCTGGTCGATACGCAACTGACCGCCATCGGCACGCAGGAAGCGCTGTCGCTGCGCGGTGAGGCCGCGGTGTCGATGGCCAAGCTTGCCTATCAGGCCTATCTGCAGACCTTTCACGGCGAAGCCTTCGCCGCGCTGGCGCGACAGGGCGCAAAGCCGCAGTATCTGCTGTGGGCCAGCACCGGGGTGAAGAACCCGGACTATCACGACCTGCTGTACGTCACGCCCCTGATCGGCCGCGAGACCATCAACACCCTGACCGACAAGACGATTGTCGCGCTGCGCGACCATGGAAAACCGGCGCTGCAGGTGGAGGACGGCATTACCGAGGCCACCGCCAAACTGGCCGAACTGGCGCGGCTGGGCATCGACATGGATCTGGTCGGCGACAGCCTGCAGAAAGACGGCGTCGAATTGTTTGAAACCGCCTTCCAGAAGCTGCTGGTACAGACCGCCGAGGGCGGCGGATGATTTCTTCGCCATAATGCCTGGCTGGACACGGCCTTCCGCTCAGGCGCGGCGTCCGACGAAAACAGCATCGTGTCACATCCATTTTATCGAGGGTTCCATCCATGAAAGCACGCGCCGCTATTGCCTGGGAGCCAAAAAAACCGCTGTCGATTGAAGAGGTCGACGTCGAAGGTCCGCGCGAGGGCGAAGTGCTGTTGCAGGTCGTCGCCAGCGGGGTCTGCCACACCGACGCCTTCACCCTGTCGGGCGACGACCCGGAAGGCGCCTTCCCCTGCATCCTCGGCCACGAAGGCGGCTGCATCGTGGTCGAATGCGGGCCCGGGGTGAAGACGCTGAAGCCCGGCGACCATGTGATCCCGCTCTACATCCCCGAGTGCGGCCACTGCGAATACTGCGCCTCGCCCAAGACCAACCTGTGCCAGTCGATCGCGTCCACCGTGTGGACCGGCTACATGCCCGACGGCACCCGCCGCTTCTCGAAGAACGGCAAGCCGATCTTCCACTACATGGGCTGCTCGACCTTCGCCGAATACACCGTGGTACCCGAAATCGCGCTCGCCAGGATCAACCCCGCCGCGCCGCTCGACAAGGTCTGCCTGCTCGGCTGCGGCGTCACCACCGGCATCGGCGCGGTGCTCAACACCGCCAAGGTCGAAGCCGGCTCGACCGTCGCGGTGTTCGGACTCGGCGGTATTGGCTTGTCGTGCATCCAGGGCGCGGTGATGGCCCAGGCCGGCCGCATCCTCGCGATCGACCTCAACCCCGACAAGTTCGAAATGGCGAAGGCGCTCGGCGCGACCGACTTCATCAACCCGCGCGACCTCAACGGCTCGGTTGCGGAATACATCCGCGATCTGACCAAAGGCGGCGTCGATTACTCGTTCGAGTGCATCGGCAACGTGAATGTCATGCGCGACGCACTCGAATGCACCCACATGGGCTGGGGCGTCTCCACCGTCATCGGGGTCGCCGGGTCCGGGCAGGAAATCTGCACCCGGCCGTTCAACCTGGTGGTCGGCCGTACCTGGAAAGGCACCGCGTTCGGCGGCGTCAAGGGCCGTTCGCAACTGCCGGGCTACGTCGACAGCTACATGGCCGGCAAGATCGAGCTCGATAGCCTGGTGACCCACACCATGCCGCTCGAAGACATCAACCGCGCCTTCGACCTGATGCACGAAGGCAAGAGCATCCGCTCGGTCATCATTTTCTGAGGCGGCATTTTTGTGGGGCGGCGATGAAACAAGTCGAAAAAATCAAGGAGTTCGGCGGCTGGCTCGAACGCTGGCAGCACGACTCAGACAGCTGTCAGTGCAGCATGACCTTTTCGGTCTACCTGCCGCCGCAGGCGGCGACGCAAAAGCTGCCGGTGGTCTACTGGCTGTCGGGACTGACCTGCACCGACGATAACGTGCGGACAAAAGCCGGCGCACAGCGATACGCAGCCGAACTCGGCTTGATCCTGGTCATGCCCGACACCAGTCCGCGCGGTCAAGACGTGCCCGATGTACCCGAGCGCTACGATCTCGGCCAGGGCGCAGGCTTTTACGTCAACGCCACCCAGCCGCCGTGGGCGACGCACTATCAGATGTACGACTACGTCACCCGTGAACTGCCCGCACTGATCGACGCGAACTTTCCTGCGATCCCAGGAAAGCGTGCCATCAGCGGTCATTCGATGGGCGGCCACGGCGCACTCGTCTGCGCGCTGAAAAACCCCGGCGTGTACGCCTCGGTCTCCGCGTTCGCGCCGATCTGCAACCCGGTGATCAGTCCCTGGGGGCAGGGCTGCTTCGGCGCCTACCTCGGCGACGACAGGAAATCCTGGGAAGCCTGGGACGCCACCTGTCTGGTCGAAGCCGGTGCACCGCTCCCGCCCACACTGATCGACCACGGCACCGCCGACGAATTCCTCGCCGAACAGCTGTTTCCGCAAAACCTGCAGGCCGCCTGCAGTGCACGCGGCCTCCCGTTCACGCTACGGATGCAGGACGGCTACGACCACAGCTACCACTTCATCGCCAGCTTCATCGGCGAGCATCTGGCGTTTCATGCCAGGGCCATGGCAGATTGAGGCTTTGAGTTTCACGAAACAGCCCGACCTCAAGCAGGAGCATTTCTTATGCCAATCAAAAAATTCTTGAATAGACAGTCGTGATCGCAAAGACGACGATTGCCGGCACCGGCTCTTCGACCGGTGCTCACGGGATGGAACCCCCCACCCCTTGCCAGGAGAAAAGTCATGACTTACACCCGTTTGGCCACCAGCACGCTCGATGAAACCGCCGGCCTGCTGCGTCCCGCCGGCGTGCTCCCCGAGCGCGTGGGCCTGGACAACCCGGCGCTCGACGTCATGACCGACTTCCGCCGCACCACTGCCTTCATCGCCACCCCCGGTGACACCATCCAGCAGGCCGAAGAGCGCATGGCCCGCCGCAAGGTGCACCTGCTGTTCGTCATGGACAGCCAGGATCGGGTGGCCGGACTGGTGACCAGCACCGACATCCACGGCGAAAAACCGGTGCAGGTCGTGCAAGGCCGCGGCATCCGTCGTGACGAGGTGCTGGTGGCCGACATCATGACGCCGGTCGACCGCCTGGAAGCGGTCGATTTTGACGACCTCGCGACCGCCCGCGTCGGCCACGTGCTGGAAACGCTCAAGTCGCGTGGGCGCCAGCACGCGCTGGTGATCGAAAGCAGCGACGGTCGCAAGCTGGTACGCGGTCTGCTGTCGTTGTCGCAGCTTTCCAAACAGCTCGGTGTCACCGTCGAGACCACCGAAGTCGCCCACACCTTCATCGAGATCGAGCAGCACCTCGTAGACGCCTGAATCGACTGATCGCACTGCCGGGTACGTAAAGCCCGGCAGCCTTCGCACAATCCGGCGTGCCTGCTGTGCGGCCTGGCCAATTTCCGGTCACACCGTGGTCATGAACCAGGCCTCAAACCTCCTCAACCGACCCAGCGAGACAGACGGCACGCCATAGCCCACGTCAACCTCAAGGTTTGCCCACACGCCGTCTTGTGCTCCAATCGGCAACTTCCGGGCGCCGACGCGCAACGAAACGCGAAATTGCACACCACCTTGACAAGCTCATGAATATTTCCGTCAGCCAGCTGATCGTCCGCTATCTGGAACGTCTGGGGATCGGCCACATCTTCGGCATGCCGGGCTCGCACGTGCTGCCGATCTACGATTGCCTGCACGACTCGACGGTAAAAAGCGTGCTGGTGAAACACGAGCAGGGCGCGGCTTTCATGGCGGGCGGCTACGCACGGGTCGCGCATCGGCCGGCCGCCTGCATCGCCACCGCGGGACCGGGGGCGACCAATCTCGTCACCGGCATCGCCAATGCCTATGCCGAGCGGCTGCCGGTGTTGGTGATCACCGGCGAAACTTCGACCTATATCTTTGGCAAGGGCGGACTGCAGGAAAGCTCGGGCGAAGGCGGCGCGATCGACCAGGGCGCGCTGTTCGCCAGTATCACCCGCTACCACAAGCTCATCGAACGCACCGATTACCTCGGCCAGGTGCTGAACCAGGCCACCCAGGCGCTGCTCGGGCGCGAGCCGGGGCCGGTGCTGCTGTCGATCCCCTACAACGTGCAAAAGGAAACCGTCGACGACAGCGTGCTCGAGCAGATCCACTTTCCCGGCCAGTCGGCGATCCGGCGCACCACCCCCACTGCCGAGTTCACCGAGTTGCTGCGCGCCGCGCAGAATCCGGTGATCATTGCGGGCCACGGCTGCATCCAGGCCGGGGCGCGCGACATCGTCGCCGCATTCTCCGAACGCTTCAACATTCCGGTCGCCACCAGCCTCAAGGCCAAGGGCGTGGTCGCCGAGGGTACGCCGCTGTCCCTGGGCTGCCTCGGCGTGACCTCGAACGGCGCGGCGTTTCGCTATCTCGCCGAACACGCCGACCTGCTGATTTTCCTCGGCGCCAGTTTCAACGAGCGCACCAGCTATCTGTGGGACGCCAGGCTCGTCGCCGACAAGAAAATCATCCAGGTCGACCGCGATTCCGCACAAATTGGCCGCGTGTTCCAGCCGAACGTGGCGATTTGCGGCGATATCCGCGCGACACTGGAGGACGTTTACGAGGGTCTCGAAACCGACGGCATGCCGCCCAAACCCCGTGGTCTGCTCGACCGCCACCAGGCAGCCTCGACGCAACCAGCGAACGACGACGCCCTTGCAGAGGCGGAATCCTTCCGCCTGATGCAGGCGTTTTTCGAGCGGCTCGCGCAGCATTTTCCGCACAACGCGCTGGTGTTCGACGACAACATCGTGTTTGCGCAAAGTTACTTCGACGTCTCCGACCGCAACCACTACTTTCCCAATTCCGGAATCTCGTCGCTCGGCCACGCGATCCCGGCGGCGATCGGTGCGCGCTGCGTCACCCCAGACAGCCCCACCTTTGCGATCCTGGGCGATGGCGGCTTCCAGATGTGCTGCATGGAAATGATGACGGCGGTGAACTACCGCATCCCGCTCAACGTGGTGGTGATCAACAACGGCACCTTGAGCCTCATCCGCAAAAACCAGTTCCAGCTCTACGGCGGCCGCTACATCGATTGCGACTTCAGCAACCCTGACTTCGGCCTGCTGGCGCAGTCGTTCGGCGTGCCGCACTACCGAATCGAGACCGAGGACGATCTCGACATCCTGTTCACCCGCGCCGACCTCAGCGGCACCACCAACCTCATCGAAATCATGCTCGACAAAAATGCCTTCCCCCGCTACCTATCGGCGCGCTGATCGAGACAAAAACCACCGCCCAATACGCCTCCATCACCCATTTCCAGGTCGTGCCGAGGGACGGCGGCGACGATAAATCGCTGCTGCAATCGGATCAATCAGCGTGACGGCGACTGGAAAGCACTGGTCGCCATCACCACTTCGTTCGCCTGATCCCGCTCTGGCTAATCCGCTCGCCACAGCGGCGCCGCTACCCCACCAGCCTGCTGGAGCTTTGTCACGGCTTCAGCTACGCATCGGGATCAAGTACGGCCCGGATCACTCCGACTCACCACTAGACCACACCTGCCAGCATCCGCAGGTGCCGACCCGCTCATCCTTTTGTAATAATCCTAAAAACCGCAGTTGACCGCTCAAAACTCTGTGGAATGCAGCATGAACATTGGTTTTTCGGCCTTCGATCATGCCCGCCGTCGGGGTGAGTTCGGTACGCGTCCAACTGCGGTTTCTAGGATAATTGGAACTTTCCACTTCCCGCTTCGTTTAACGCACTATGGAAAAGGATCATTAAGGCCAGCAATCCGGGACTGGTTTAATGGGATCAAGAACCAACAGAGCATCGGTGATGACCAGATGCCAGAACAGGGCGTCGATGATCAGGGTGCCGGATGAACAATAGTGAATCACGTGGCAGCTGGAAGCAGTTGCAGGATCACGAGTGTATCGCCCTGTTCCAACACGGCGAGCAGGATGCGTTCGCAGAACTGATGCGGCGCCACCAAAATCGTGTTTTCCGTTTCCTTCTGCGCATGACGGGCTGCCGGGAAGAGGCACTGGAACTAACTCAGGACACGATGCTCAAGGCTTTTTGTGCATTATCCGGCTGGCGGCCGGACGCCACCTTCTCCACCTGGCTGTTTCGTATCGCCAGCAACGCGGCCACGGACAGATTGCGGCGAAAAAAGGTGGTCAAGTACGTGCCGATTGAGGAGCACATGGATTTTGCCGACCCTGCCGCCGGGCCGGAAGACGAACTGCAATCGACCCAGCGCTACCGCATCCTCGAGGCGGCGCTGCAGCGGCTTCAGACAGACTATCGACAGGTTCTCCTGTTGCGGGAACTGGAGGGAATGTCGTACACCGAAATAGGCGGGGTACTGGGGTTGAAAGAAGGCACGGTCAAGTCCCGTATCGCGCGGGCAAGGCAAGCTCTGCTGGACACCTGCAAGGGCAAGGTCTAGAGCAATTATTTGAAATTTGGCGAATCGGAAAGTAACGACCATGAACAAGTACTGTAGAAGAAGCGAGGACTTATCCGCCTACCTCGACAACGAGCTGGACAAAAAGTCTCGTCTGAAATTCGAGATGCACTTGGACGGCTGTTCCGCCTGCAAGGAAATGTTGCAGGATTTGCACTGTCTCCAGGGATGCTTCCAGTCCTTGCCTCAGCAGGAAGTTGGCTTCGATCTGGCGCCAGGGGTACTGGCAGCGGCAGGACGCAGAGCCTCCGCGACAAGGTGGCCGCGCCTGAGCTTTTGGCAGCTGCTGCCTGTTTCCTTCACGGCCGCGGCCACGATTTCGCTGGGTATATTTTTGGGCACCAGCCTGATCAGCCCGCACGATACCGAGCCGGTTGCACCGACCCTGGCCATGTTCGACCCCATCCCGCCGGGTGGCCTATGTATCGGGTTCGCAGAGTGCTATCTGAAGGAAAAAACATGATGAAACGTCATTGGCTTAATACGCTGCTGGTATTTTCCCTGCTTCTCAACGTGGGAGTGCTGGGTGCAGTAGGCTATCAGGCATGGCAAAGCAGCGAGTGGTCCGGGCAGCATGTCGACGACAAGCACGGCTATCTGGCGGAATATCTCAATCTCAATGCGGAACAGCGTCAGCACTGGCGGGGCAAGGAAGAAAAATTCCTGCGGGAAATGGAGGCCGACTGGGAAGACGTTCACGTACACCGCGAACGCATGATTCGCGAGATTTTCTCGCAGCAACCCGACCTTGCCGCAATCGAAGCCAATCGCGCAGCCATTTCAAGCCTCCAGGAAAAGCAGCAGCGCCACGTCATTGCGCAGTTGATGGAGGAGCAGCGCATACTTGATGCGACACAGCGGGAGGCCTTGGCCGAGCTCCTGATCCAGCAGAAGCCTGCCGGCTCGCTGGAGGAGCGCCTGCACGCCCACTGAGTCGCGGCAACCTGTAATCCCATCGCAATCGATTCCATACCCGATCCGGCATCCTGAGATAAGCGCCGCGCAATAACATGGCGTCCAGCGCCACTGCTACCGGATATCTGCCAAGGCGGCACGCGTGGCGCGATCCGGCAACCAAGACATTAGCGATCAAAAACACTGGTCCCAATTTCGGCCATGCAAGCCAGCCGCATGCTTCGGCACCCTTGGCCTGAAGACATCACGAACACCGCTTGTTGTCCCGTCTCGCAACCGGGAGGTCTTTTCGTCCGGAACGAACCGGCATAGCGGCCGGGCAACTCCATGCAGCCATTTCCAGCATTCCTTCGGGGGTGATTTTTTTGTGGTCGGCGGATCGGCCCAAATCAAGCTTCCATTCCAGCGATGCACTGCCCGCCCCACTGCTGCCATCACCGACGCAGCACAGCTTTCCTTCAAAATTTTCACAGCCGCGCTTTCCACGCAGCCGGGTTTGATGGAGCCGTCAAAAAAAGCCGGAACATTTCTCTCGCTCTCTCGTTTAAGTCAGTGAAGATCATGAACTCTTCAGATCATGAATTCTTCAAAACAGGCAGCCCCTATCAATGTTTGTTCACCCAATAAAGATAAACGAGGAGAACGGAATGCATATCAAGAGGATGTTTATTGTCACAGCCTGGGCCGCAGTCGGGCTTTCATCCGGCGGGACAAGCCATGCCACCAACTGGGTGATGGCGTTCGGGACCGAACCTCCCACCAGCACCCACCGCTTGCTCGGTGCGG
>JACDJC010001439.1_pt1 | contig 21065 bp, 21 predicted proteins | sample 7454191 | NCBI WGS metagenome assembly JACDJC01 (sample SAMN14253291, study PRJNA609438) | sludge metagenome | isolation source: sludge after 25d culture with pyrite and EDTA | collected 2018-12-20 | reverse complement strand
TCAAAGGCCTGCATCATGCGGCATTCCGTTGCAAGGACGCCCGGGAGACCGTCGACTTCTACACCAATGTGCTGGGACTGAAGTTCATCCACGCCATGGGCGAGGACCACGTCCCGTCCACCGGCGCCTATAGCCCGCACGTCCATATTTTCTTCGAGATGGAGGATGGCAGCTGCATCGCCTTCTTCGAGCTCCCGCGCGACAAGGGCGAGCCGTCGGGCCGCGATCCGGAGACCCCGGCCTGGGTCCAGCATTTCGCGTTTCGCGTCAAGGACGAGGCGACCCTGCTGCAAGCCAAGGCGGATCTCGAAGCGAAGGGCGTCCCGGTCATCGGCCCGGTCAACCACGACGATTTCCTGCTGTCCATCTACTTCTTCGACCCCTCGGGCCACAGGCTGGAGCTGGGCGCCAATATTTCCACGCCCGAGCTGGACGCCCAGTTCCGCGCCGAGGCGATGGACGTCCTGCGCCTGTGGGAGCAGACGCACGACTGGTCGCAGCGCGAGAAGCTGTTCGGCGGCAAGACGGGCTATCAAAGGGCTTAGAGCCCGTCGGCGTTGATGGGCCCTAGACGGGCTGCAGCCCCGCCGCCTTCACGACGGCGGCGTATTTCGCCATTTCGGACCGGAAGTAGGCGGCGGTTTCCTTCGGGGGCATGTTGACGATGTTGTTGCCCTGGGCCTTCATGCTGACCCGCACCGCGGGGTCGTTGAAGGCCTTTTCCAGCGCCTGGTGGAAGCGCTGCACGTCTTTGTCGCTCAGGCCGGCCGGGCCGACCGCGGCGAACCAGCCGTCGCACTCATAGCCGCCTACGCCTTGCTCGGCCAGCGTGGGCAGGTCGGGCAGGCTTTCCATGCGCTTGGCGCCGCAGGCGCCCAGGGCGCGCAGCGCGCCGCTTTCCACCTGCTTCTTCACGGACGGAAGCGACAGGACGCCGAAATCCACCTGCCCGCCGATCAGGTCCGTCATCATGGGCGCGACGCCGCGATAGGGAATATGGCGCGCGGACGCGCCGGCCTGGTGCACGAACATTTCCACCGCCAGATGCAGGATGGTTCCGTTGCCCGACGATGCATACGTGTATTTGTCGGGATCGGCCTTCAGCGCGCTGACCAGTTCCGGGATGTTGCGCGCCTTGATGGTGTTCGGGTTCGCGACGAGCATGAAGGGGGTGGACCCGACGACCGAAATCGGCGTGATGTCCGCGATGGGATCGAAGGGCACGGACTTGTACACGCTCGGGTACACGACATGGTTGTTGGAGACCATGCCTATCGTCGACCCGTTGGGCTCGGCCTTGACGATGGCGCTCGTCCCGATGATGCCGCCCGCGCCCGGCCGGTTGTCGACCACGACGGTCTGCCCCAGGGCATGGGAAAGCGCCTCGGAGGCCGAGCGCGTGATGGTGTCCACGCCGGACCCCACGCTGACCGGCAGGATCAGCGTGATGGGGCGGTCGCCCTGGGCGCGGACGCCGAAGGGCAGCGCCAGGGCGGCGGCGCCGAAGCCGGCCAGCAGCTGCCGGCGGGTCTGGAAAAATTCGTTCATGCTCGTCTCCTGTGAATTATGGGGGGGTTCCCCTATGAGTTATCGGACGGCGTCCGCCGTTTTCAGCGCCTGGATGCCGGCCGCGTCGTAGCCCAGCTCTTGCAGCAGGCTGTCGGTGTCCCGGCCCAGTTCGGGAGGGGAGTTCCGCACGCCCAGGCGCTGTCCGCCCAGGACCAGCGGCAGCAGCGGCACGCGCGTGTCCCGGCCCGCCATGGCGCCGTCGGGAACCCGGATGCCGGCAAGCCCGCCGGTGGCGTTCAGGTGGGGGTCGTCGAACAGGTCTTCGGGCCGGGCGATGGGAGCGAAGGGCAGGCCCTGGGCCTCGAAGATCCCGGCCAGGGCCCGGGCGCTGTAGCCGGCCAGGCGCTCGCGCAGGTCGGGCAGCAGGGTGGGGCGCATCTGCACGCGCTGGTTGTTGGTGGCGAGATCGGCGCGATGCTTCAGGTCGTCGAAACCGAAAGCGTCGCAGAAGGTGTTCCACTGGCCGTCGCTGACCGCCGCCAGGAAGATCTGCTCGCCGTCCTTGACCGTGAACACGTCGTACAGCGCCCAGGCCGAGATGCGTTCGGGCATGGGCGCGGCGGCCTCGCCCGTCAGCATGTACTGGAGCATGTGCTGGCCCACCAGGAAGACATTGTTTTCGAACAGCGCCGACTGCACTTCCTGGCCTTTGCCGGTGACGCCGCGGCGGATCAGGGCGGCCATGACGCCGATCGCGCCGAACATGCCGCCCATGATGTCGTTCACGCTGGTGCCCGCGCGCAAGGGGTCGCCCGGCCTGCCCGTCATGTAGGCGAGCCCGCCCATCATCTGCACGACTTCGTCCAGCGCCGTGCGGTGTTCGTAAGGGCCGGGCAGGAAGCCTTTGTGGCTGACGTAGATGATTCTTTCGTTCCTGGCGCTCAGGGATGCGTAATCGAGCCCGTATTTCCGCATGACGCCCGGGCGGAAGTTTTCGATGAGCACGTCCGCGCCCTCGCAGAGCCTTCGCGCGATGGCGGCCGCTTCCGGCTTGCGCAAGTCCAGGGCCATGCTTTTCTTGTTGCGGTTGAACATGGGGAAGAAGCCGGCGCCCGCGCCCAGCAGGCGCCGGGTGCGGTCGCCCTCCACGGGCTCGATCTTGATCACTTCGGCGCCCAGGTCGGCCAGGACGAGCCCGCAGGTCGGCCCCATGACCATGTGCGTGAATTCCAGCACGCGCAGTCCGGCCAGGGGCAGGTCGGCCGGCGGCGCGGCGGCGGTGTCCGTCGGGGTCATGCCGTCCTCCCATTGGCGCCGGCGGACGCCCGAGTCTTGGGAAGGCCGGCGCGCCAGAGGGCGCCATGCAGCGGGACGTCGCCCAGATGCCCGGCGACGAGGGCGCGGACCTGCAGGATGCGCTCCAGGTCGATGCCGGTTTCGTAGCCCATGCTGTCGAGCATGAAGGCCAGGTCCTCGGTGCTGACGTTGCCGCTGGCGCCGGGCGCGTGCGGGCAGCCGCCTATCCCCGCCAGGCAGGCGTCGAAGCGGCGCACGCCGGCTTGCAGGGCGGCCAGCGTGTTGGCCAGGCCCAGGCCGCGGGTATCGTGGAAGTGGGCGCCGTGCAGCCGGTCGCCGACGGCGGCGCGCACCCTGCCGAACAATTCGGCGACCCGGGCCGGGTCGGCATAGCCCACGGTGTCGGCCAGGCTGATGCGGTCGGCGCCGGCGTCCAGCAGCGCCTGGGCCAGCCGCAGCACCTCGTCCGGGGCGACGTACCCTTGCAGCGTGCATCCGAAGGCGGTCCCGATGCCGCCTTCGATCAGGGTGCGGGAGCCGGACGCATCCCGCGCGGCGCGTATCCGGGCCATTTCGCCGACGACTTCGTCCGGCGTCTTGCGCAGGTTGGCAAGGCTGTGCTGCAGGCTGGCCGACAAGGGCAGCAGCATCAGGTCGGCGCCCGCGTCCAGCGCCCGCTCCGCCCCTTTCAGGTTGGGTATGAGCACCGAGGCTTGCAGGCCGTCGAAGGCGCGCGCCGCCCGCAGCAGTTCGGCGGTGTCCGCCAGCTGCGGCAGGAGCCTGGCGGGCACGAAGGAACCCACCTCGATTTCGCGCACGCCCGCGCCATGGGCCGCGGCCAGCCATTCCAGCTTTTGCCCGGTGGGCACGGTCCGGCCTATGCTTTGCAAGCCGTCCCGCAGGCTGACTTCGCGAATGATGATTTTTTCTTTTCGGGCGGTCACGGGCACCTCTGCGACGGATAGTTAGACGATTGATTCTAGCTATTCTTTATCGGGTATGCTGCGCTATTAAAGAACGGGTCGTTTTCCAGATTGGAATATCATGAGAGACATAGACATCACGACCTTGCGGCTGTTCGTGGCCGTGTGCGAACTGCGCAGCATGTCCAAGGTGAGCGAAGACGCGAACATGGTGCCGTCCGCCGTCAGCAAGCGGCTGGCGGCGCTCGAGGACGCGCTGGGCGTGCCTTTGCTGATACGGCGCCGGCGCGGCGTGGAGCCCACGGCCGCGGGCGAAACCCTGCTCGAGCACGCGCGGGCCATCCTGGCGGGCGCGGACCAGATCCGCCAGGACATGTCGGCCTATGCGGCCGGGGTGAAAGGCCTGATCAAGGTGCTGGCCAGCTCTTCCGCGATGGCCGAGTCGCTGGCGGACGACATCGCCGGCTTCCTGCAGCTGCCGGCGCATCACGACATCCGCGTGAGCCTGGAGGAAGCCGTCAGCGAAAAGGTGATCCAGGGCGTGCGCGCGGGCGTCGCGTCGCTGGGCATATGCTGGGACGCCGCGGACTTCCAGGGGCTGGAGCACGTGCCGTACCGGCACGATCACCTGGCGGTGCTGGTCCCGGAGGACCATCCGCTGGCGAAGCGCAAGGCGGTCGCTTTCGAGGAAGTGCTGGACTACGACCAGGTAAGCCTGCCGCCCACCGCCGCGGTCGTCAGCCACATGCGCAGGCAGGCCGCGCTGCTGGGCCGCAGGTTTTCCCATCGCGTGACGGTATCGAACTTCGATTCCGCGCTGAGGGTGGTGCAGGCGCGGCTGGGCGTGAGCATTGCGCCCAGGGAGGTCCTGGCGGCGCGGCACCGCGCGAGCGGCATCGTGGCGGTGGATCTGTCGGATCCGTGGGCGCAGCGGCGCTTCGCCGTGTGCTTCCAATCGCGCGCGTCGCTGACGCCCGCGGCGCGCCTGCTGGCGGAGTACCTGGGCTCGGAAGCGCTGCGCGGCGGCGGGAATCGCCTTGAAGCGGATTAAAGCGACACCGCCGCGCTCTCCGTATCCACTTCGAGCTGGTTGTTCGCATTCCGCGACCAGGTCATCCTGTATTCGAAACGATCGGGGGTGTACAGGATCTCCGCGAAATTGACCGGACGCCCCTCGGTATCGAAGAACACCCGGCGCAGCTTCAGCAAGGGACTGCCCACGCTCACCTTCAGCAGCCTGGCCGACACCGTGTCGGCCAGCGTGCAGGTGATCGCCTGCTGCACCTGCGAAATGGTGACGGCGCGCTGGATCAGGTCGATGAGCGGCGTGGTGATCATGTCTTCGCGCGTGAAGCTGCGGCCTATGCTTTCCAGCAGATAGCTGGTCGAATGCGAGAAAGGCTCGCCCTTCAGGTGGCGGACCCGCGACGCGCGCTGGATCACCGTGCCGGCGGGGATGCGCAGCTGCTCCGCCACATACGGGCTGGCGGGCTGGTATTCGAAGGCGTCGATCTCGACCGACGTGCCCTGGCCGATGACGGACAGGCTCGTCAGCAGGCCGTCGATGCTGGCCGAGATCGGGCTGCCGACGCGCATCGACGCGCCCGCCTGCGTGACCGTCGTGCCGCGGCCGCGGGAACGCTCCAGCAGGCCTTCCTCGGCCAGGTCGTCCAGCGCCCGCTTCACGGTGATGCGGCTGACCCCGAAGCTGGCCATGAGGTCCGCTTCGGACGGCAGCACGTGCCCGGCCCGGTAGTCCCCGTTCACGATGCGTTCGCGCAGGATCACGTACAGGCGATGGTATAGCGGCAACGGCGACTTGCCGTGCGCCAGGGTATGGCTGGCTTTTCTGTCTCTTCTTGTCATTCCATATTTTCCCAGCGTTGACAGACCTCGGTGTGCTGGCCGGCGGCCAAACCGCACAGTATAGGGGTATCTACTAGTATGGGTATTTTTGTCTAATGATATAGCATTAGGTCTTTTACGGCAAAGAAAAAGTCAGGAGATCACCATGGAACTTTCCGGCAAGTCGGCCCGCCAGCTGTACGAAGAAATCAAGCTCAAGCCGACGCGTCCCCGATTCGGTTTCGGCCGCAAGCCCGCGCTGGTGAACATCGATCTGCAAAAGTCCTACACCAACGTCGGCGAATTCGTCACCGCCTACGAGACCGATCCCAAGCAGCTCGACTACGTCAACGAACTGGCGGACCTGTTCCGGGTCAATCACCTGCCGGTGGTCTGGACTTTCGTCGGCTACATGGAATCCGGCGAGGACTGCGGCGTGTGGGGCACCCGCAGCAATACCCCCGATTCCCTGCAGAACATCAAGCTGGGTTCGCGCCGTTCGGAATTCGACGACCGCCTGCGCATCGACCGCGTGCGCGACATCATCATCAACAAGCGCATGGCCTCGGCCTTTTTTGAAACCAATCTGCGTTCGCTCATGACCTGGCACGGCTGCGACAGCGTCATCGTCACGGGCGGGTCGACGTCGGGCTGCGTGCGGGCCACGGTGGTCGACGCGCTGTCCTGCGGCTACCGCGTGACCGTGCCCGAGGAATGCGTGGCCGACAAGCACGAAAGCCCGCATTTCGCGAACCTGTACGACATCGCCATCAAGTACGGGGACGTGGTGCCGGTGGCCGAAGTGATCGCGCACCTGAAGCAATACAAGGGGGCCTGACCATGAGCCGCGTCATGACGAACGACCCCGGGCTGTATGGCTACCTGCCGTACCAGGGCAGGCCGAAGATCGCCTGGCCCGGCGACGCGCGCATCGCGGTGTGGATCGCGCCCAACATCGAATTCTATGAAATGAACCCGGAGCCGAATCCGGTCCGGGCGCCCTGGCCGCGACCCAACCCCGACGTGGTGGGCTATTCGCATCGCGACTACGGCAACCGCGCGGGCTGGCAGCGCATGATGCGGGCCATGGACGAGGCCGGTTTCCGCGGGTCCGTATCGCTCAACGTGGCCTTGTGCGAGCATCATCCGGAAATCATCAAGGCCTGCGCCGACCGCGGCTGGGAATTCTTTTCCCACGGCATCTACAACACGCGCTACACCTACGGCATGACGCCGGAACAGGAACGCGCGATCATCGTCGATTCCCGCGCCACGATCGCCAAATGGACGGGCCAGACGCTGGACGGCTGGCTGTCGCCGGCGCTGTCCAACAACACCTGGACCATGGACCTGCTGGCCGAGGAAGGCGTGCTGTACACCTGCGACCTGTTCCACGACGACCAGCCCACGCCCATCAACGTCGCCAGCGGCAAGCTGATCAGCATTCCGTATTCGCTGGAAATGAACGACACCATCGTCTACAACACCTACCAGTACACGCCGCGCCATTACGGCGAAATGATCAAGCGCCAGTTCGACCAGCTGTATGCCGAAGGCGCGGAATCGGGCACCGTGATGTGCGTGCCGCTGCACCCCTACCTGGTGGGCCAGCCGCATCGCATAGATGCTTTCGCCGAAGCGCTTTCCTACATCGCGGGCCACGACCAGGTCTGGCTGGCCACCGGGCGCGAGATCGCCCGGCACTACATCGATCATCACTATGACGCGGTGGCCGGCGCCGTGGCGGCCCACGACGCGAAGCGAGGATAGCACCATGTCCCTGAGCAAAGATTATCTGAACTATCCCTGGCGCCGCCATGGCATGGATCACGAGCGCTACGCATGGTCCGACCTTTTCCAGCGCAAGCCGGTCCAATGGCCCGGCGGCGCGCGCGTCGCCCTGTGGGTCACGCCCATGCTGCAATGGTTTCCGCTGGACATGAAAGGCAAGCCCTTCCGGGCGCCCGGCGGGCTGACCATGCCCTTTCCCGACTTCCGGCACTACACCAACCGCGACTACGGCAACCGCGTGGGCATCTTCCGCATCCTCAAGGTGCTGGACGACCTGAAGCTGCCTTCGTCGGTCGCGCTCAACGCCGCGATCGCCGAGCGCTATCCGGCCCTGATCGACGCGCTGCTGCGGCACGATGTGGAGTTCATCGCCCATGGCAAGGACATGGACCACGTGCACTACACCGGCATGCCGCGCGAAGAGGAAGACGCGCTGATCCGCGGCGCCCTGGAGACCCTGCGCAAGGCGACCGGGCGCGGCGTCACGGGCTGGCTGTCGCCCGGGCGCGCGCAGTCGGCCGACACCCCCGACCTGCTGGCGGCCAATGGCGTGGCGTATTCCTGCGACTGGGCCAACGACGACCTGCCCTATGCCATGAACACCGCGCGGGGCCCGCACTACGCCATGCCGCTGGCATACGAGACCGACGACCGCGTGGTAATGCTGGACCTGCACCAGTCCGAAGACGAATGGGCGCGGCAGGTCAAGGACCGTTTCGACGTCCTGTACCGGGAATCCGCCGAATACGGCGGGCGCGTGATGAGCATTCCCTTGCATGCCTGGGTCAGCGGCGTGCCCTACCGCATCGGCAAGGTGCGCGAAGTGCTGGAATACATCCTGGGGCATGGCGGGGTATGGGCGGCCACCGGCGCCGACATCCTGGCCGCTTTCGTCGCCGGCCAAGGGGAAGGAAATGCTTGAGGCGCGCACGGCGACCGGCCCCAGGACCATGTTCGACAAGATCTGGGACCGGCACGTGATCATCGAGCGCGAGAACGGCCCGTCGCTGCTGTACATCGACCGGGACATCATCCATGAAGGCTCTTTCCATGCCTTCGCGGACCTGCGCCGCCGCGGCCTGCCGGTGCGCTCGCCCAGGCAGGTGTTCGGCATCCCCGACCACTACGTGCCCACTCGTTCGCGCAGTTCGGCCGGCGCGGCGACGCCCGAGATCGCGCGCATGATCGACCAGTTCGACCAGAACATGAGCTGGGGCGGCGTGAACAATTTCCCCCTGTCGGATCCGCGCCAGGGCATCGTCCACGTGGTCGGGCCGGAGCAGGGCATCACCCTGCCGGGGCTGATCGTCGTGTGCAGCGACAGCCATACGTCGACCCACGGCGCGCTGGGCGCCATCGCCTTCGGCATCGGCCAGTCCGAGAACGCGCACGTGATGGCCACGCAGACCCTCTGGCAAGTCAGGCCCAAGGTGATGCGCATCCGCGTCACCGGCCGGCGCGCGCCCGGGGTCAGCGCGAAGGACGTCATCCTGGCCATCATCGGTCGCATCGGCTCCGCGGGCGCCACCGGCCACGCCATCGAGTATGCCGGCCCCGTGATCGAGGCGCTGTCCATAGAAGAGCGCCTGACCATCTGCAACATGTCCATCGAGGCCGGCGCCCGCTGCGGCATGGTCGCGCCCGACGACACCACCTTCGCCTATCTGAAGGGGCGGCCCTACGCGCCCAGCGGCGAGCAATGGGACCAGGCGGTGGCGTACTGGCGCGGCCTGCCGTCCGACGACGGCGCCGTGTTCGACCGGGACATCGAGATCGACGGCGGCGCCATCGAACCCATGGTGACCTGGGGCACCAGCCCGGAAGACGCGCTGCCGATCAGCGCCTCGGTGCCGGACCCGCAATCCTTCGCCGACCCGCAGCGCCGGGCGGCCGCCGCCGCGGCGCTGGGATACATGGGCCTGGCGCCGGGCGCCACGCTGGACGTAGTGCCCGGCGACATGGTGTTCATCGGCTCCTGTACCAACAGCCGGCTCGAAGACCTGCGCGCGGCGGCGGCCGTGCTCAAAGGCCGCAAGGCCGCCGTGCCCGGCATGGTGGTGCCCGGATCCGGCCTGGTGCGCAAGGCGGCCGAGGCCGAGGGGCTGGACCGCGTGTTCCTGGACGCCGGCCTGCAGTGGCTGGAGTCCGGCTGCTCCATGTGCGCCGCCATGAACGGCGACGTGGTGCCGCCGGGCAAGCGCTGCGCCTCGACGTCCAACCGCAACTTCGTGGGGCGGCAGGGGCCGGGGGCGCGCACGCATCTGGTCAGCCCGGCCATGGCCGCCGCGGCGGCGGTGACGGGGCGTTTGACCGACGTCAGAAAGCTTTTGGGAGACTGAGCGCATGCAGCCATTCCTATGTGAAACCGGTATTGCCGCGCCGCTGGAAGGCCGCAATATCGATACCGACCAGATCGTCCCCGCGCGCTTCCTGAAAGTCGACCGGAGCAAGGGCTACGGGCGCATTTTCTTCCACGACCTGCGTTTCGACGCGGACGGCAAGGAGCATGCGGATTTCATCCTCAATCAGGAACCCTTCCGGCGCGCCGCCGTCCTGGTGGCCGACGTGAATTTCGGTTGCGGCTCGTCCCGCGAGGCGGCGGTCTACGCCCTGGCCGATTTCGGCATCCGGGCGGTCATCGCCCCGAGCTTCGGCGACATCTTCTACAACAACTGCCTCAAGAACGGCATCGTGCCCGTGCGCCTCGATGAAGACGTCGTCACCAGGCTGCGGGCGAACCTGCGGGACGGCGCCGACCGCATGGTCACGGTCGACCTCCAGAACCTGTCGGTCACCCTGCCGGGCGGCGAACGCCACGCTTTCGCCATCGATCCCTTCTGGCGCGACTGCCTGCTGAAAGGCGTGGACGACCTGGAGCTGACCTTGAGCCACGAACAGGACATCCAGCGCTTCGAAGCGCGCTATTACGCGGAAATGCCCTGGGCGCGCGTGCCCGGGGTGTCGTGAACGACCACAGGAGACGGCAAGATGGCGGTAAAACCTGCCGAGCAGGCGAAGTTCGAGTTCAGTGTGCCGGTGGTGGTCATCGGCGCGGGCGCCTGCGGCCTGACGGCGGCCTTGTCGGTGGCCGAGCGCGGCGTCGGCGTCCTGGTCCTGGAGCGCGACGAACACCCCACGGGCAGCACGTCGTTGTCCGCCGGCCTGATTCCGGCCGCCGGCACGCGGCTGCAGCGCGAGAAGGGCATCGAGGACAGCGCCGAGCGGTTCGCCGCCGACATCTCGGCCAAGGCGCATGGCTTGAACGACCCCGTCGTGGTCCAGGCGGTCGCCGCGGCGTCGGGGCCCACCGTGGACTGGCTGGTCGACACCCATGAACTGGACCTGCACCTGGTGGAAGGCTTTCGCTACCCCGGCCATTCGCAGCTGCGCATGCACGGGCCGCGCTCGCAATCCGGCGCCGACCTGGAAGGCATGCTGCTGACGGCCGCCGCGGCGGCGGGGGTCGACATCATCACCAGCGCCTCGGCCGAGGACTTGTACGCCGACGAGGACGGACGCATCGCCGCCGTGGGCTTTCGCCGGCCCGACGGCTCCATGGAGGTCGTGGGCTGCGACGCCGTGATTCTGGCCTGCAACGGCTTCGGCGGCAATCCCGGCAAAGTGCGGCAATATATTCCGGAAATGGCCGAAGCGGAATACTTCGGCCATACCTCCAACACCGGCGATGCGCTGGACTGGGGCATGGCGCTGGGCGCCCAGGCCCTGGACCTGGGCGCCTACCAGGGGCACGGGTCCGTTTCCACGCCGCACGGCTCGCTGCTGACCTGGGCCGTGATCACGCTGGGCGGCATCCAGGTCAACCGCGACGGCGAGCGCTTCGCCGACGAGATGCAAGGCTATTCCGAACACGCCCAGGAAGTGCTGCGCCAGCCGGGCAAGGTGGCCTGGAACATCTACGACGCCCGCTGCGAAGCGCCCGCGCTCGCCTTCCAGGACTACCGCGAACTCGTCGCCATGGGCGGCATACGCCAGGCGGACAGCGTGGCCGAACTGGCCGCCGCGACCGGCCTGCCGCAAGCGGCGCTGGAGCGCACGCTGCGCGGCGTCGAGGCCTGCGCCCGGGGCGAAGCCGCCGACCCCTTCGGCCGCGACTTCACCGGCAACATGCCGCTGGCGCCGCCTTACCGGGCCGCCAAGGTGACGGGCGCGCTGTTCCATACCCAGGGCGGGCTGGCGATAGACAGTTCCGCCCGCGTATTGCGCGCCGACGGCCGGCCGCTGCCCAATCTGTACGCGGGCGGGGGCGCGGCGCGCGGCTTCTGCGGCCCGGCTGCGTTCGGCTATCTTTCCGGGAACGGCCTGCTGTCGGCCGTCGTCCTGGGGCGCATTGCAGCACTTTCTTTCTTAAACGACGCAGCACTTGACTTCAACCTCGAGGATAAAAAATGACTATGAAACGCACCTCTATCAATCGGCGCAATTTCATGAAGGCGGGCGCAGCGGGCGCCGCCATGCTGGCTGCGCCGGGAATCCTGCGCGCACAGACGCCTCCCGCCATCAAGATCGGCATTCTCCAGCCCGTCACCGGCGCGTTTTCCATGGACGGCGGTTTCGGCCGGACCGGCGCCGAGATGGGCATCGCCAAGGTCAATGCCATGGGCGGGATCAAGGCGCTGGGGGGCGCCAAGTTCGAAATGGTGTTCGCCGATGCGCGCTCCAATCCCGAGGCGGCCGTCCAGGAAGTGGAACAGCTGAACGCCCAGGGCGTGGCGGCCATCGTCGGCGGCTTCGCCAGCCCGGTGTGCCTGGCGGCCAGCCAGGCGGCCTCGCGCTACAACCTGCCGTACATCGTCGACGTCGGCGTCACCGACCAGATCATTCAGCGCGGCTTGAAGAACACCTTCCGGTTCAGCCCAGGCTTTTCGCTCTGCACCAAGGCCGCCATCGAAAATCTCATCAAGATCAACGACGCGGCGGGCAAGCCGGCCAAGACCATCGTGCTCGTGCACGAAGACGGCCTGTTCGGTTCCGGCCTGGCCAAGATGATGGCGACCGAACTGCCCAAGCACGGCTTCGAGATCCTGGACTCCATCGCGCACCCGACGCCGGCGCGCGACATGTCCAACGTGGCGCTGCGCATCCGTTCGCTCAAGCCCGACCTGATCATTCCCTCGTCCTATTACGGCGAGACGGTGCTGCTGATGCGCACGCTGCAGCAGCAGCGGGTCCGTTCCAAGGGGGTGTTCTCGGTGCTCAACGGCGCCGCGTCGAACCTGCGCTTCGTGCGGGAATTCCCCGAGGCGGCCGAGAATATCATGGACTGCAACCACTGGCACGATCCGCGCAAGCCCCAGGCGCTCGAGTTGCGCAAGCAGGTCGAGGCCGCCGGCAAGGGCTGGAACTACAACATCGCCATCAACTACTCCGACATCCTGCTGCTGGCCGACGCCATCGAGCGGGCGGGCTCGGTGGCGCATGACGCGGTCATCGCGGCGCTGGCCTCGTCGACCTTCGAAGGCCACATCATGCCGTATGGCCCGACCAAGTTCGTCGACGGCCAGAACACGGGCGCCGCGCCCGTGATGACCCAGGTCCAGAAGGGCGACATCAAGGTGATCTTCCCCGAGGAATTCTCCGACGCCAAGGCGAATTACCCGCTCAAGGCTTGACCGGCCGGGATCCCATCCGCCGGGCGGGGCGCAGGGCCGCGCCCCGCCCGGCGCTGCGTTGTAACGTCATCAAAGAGAGTGATTCATGTACTCGATGAACATAGTTGTCGAGGCGATACTGAACGGAATGCTGACAGGTTCCGTCTATGCCTTGATCGCCCTGGGGCTGACCCTGGTCTACGGCGTGCTGCACATCATCAATTTCTCGCACGGCGCCATGCTGGCCGCCGCGATGTTCGCGGTGCTGACCCTGAACCAGGCTTTCGGGCTGGACCCCTATCTGCAGATTCCGATCCTGACGCCCTTGCTGTTCGTGGCCGGCTACGCCATACAGCGCTTCATCATCGGGCCGGGCAGCCACGGCAAGGACGAGAACATACTGATGATCACGCTGGGCATCGCCATCGTGATCGAGAACGTGCTGCTCGCCATCTTCCGTTCCGACATCCGTTCCATCAGCACGGACTATTCCTTCAACGTCTTCGAGCTGGGACCCTTCATTTTCTCGCAGGCGCGCGTATTCGGCCTGGCGGGATCGGTGGTGACGGCCGTGCTGCTGTGGTTCTTTCTTGCGCGCAGCGACACGGGCAAGGCCATACGCGCGGTGTCCAAGGAAAAGCTCGGCGCCAGCCTGGTGGGCATCAACGTCAAGCACGTCTATGCCGTGACCTTCGGCATCGGCTTCGCCTGCCTGGCGATCTCCGCCTGCCTGCTGCTGCCCACCTTCTACGTCAATCCCAGCATAGGCGGCGCCTTCGTGCTGGTCGCCTTCACCGTCGTGGTCCTGGGCGGCATGGGGTCCATCGTGGGCGCCATGGTGGGCGGCGTCATCATCGGGGTGGTGGAGAGCCTGAGCGGCTTGTTCCTGGGAGAAAGCCTGGGCCAGATCGGCATCTTCCTGACTTTCATCATCGTGCTCCTGGTGCGTCCAACGGGTCTTTTCGGAGCGAAAGCATGAAGATCAAGCATTACCTGTCCATTTTCATCGTGGTGGCCTTGCTGGCCGTGGCCCCGCTGCTGGCCAATTCCAACGTCGTCCTCAACTTCCTCATCTACACGCTGATCGTGACGCTGGGGGCGCAAGGCTGGAACCTGCTGGGCGGCATGGCCGGGCAGAACTCCTTCGGCCACGCGGCTTTCTTCGGCACGGGCGCCTATGTGATCAGCCTCTGGCAGATCAACCTGGGCCTGGACGCCTGGACCGGCTTCGTCGTGGCCGTGGCCGCCGGGGCGCTGGTCGGCTGGATCGTCGGCTTCCTGTCCTTCCGGGCCGGGCTGCGGGGCTCTTATTTCGCGCTGGTCACGCTGGCCTTCGCCGAGGTGCTGCGCGTCCTGGCGAATTCGGCCGCCTTCACCGGCGGCGCCGCCGGCCGGCTGCTGCCCATCAACCTGGGCATCGAGCACTTCCAGTTCGCGGACCGCAGGCACTACTACTGGGTGGCCCTGGCCATGGTGGCGGCGGGGCTGCTGCTGATGCGCTGGATATCGCTGTCCCGCTTCGGCGCCCGCCTGGTCGCCGTGCGCGAGAACGAAGACGCGGCGCGGGCGCTGGGCATAGACGTGCTGCGCACCAAGCTGGGGGCCATCACCATATCCGCCGCGATGACCGCGACGGCGGGTTGCCTCTACGTGCAGTATTTCCTGTACATCGACCCGGTCCTCGTCTTCGGGCCCAAGATCTCCATCGAGGTGCTGCTGGCGTCGATGGTCGGCGGGCTGGGCACGGTGTTCGGCCCGCTGGTGGGCACCTTCGCGCTGCATCTGCTGGGCGAGGGCGCCAAGTTCTTCACGGGCGAGATTCCGGGCATAGACCTGGCCATCTACGGCTGCGTGCTGATCGGCGCGGTGTGCTTCCTGCCGCAAGGCCTGCTGAGCCTGCTGCCCCGCCGCAGCGCCCGCAAGCCTGCGGCCGAGCCCGTTCTGGAGAAACAATCATGATGCTCGAAGTCAGGCGCGTCACCATGCGCTTCGGGGGCTTGACCGCCGTCAAGGACGCCTCCCTGCAAGTCCGGGAGGGATCCATCACCGGGCTGATCGGCCCCAACGGCGCGGGCAAGACCACGCTTTTCTCGGTCGCCTCGGGCTTCCTGAAGGCGAACGAGGGCGCGATTTTCTACAAGGACCGGGACATCACCGGCCTGCCCACGCATCAGCGCGCGAGCCTGGGCATTGCGCGCACCTTCCAGATCGTGCAGCCCTTCGCGGGCCTGTCCACGCTCGAGAACATCGTCGTGGGCGCCTTCCTGCGCCATGCCGACCGCTCCGACGCCGAGCGGCTGGCGCGCGAGGTCGCGCGGCGGGTGGGGCTGGAAAAAGACCTGGACCGCCCGGCCGCGGGCCTGACGGTGGCGGGCCGGAAAAGGCTGGAGCTGGCCCGGGCGCTGGCCACGGAGCCGCAATTGCTGCTGCTCGACGAAGTCCTCGCCGGCCTGAACCCGTCGGAGATCCGCGACATCATTCCCGTCATACGCGGCATCCGCGACAGCGGCGTCACCATCTTGATGATCGAGCACGTCATGCAGGCGGTGGTGAGCCTTTGCGACTATGTCTATGTGCTGTCCCAGGGCGAAATGATCGCCGAGGGCACGCCGGCCGACGTGGTGGGCGACCCGCGCGTCATCGAGGCGTACCTGGGGCATGGCGCGGCCGCGCGCCTGGCCGCCAACAAGGAGAAAGAGCATGCTTGAAATCTCGGGCCTGCGGGCCGGCTATGGCGCCGTCGAGGTGCTCCGCGGCATCGACATGCACGTCGGGGCGGGCGAGATCGTCGCCGTGCTGGGCTCCAACGGCGTCGGCAAGACCACGCTCAACATGGTGCTGTCGGGCATCATGCGCGCCAACGCCGGCGACATCCGCTTCAATGGCAGCCGGCTGGCCAGGACCAGCAGCGAAATCGTGGCCTCGGGCCTGATCCACGTGCCCGAAGGGCGCAAGATCTTCCCCAACCTCGACATCCTCGAGAACCTGGAGCTGGGCTGCTACATGCGCGGCAAGGCCAACCGCAAGCGCAACCTGGAAAGAGTCTTCGAGATCTTCCCGCGGCTGCGCGAGCGGATCGCCCAGAAAGCCGGCACCCTGTCGGGCGGCGAGCAGCAGATGCTGGCCATCGGCCGGGGCCTCATGGCCGAGCCGCTGTTCCTGATCCTGGACGAGCCCTCGCTGGGCCTGTCGCCCTTGCTGGTCGAAGAGATGTTCACCTTGATCCAGAGGCTGAACCAGGACGGACTGCCCATCATGCTGGTGGAACAGAACGTGGTCCAGTCGCTCGAGCTCGCGAACCGCGCCTACATCATCGAGAACGGCGAGATCGCGCTCTCGGGCGATGCGGAGTCCGTGCGCAACAACCCGGACCTGCGCCGCACCTATCTGGGCCTGTAGGAGTTTTGGAACCGGCGCCGCGCGTGCGCGCCGGCCGTTTAAATTGAAGGAGTTCACGAATGTCGTTGAAAACACGCCTGCGGGCGGGCGAGGTGGTGCTTGCGCCGGGGGTCTACGACCCCTTGACCGCATTGATCGCCACACAGCACGGTTTCAAGGCGCTGTACGTGTCGGGCGCGGCCATCGCCTACACCCGCCTGGGCCGGTCCGATATCGGGCTGACCACCATGACCGAGATCGCGGAAACCATAGGCCTGATCCGCGACCGCGTCGATACGCCGCTGATCGTGGACGCCGACAACGGCCATGGCAATGCGCTGAACGTACAGCGCACGGTCAGGCTGTACGAGCGCGCCGGGGCCAACGCCTTGCAGATCGAGGATCAAAGCCTGCCCAAGCGCTGCGGCCACCTGGGAGGCAAGTCCCTCATTTCCTGCGGCGAGATGGTGGGCAAGATCAAGGCCGCCGTCGACGCGCGCGCCAGCGCCGAAACGCTGATCATCGCGCGCACCGACGCGATCGCGGTGGAAGGCTTCGACCGCGCGCTGGAACGCGCGGAGCGTTTCGCCGAGGCGGGGGCCGACGTCCTGTTCGTCGAGGCGCCGCGCACGCGGGAACAGCTGGAGACCATCTCATCGCGGCTGGGGGCGCGCCTGCCCTTGCTGGCCAACATGGTCGAAGGCGGCGACACGCCCATGCACGACGCGGGCCAGCTGGGAGCCCTGGGTTTTCGCATCATCATCTTCCCGGGCGGCATCGTGCGCGCCATCGCCAAGACCGCCGTCGACTACTACGCCTCGCTGAAGGCGCACGAGACCAACGCGCCCTTCAAGGACCGCATGTACGACTTCAACGGGCTCAACGACATCATCGGCACCCGCGAGCTGCTGGAGCTCGGCGAGCGCTACGCGGCCGGGGACGGCGGCCGCTAGCCGGCGCCTCTTTCTTTTCGACAAGGAGAACACCATGCCCGTAGTACAGATGACGGTCATAGAAGGCTATGACGATGCCACCAAGTCCCGCCTGCTCAAAGGCATGACGCACGTCGTCCTGAGCGTCATGGCGGCCAAGCCCGACGGCGTCGTCACCATGCTGAATGAAGTCAAGCCCAGCGCCTATGCGCGCGGCGGCGTGTCGCGCGTGCCCGGGCCGCCGCTGCCGTCGGGGGTCGAGGTGGTCCGGGGCTTCGCGCAGGCGCTGCTCGCAGCCGATTCCGCGCGCGCGGCGGGATATCTGGGCGAGGGCTGCGCCTGCACCGGCGCCGGCGGCGCGGAACGCAATCCGCTGCGCATGCGGGAATGGCTGGCGGACCTGGATTACGCCGATTTCGACGAAGCCCTGACCGAGGACGGCACGGTGGTGTATGCGCGGCGCAAGCGCGGGGCCGGCAGCGTGGAGCGTTTCCACGTGCGGCAGGGGCGCATCGTGGACATCCAGAGCTGGGGCGGGGCGGCCTAGGGCCGGTGCAGGAGTCGAGATGCCGGACTTGTCGGTGCAAGCATTTCAAGAGGCCGGGCCGCCCGCCCGGCGAGCGGACGTCGTCATCGCCGGCGCCGGCGCTTGCGGGCTGACCGCCGCGCTGGCGGCGCGCGATGCGGGCGCCGGCGTGCTGGTCGTCGAGCAGGACGCCCAGGCGCGCGGCACGACGGCGATGACCTGGGGCATGCTGCCCGGGGCGGGAACGCGCCACCAGCGGGCGCTCGGCATCGAGGATACGCCGGAGTGCTTCGCCGCCGACATCATGAAGAAGTCCGGCAACCGCGCGGATCCCGCCGTCGTCCAGGCCGTGGCGCGAGGTTCCGGGCCCGCCATAGAGTGGCTGTCGGACCGCCACGGCTTGACCTTCCAGCTCCTGGACGACGTGCTTTACCCGGGCCACAGCCGCCATCGGTATCACGTGCCGCTGTCGCGGACGGGCGCCGAGCTGCAGCAAAGCCTGTACGACGCGGCCCGCCGCGCCGGCGCGGATTTTCTCTTCCGGGCCCGCATCACCACCCTGTACCGCGATGCGGACGACGCCGTCAGGGCGGTCGGCTGCCGGCTCGGCGACGGGCGCGAACAAGTCATAGGCTGCGGCGCCCTGGTGCTGGCCACCGGCGGCTATGGCGGCAACCCCCAGGCCGTCCGGACGCACATCCCGGCCATGGCCGACGCGGCCTATTGCGGCCATGACGGCAGCCGCGGCGACGCGCTGGCCTGGGGCGGCCTGCTGGGCGCGGCGCTGGGCGACCTGGGCGGCTACCAGGGACATTGCGTGGTGGACGAATCGCGCCTGCCGCTCACCTGGACGCTGGTCATCGAGGGCGGCATCCAGGTCAATCGCCTGGGGCGGCGGTTCTCCAACGAAATGAGCGGCTATTCGGAGCAGGCCGCTGCGCTGCTGCGGCAGCCGGGCGGCGTGGCGTTCACCCTCTACGATCAGCGCAGCGAACGCCTGGCGCTGCGCTATGCCGACTACCGCCAGGTGCTGGAGTCGGGGGCGGTCAGGCAGGCCGACAGCCTGGAAGCCTTGGCGCAAGCCATTTCCGTGCCGCAGGAAGCGCTGGCCGCCGTCTTCGCCGACATCGAGCAAAGCGTCCGGGAAGGGCGGCCCGATGCCTACGGCCGACGGTTCAGCGCCGAACAGCTGTTGCGCCCGCCTTATCGGGCCGTCAGGCTGCGCGGCGCGCTTTTCCATACGCAGGGAGGGCTTTGCGTCGACGAGCGGGCCGCGCTGCTGCGCGCGGCGGACGGCAAGGCATTTCCCAACATATTTGCGGGCGGCGGCGCGGCCCGGGGCGTCTCGGGGCCGGAAGCGTCCGGCTACCTGGGCGGAAACGGGCTGGTGACGGCGGTGGTGCTCGGCCGCCTGGCCGGCGGTTCGGCGGCCCGCGCGGCCGGTTTTGAAGAACGGACGGAATTTACAGGAGGCAGTGATGCATAAAGTGCTGGTGATCGTTCCCTTTCCCATGAGCGATGAGAATCTTTCGAAACGGCAAGCGCAGCTCGAGGCGGTCAAGCTGGGCCCCGGCATCCGGTTCGATTTCAAGGCGGTGCGCATCGCACCGGTGAATTACGTCAGCCAGCAGGACGCCTTGCTGGCCGACGTGGGCATCCTGGAGGCCGGGCTTTCCGCCCAGGAGGAAGGCTATGACGCCGTGTGCATAGACACCGTCAGCGATTCGGGCATGGCCGCCCTGCGTTCGGTGCTGAGCATTCCGGTCATCGGCGCGGGCCGCCACGCCATGCTGGCGGCCCAGATGCTGGGCGACCGGTTCTCCATCCTGTCGATGTGGAGCCGCTGGGATTCCCTGTACAAGAAGACGCTCGCCGACCTAGGGCTGGCGCACAAATGCGCCTCCATGCGGTCCCCGGAGATGGAGCCCAACAACCAGAAGCTGCTGAAGGGCAGGGAGGACACGGTATTTCCCGCCCTGCACCGCGTCGCCATGCAATGCATCGAGGAGGACGGCGCCGACGTCATCATCCTGGGATCGACCACCATGCACGAGACCCACGCCTACCTGGCGGAAAGGCTGCCCGTGCCGGTCATCAATCCCGGGCCCTTGTCCTACCGGCTGGCGGAGACGGCCCTGCGCCTGCGCCTCTCGCACAGCAAGTCCGCGTATCCCGCGCCGCTCGCGCCGCGTCCGGACATGTTCCGCGCCATGGGCGAGCACGTCGCCGCCCGCTCTTGAACCTTTGACGAGACGAGAAAGACATGCCGAAGATTCTGGTCATCAATCCCTTTCCCCTGGACGCGGCCGGCGTGGCCCGCCGCGCCGCCCAAAGCGGCCACGTGCAGCTGGACCCCGACACCGAGCTCGTCTATCGCCCGGTGCGCATCGGCCCGACCTCGTTCATGAGCCCGCACGATTGGCTGATCGCCGACCTGGGCATTTACGAGGCCGGCGTGACGGCCGAGGAAGAAGGCTTCGACGCGGTGGTCATCGACACCATGAGCGATTCGGGCATGGCGCCCCTGCGCTCCGTGCTGTCCATACCGGTGATCGGGCCGGGCAAGGCGTCGATGCTGTACGCCCTGACGCTGGGCAGCAAGTTCTCGGTGCTGGCGCAATGGAAGCCCGCGCTGCCCCGGTACCGAAAAGCCATACGCGAATACGGCTTCGAAGCGCAATGCGCGTCCGTCCGTTCCTTCGACGTCGAGCCCGATTTCATCAATCTTACCGAAGGCAAGGAAGACGCCACCTTCCCGCGCATGCTCGAGACGGCCATGCGCTGCGTCGAAGAAGACGGCGCGGACGTGATCTGCCTGGGGTCGACCACCATGCACCAGGCGGCCGCCTATCTGTCGGAGCGGCTGCCCGTGCCGCTGGTCAATCCCGGCCCGCTCAGCTATAAGCTCGCCGAAGCCTTCCTGGGCCTGGGCCTGACGCACAGCCGCAAGGCCTACCCGCAGCCCACGGAGCGCAAGGACGCGCTCGTCCATGCGCTGGTCGACGGTGCCTTGAATGGCTGAGCGCCCGTGGACCATCGTCCGGGGCGGGCTGGTTTTGCGTGGCGCCGAATGCCGGGCGGAATTCCTGGACGTGCTGATCCAGGGCGATACGGTGGCGGCGCTGGGGCCGCCCGGCATGGCGGCGCCGGCCGATGCGGCGGTGGTCGATGCGAGCGACCGGCTGCTGCACGCCGGCCTGATCAACGCCCACACGCACGGCTACGGCAGCTATACGAAAGGCGTGGGCGACCGCTG
>JACDJC010001438.1_pt1 | contig 21065 bp, 17 predicted proteins | sample 7454191 | NCBI WGS metagenome assembly JACDJC01 (sample SAMN14253291, study PRJNA609438) | sludge metagenome | isolation source: sludge after 25d culture with pyrite and EDTA | collected 2018-12-20 | reverse complement strand
TGTTCACCGGAAACCGCAATCCCTTACCGCTCAAATAGGTACGCCCCGGATTATTGGGATCGTTCACCCTCACTCCCTCTTTTTGCAAATCGTGCTGCAATGTCATAAACTCAATATTAAAAAGAGGAAATATCCGGTATTCCCTGGCTAATCCGGCAAATTCATCGTACCCTCCGGTAGTGTAAAAATCATTGATACCCAACACTTTGATTCCTTCTTTCTGAGCCAGTTGAAAAGCTTGTTCAATATCAGTAAAAGCTGAAAAAGAGTGCGGAGTATGAATATGCCCGTTAATGCCGGGTATTGACTTTTCCTTCTGTTTCAAGTGCCATTTTATCAGCTCCTGAGCTTCGGGAAATGAAGCGAAAAAATTGTTTTTGTCAGTCATGTTTTTATTGAAACGATTCTCAGGCAAAGATAGCGAAGTCCATGAAACTAACCGTTATCATTTGAAATTGAACACCAAACGGAAGTGTACATTAAATAGATGTAAAAAAAGAAGTTATGTTTTGGTAATTAAAAAAAAGGAAATACTTTTGCAGTCCCGATTATTGTCCGTATTAATTAATAATGTAAAAGATTGATCTCCTTTGGATAACAACTTTCAGAGAAGCCCGAAACTCTGAATGCCCCACAGGAATTTGATTAAATGTTGAATAAAAAAATTTGGACGAGTGAATACATTAAGTTACAAAACCATATCTGCCAACAGGGCAACCGCGAACAAAGAGTGGGTGCTTGTTGATGCTGAGGATATGGTACTTGGCCGTCTGGCCAGCGAGGTGGCAAAGCTTCTCAGAGGCAAGCACAAGCCTGAGTTTACTCCGCATGTTGATTGTGGCGATTATGTCATTATCATCAATGCCGAAAAGGTGAAACTCACCGGCAAAAAGCTTACTGACAAGGTTTATGTTCGCTACACCGGTTACCAGGGTGGATTAAGAAAACAGACACCGGAAGATATTCTGGAGAAATATCCGGAAAGGTTAGTTGAAAAAGCCGTTAGAGGAATGTTACCCAAAAATAAATTGGGCAGGCAAATGTTCCGTAATCTGCATGTGGTAGTCGGACCTGAACACAAGCACGAAGCCCAAAAGCCAAAAGTTATTGATTTAAGTACGAATAATTAAAAAAAATGGAAGTAGTTAATACATTAGGACGTAGAAAAGAGGCAATTGCACGCATATATGTAAACGAAGGTAAAGGAAATATCACCATTAACAAACGTGATTTCAAAGAGTATTTCCCCATCAGTACATTGCAGTATATTGTTCTTCAGCCGTTAAATCTGACAGAATCCACTGAAAAGTATGATATAAAAGTGAATCTCGGCGGGGGTGGCGTTAAGGGCCAGGCAGAGGCACTGCGCCTTGCTATTACCCGTGCATTGATAGAGATTAATCCCGAATTAAGAGGCGAACTGAAAGCTGCTGGTTTTGTTACCAGAGATCCGCGCCAGGTAGAGCGCAAAAAGCCGGGTCAGCCCAAAGCAAGGAAACGGTTCCAGTTCTCAAAACGTTAATATTATTATTTATTGTTAAATATCATGGGTCTAAAACGGTTGAGACTTTCCAAAGAGAAACTACTCAACGGTTGCTTTTAGAATCATTAAAAAAGTAAACAGATGCCAAGAGTATCATTTCAGGAATTATTGGATGCAGGCGCCCATTTCGGGCACCTGAAAAGAAAGTGGAATCCCAACATGGAGCCCTATATCTTCATGGAAAAAAACGGAATCCATATTATTGATCTGCAAAAGACAATAGTTAAAATTGATGAAGCAGCATCTGCAGCAAAGCAGATTGCCAAATCAGGACGTAAAATCCTCTTCGTTGCCACAAAAAAGCAAGCTAAAGAGCTGGTTTCCGACCTGGTGAAAAAAATTGACATGCCCTATGTAACCGAGCGTTGGCCCGGTGGCATGCTGACCAACTTTCCTACAATCAGGAAAGCTGTTAAAAAGATGGTTTCCATCGACAGAATGGCAAAGGAACCAAGCTGGGAAAACCTGTCAAAAAGAGAAAAACTCCAGATTACCCGTCAAAGAGTAAAGCTTGAGAGAGTTTTGGGAAGTATTGCAGACATGGCACGCTTGCCTGCAGCACTGTTCATCGTTGACGTAGTGAAAGAAAAAATTGCCGTTCATGAAGCACAGCGGTTGGGTATCCCCATCTTTGCAATTGTGGACACGAACTCCAATCCGGAAGGAATTGATTTCGTCATCCCTGCCAATGATGATGCTTCGCAGTCCATTAATCTCATTGTGGGTGCGATCACAGAAGCTATCAGTGAAGGACTGAATGAAAGAAAGGCAGAGAAAAAGGATGAGGCAGAAAGCAGCGCTCCAAGAAAAAAGAGCCGCAGAAAACCAAGAAGAGAAAGAAGGTCTGAACAGGAATCGCCCGAAAAGAAAAAAGCTGCTGAAAAAGTAGCCGAAGATGAAGAGGCAGATGAGAAACTGAAAGTTCAGAAAACTGACAATGACGACATTGAAGATGACGACATTGAGAAAGAAGATGAGGTTGAGGGTAGTGACATCGAAGATGAAGATGAAGTTGAGGATAGTGACATCGAAGATGAAGATGAAGATGAAGACATCGAAGATGAAGATAAATAAGTAACAGGATTTTAAAACATTATAAAAAATAAAAAAATGTCTTTTACAACAGCAGACGTAGTAAAACTGAGAAAAGCAACCGGCGCAGGAATGATGGATTGTAAAAATGCCTTAGCTGAAGCTGAGGGAAATTTTGAAAGAGCGCTTGAAATTATACGTGAAAAAGGGAAATTGGTTGCCAGCAAACGTGCCGACAGGGATGCATCTGAAGGAGCTGTTTTGGCCGGAACAACCGAAGATAAAAAATTTGGAGCGCTTGTCGTTCTGAATTGTGAAACTGACTTTGTGGCAAAAAATGAGAACTTTGTTGAGTTCACCAATAATATTTTGAAATCGGCATTAAGTAAAAAGCCGGAAAATCTGGAATCACTCAAAAAGATTAGCCTAGATGGAAGAACTATTGAAGCGCAGGTAACGGAGCAAACCGGAGTGATTGGAGAAAAACTTGATCTCTCTTTTTACGGAAAGATTTCTGCAGAAACAGTGGTCAGCTACATTCACCCCGGAAACAAGCTGGCATCTGTGGTTGGTTTCAGCAAAGCCGGAGTTGACCAGCAGATGGCAAGGGATATTGCCATGCAGGTTGCTGCCATGTCTCCTGTTTCAATTGATGTGGACTCCATTCCTCAGGAGGTAATCGACAAGGAGCTGGAAATTGCAAAGGAAAAATTCCGTCTCGAAGGAAAGCCCGAAGCAATGTTGGACAAAATTGCACAAGGCGCACTGCAGAAATGGTATAAAGAGGTGACTCTGCTGAATCAGGCTTTCATTAAAGATTCAAAAACCACAGTGAAAGAATATCTGGCTCAGCATGATAAAGAGCTGGTTATTACCGGCTTTGAGCGCTATGCCTTAGACGCATAATCAAAAGATAATATACTGCAAACCGGCTGTTCATCATACTTCCGGTTAAAAAAAAGGTTGTCTGGTTTTTCACGGACAACCTTTTTTGTTTTTTGCCCTCTTTCAAAAATTTCAACCTGCCACACAGTAGGAAATAAACGAATGCTTATATTTAGGGAAAATTTCAAAAACAATGGATTCATATATTGTGACCGGAGGATTGTGGATTTTTATAGTTCTTGCAATTTCTGTAATTTTCATCATACTTGGCACTACCCGGCTTAAACTTCACCCTTTTGTGGTGCTTTTGCTGGCATCCTATCTGGCAGGCGCACTGGCAGGCTTGCCGGCGGGAAACATTGCTGCAACCATTACCCGCGGATTTGGGGATATCATGGCCTATATCGGAATTGTCATCGTTTTGGGAACCATCATTGGCGTGATTCTTGAAAAATCAAATGCAGCCATAAAGCTTGCGGAACTGGTACTTAAGCTGGTCGGGAAAAAACATCCTGCCTTAGGTATGTCGCTAATCGGCTATATTGTTTCCATTCCGGTTTTCTGCGATTCTGCCTTTGTCATTCTCTCTTCGCTAAAAAAATCATTGGTGCATCAAACGCGGAAACCCTCCGCAGTGCTCTCCATTGCATTAGCCACCGGACTCTATGCAACGCACACATTCGTGCCTCCCACTCCCGGACCAATTGCCGCTGCCGGCAATCTGGGACTGGACGAACAGCTTGGCATGGTTATTCTGTTTGGTCTGGCTATTGCTCTTGTAGCACTTTTTGCCGGCTATTTATGGGCTTTGTTTGCCGGAAAAAAATTTACAACATCAGAAGATTCCGAAGCATTTTCCCAAAACCTCCGGGAAAGCATAAAACTTCCCTCTGCAGCAAAATCACTGATGCCGATTCTTGTTCCTATTTTACTGATTGCAGCGCGTTCGGTAGCTGCATTCCCGTCAAAGCCATTCGGAAACGGTATTTTTTTCGATTTCCTCAACCTCACCGGTCAGCCCGTAAATGCGCTGCTTATCGGATTCCTGTTGTCTCTTCTGCTATTTCCGGTTTTTAACAAGGAAACACTAACTGGCTGGATTGGAGACGGAATCAGCGCGGCAGCACCCATTCTACTCATTACCGGAGCAGGTGGCGCATTTGGTGCAATCCTGAATGAAACACAGATTGGGGAAACTATAGGGAACTCCTTAGCCGGCTACAATCTGGGTATTTTCCTGCCATTTATTATCGCAGCGGCATTTAAAACGGCTCAGGGCTCTTCCACAGTCGCAATGATTGCCACTTCAGCGCTCATTGCTCCACTGCTCACCAGTATAGGACTGGATTCACTCAGCGGGAAAGTGCTTGCCGTAATGGCTATCGGCGCCGGAGCAATGACGGTATCCCACGCAAATGACAGCTATTTTTGGGTAGTTACACAATTTTCGGGAATGGATGTTAAAACGGGATACAAAACCCATACTGCCGCTACCCTGATTCAGGGTTCGGTATCCATGCTGTTTGTCTATTTACTCAGCATTTTTCTAATTTAACCCTGCCAATTATTCTGTTCAAAAAAAGCAATCATGAAAAAAAACAGACAATTTCAGTTAGCCATCATAGGATGCGGAAAAGTTGCCCATCTCCATGCCAGAGCAATTCAGAATCTACCGAATGCGACTCTTGCGGGAGTCTGGAGCCGGACAAAGGAGAGGGCGCAAAATTTTGCCATACTGCATGAAACCACTGCATATGACAACATCTCTGAGATGATCGAAACCGCAAAAATTGATTTGGTTATCGTCTGCACGCCCCATCCTTTTCACCGGGAACCGGCTGTTGAAGCAGCACGCGCTGGTGCAAATGTTTTAGTTGAAAAGCCCCTTGCCTCTTCACTTGAAGACTCAGACCTGATTATAAAAACATGCAAAGAAGCAGGCGTAAAGCTGGGAGTGGTCAGTCAGCGGCGATGGTATGCACCGGTTTTGCGAATGAAAAAAGCCATCAACAAGGGTAAAATCGGAAAACCTGTGCTTGGTACGGTTAATATGTTGGGCTGGCGTGATAAAAACTACTATGATTCGGATGAATGGCGCGGAACATGGGAAATGGAGGGCGGCGGCGTACTGGTAAACCAGGCGCCGCATCAGCTGGACATTTTGCTTTGGTGCATGGGCGAAGCAGTTGAAGTTTACGGATTATGGAGAAACCTGAATCACCCCTATATTGAGGTTGACGATACTGCACTTGCCATTGTGAAATTCAAAAACGGGGGAATAGGAAATATAGTTGTGAGCAACTCCCAGAAACCCGGAATTTACGGGAAAGTACATATTCACGGCGAAAACGGTGCATCTGTCGGTGTTCAGACCGACGGTGGTGCAATGTTCGTTGCCGGCATGTCCAATGTGCTGGAGCCGCCCGTCAATGATTTGTGGACCATACCCGGAGAAGAAAAATTGCTGGCAAAACGAATAAAAAAGGATACCCGGTTTTTCAATTCAATCGACCCGTTAACATTCTATATGGAGCGGCAAATTGAAGATTTCCTGAATGCCTTGGAAGAAAACAGGGAGCCGCTGATAACCGGCGAAGACGGCCGCCGAACGGTCGAACTCTTTACTGCCATCTACCGCTCAACCCGCGAAAACGCACCGGTAAAGCTTCCTCTATAACCTTGATTCATTTTAGGATGCTGCTAAAAAAAGTTCCCTAAACAGATACGGATAGCATCCCTTCCTCTCATTGGTATTTAACTTCTTTGTGATTTATAGCTTCAGACAAGAATAAAAAAACTATTTATTCCGAATTTCGAGATAACGTTGCAGGTGAACTGCATTCAGCTCATCGCTGTCGCCATATTGCAGTCGAAGTTCCTCAAGTTTTTTATGAAGGTCATCACGAACAGTGGCATACGCCGGGTCGTCATAAACATTTTTCATCTCCGCGGGGTCGGCTTCCAGGTCATACAATTCCCACTCATCAATATCATAATAAAAGTGCATGAGTTTGTATCTTTTTGTGGCAACTCCGTAATGGCGTTTAACCATGTGCACAGAGGGATATTCATAATAGTGATAATATACGGCATCGCGCCAGTCGGTGGTTTTGCCTGCCACCAGATTACGAAAGGATTCCCCCTGAAAATCTTCTGGGGCATCAATTCCTGCATAATTTAGAATTGTGGGAGCAAAATCCAGATTCTGCACCAAATCCTCAATCACGGTTCCGGGTTTTATCTCCTTCGGATAGCGCATCACAAGCGGCGTACGGAATGATTCTTCATACATGAAGCGTTTGTCGAACCAGCCGTGTTCACCCAAATAAAAACCCTGATCGGAGGTGTAAATGACAATCGTGTTATCTGCAAGTCCCGCTTCGTCAAGATAATCGAGCACCTCACCCACTCCATCATCAACCGATTTAATGGTGCGCAGATAATCTTTGATGTAGCTATTGTATTTCCAAAGAGCAACTTCCTTATCCGTCATTGTTGGATATTTTGCCAGGAAATCTTCAATTTTGGGTGTGTATGCCGCAAGCCAGTCTTCACGCTGCTTGGGTGTGAAGCGGTTAAGCTCCCTGATAAATCCTGTGCTGTCGCCATTGGGGTCCACCAGCATTTTAAAATCGTGCCCCCACATAGCATGTCCGTGAATCTGCATCTCCTGCTCTTTGGCGGCTGTGCCCCGTCCTTCATAATCATCAAAAAAGTTGGCGGGCGGCTCAAAAGTAACATCATCATACAGAGTCAGATATTTTGGGGCTGGCTGCCAGTTGCGGTGAGGCGCCTTATGATGATAGAGCACACAAAACGGCTTATCCGGGTCGCGCTTATTTTTCAGCCAGTCAATGGTTTTTTCTGTGATAATCTCCGAAACATATCCCTCATAATGTACCCGTTCGCCATTCAGAAAAAAATCGGGATTGTAATAAACACCTTGACCGGGCAACACCATTGAATAATCAAACCCTTGTGGCGTTCCGTCAAGATGTATTTTACCAAACATTGCTGTTTGATAACCATTGGATTGCAAGTGTTTTGCAAAATTATCCTGATCCCAGTCATACTTTATTGTATTATCCACCTTCCCGTTAATGTGACTGTGCTTTCCGGTCATCAAAACTGCGCGGCTGGGGGCGCATATGGAATTGGTTACCGTGGCGCGTGTAAAAATTGCACCTTCATGGGCAAGCCTGTCGATTTGAGGGGTTTCATTCAAACCATATCCGTAGGCGCTGATTGCCTGATAGGCATGATCATCACTCATGATATAAATGATGTTGGGGCGTTGGGCTTCATGCTGTTTGGAATGGCAGGCCGAAAAAACAGCTCCGGTAAGGAGCAGAACAAAAAAATTGGAGAAAAATCGTTTCATTGCTGTTATTTTTGATGTTTACTATTTCAATATTAAACTATGAGAAAATCAAAATTCTGTTCGTTCTGTTTTGATTGATATTTTCAAAAGAAGATAAAGCTACATTGCTTACAAAATTACTAATATCGGGAAAAGATAAGATTAAATAAAACATTTTGCTGAAAATTTAATTGTTACGGATTTAATTTGTGGTTACGCACAGTCACCCAATTTATCATCCCTCAGAAGATGGGATAAAATATTTTCAGGCTGTGGCAGATGAATTTGCATCATTTGCCGTATTTTTGCAACTAAACGGATTAATACTTTTCACAATACTCTCAATTGAAACAGATAATTCAAAAAATGAAAAAAATGACTTTTTTTTATATTACACTTGCCGTTGCGGTTGCAACAATTATGCTTTTTGCCTGTAACTCAAGAAAAACAGATAGTAAGCTGTTGGATCAGTCTCATTTTAAAGTACCCGTAGCAGCAGAAATCATCCCCGACACTTTTATTAATTTCGGGAAACAGCGAATTGACAACTATTACTGGCTAAAGGACAAAGAAAATCCAAAGGTTATTGAATATCTCAATGCAGAGAATAGATACACCGAAAAAGTAATGCTTTCCACCAAAGAGCTGCAGGAGACCATTTTCAGCGAAATTGTGGGCCGGATAAAGGAGGATGATGAAACTTATCCTCTTTTCAGAAATGGCTTTTACTATTACAGCCGCACCGAAAAAGGGAGGCAATACCACACCTACTGCCGCCGAAAAGGGTCAATGGATGCATCAGAGGAAATCATCTTTGATGTCAATCAAATGGCAGAAGAAAAGCCGGCATTCATTTTCCGGGGATACTCAATTAGTCCCGACAACAGCAAAGCAGCCTATTTTTTCAACGAAACGGGATCTTTTGCTGAATTTATTCTAAAAATCAGGGATTTGAACACAGGCGAAGATATTGGATTCGAAATAAACGGAGCAAAATCGGTTGCCTGGGCAAACGACAGTGAAACGCTGTTCTACAGCACAATAGACAACACACTTCGTTCAAGTAAAATCTGGCGGCAAAATGTAAATGAAGCCAAGGGAACAGAGATATATGAAGAAACTGATCTGAGATTTACCACCCACGTTATGGGAAGTAAAACCAAACAGTTCATCTTTATCAGTTCCAGAAGTTCAACCACCAGCGAGGAGCGTTTTATTTCTGCCGACCGCCCGGGTGATGCTTTTCAGATGTTTTTACCCCGCACTCAGGATGTGGAGTATGATGTATATCCCCACGGGGAGAAATTTATTGTACGCTATAAAGACAATGAAAACCTGAACGGGATGATTTATGAAGTTCCGCTGGAAGACTTTGCGGATAAATCAAAATGGAAAGAGTTGATTCCCCACCGTCACGACTCGCGTATTGAGTCGGTTGATGTGCTTCAGGAATACCTTTCGGTGCAATTCCGCAGAAATGGTTTGTCCGAAATTGAAATCCTGTCGCTGGTGAACGGTGAAGAACCGCAACTGATCTCATTTCCTGAACCTGTCTATTCCGTATTATTAAGCGGAAATCCGGAATATGAGGCAACTACAGTACGTTACAGCTACAGCTCGCTCAACCGGCCAACTACGCTTTTTGAATATAATATTCCGGACAAAGAGAGCAAAATTCTTAAAGTGCAGGAGGTGCCTTCAGGATTTAACCCCGGTGATTACACCGTAGAGCGATTATGGGCAACTGCCGGAGATGGTGTAAAAGTGCCTATGGCAATAGTTTACAAGAAAGGGTTGAAAAGAGATGGCAGCAACCCTGCCCTGCTCTATTCCTACGGAAGCTATGGTATCAATACAGATGTCTATTTCAGAGCGAATTTATACAGCCTGATTGACCGGGGTTTTGTTTTTGCCGTAGCACAAATCCGCGGCGGCAGTGATTTTGGTGAGCAATGGTATGAGGATGGTAAAATGCTAAAAAAGAAAAATACATTCACAGATTTCATTGCCTGCAGCGAGCTCTTAATTCGCGAAAAATACACTTCACCCAAAAAGCTGGCTGCAATGGGTGGCAGCGCCGGCGGACTGCTGATGGGCGCTGTGGCGAACATGCGCCCGGAACTTTATCAAACCATTGTGGCACAAGTGCCTTTTGTTGATGTCATCAACACCATGCTTGACCACACACTCCCGCTTACCACACGTGAATATGAGGAGTGGGGAAATCCCAATGAAGAGGAATATTACAACTACATACTCTCCTACTCACCCTACGACAACATTAAAGCTCAAAATTACCCCAATATATTAGTCACGGGAGGTATCAACGACTCGCAGGTACTGTTTCACGAACCTGCAAAATATGTGGCTAAACTTCGTGCAATGAAAACCGACAACAACCTTTTGTTGTTACACATGAATATGGATTCAGGACATGGCGGCGCTACCGGACGCTACGATGGCATTAAAGAAATCGCATTCGAGTATGCCTTTATTTTAAACCGGGTGGGAATTGACAAATAGCTCAAATAACAAAAAAATGATCCGAATAAAAAGAGTTTACGAAGAATTGGGAGATGACGACGGACATCGCATTTTAATCGACCGGCTCTGGCCGCGTGGGATAAGCAAGGAAAATGCACACATTGACTTGTGGCTAAAAGAGATTGCTCCATCTACAGAGCTCCGGAAGTGGTTTAATCACGATCCGGAGAAGTGGGAAGAGTTCAAAAAATTATATCGAGATGAGCTTTCCGAAAAAAGAGAGATGGTGAATCAAATCAAAGAGTTGGAGCAGAAACACGAAACGGTTACGTTACTCTATTCGGCAAAAGATACCGAACATGCCAATGCCAAAGTTCTGCTTGAAGTGCTGGAGGAGAAGAAATCCAAGTAAAGCTCAAAGTTCAAATAATTATTTTCGAATAGGCGCCATTATTAGATGCCCATTTTGAAACCCTTAGCCTTAACAGGATATTTTTGTATTTTTGTCTGCTATATTTTTTTGAGTAAATTACTTGGCTGGATATGCACACCATTACAGAAATAAGGCACCTTACAGAATCTACGTTTGTTCTGCAACTGGAACGCAGGGGACTGCCGTTTCAAACAGGGCAGTTTGTAATGCTGCGGCGTCCCGGCTCCATTGAGCAGCGTGAATATTCCGTTTACAGCGGCGAGCAGGATGACTTTCTGGAAGTGCTTGTGCGTGAAATCACTGGCGGAAGGGTATCTCCCGGATTGAAAAAAATGAAACCCGGCAATCAGCTTGAAGTGGAAGGAGCTTTTGGTTTTTTCAGGTTTCAGCCCGATTCGTTTCCTTTTCAGAAATTTATGTTTATTGCCACCGGCACGGGAATAAGCCCGTTTCACAGTTTTGTGAAAACGTTTCCCGGTCTAAACTACAGGCTCATTCACGGAGTTCGCTACGGGCGGGAAGCTTACGAGCACGAACATTTTGACAAACAACGAATTACGCTATGCACCTCACAAGACACGACCGGAAACTTTCACGGACGGGTTACTGATTATCTGAAAACTCAGGAAATTGAAAGCGATACACACTATTTTCTATGCGGCAACAGCGAGATGATTTATGAAGCTTTTGATATTCTGACTACCAGCAATATTCCGGCAGAAAATATTTATACAGAAGTATATTTTTAATAAACAATGAATTATCCACGATTTTTCACGACACATGAGAATGATAAAAATATTTGCAAACTTCAAATATTAACTTTGATAAAATATAATATGAATCGCTTTGAATGCGATTAAATAATCAGAAAAAAATGAAATACCACATAATTACCTTAGGCTGCCAGATGAATATTTCCGACAGTGAGCGGACGATTTCCGTACTCAACAAAGCGGGATATACATGGACAGACAACGAAGAAGAAGCCGGATTGATTGGGATTTTAGCCTGTTCGGTAAGACAAAAAGCGATTGACAAGGTCTATTCGCGCATTCATAAATGGAACAAGTGGAAAAACCATAAAAATCTGATTACATTCATTTCCGGTTGTATTCTTCCGGATGATCACGAAAGATTTCTGAAACTGTTTGACATCACTTTTCAGATGAAAGATCTTCCTAAGCTGCCGGAGATGATCAGCAACTATGGAGTTACCACTCCAGTCCCCTTGAGTCCGAGAATAGATCCGTATAACGAAAACATTGAAGAATTCTGGGATGTTACTCCAGCATACCAATCAGACTTTGAGGCATTCATACCCATTCAGAACGGTTGCGACAAGTTTTGCAGTTTTTGTGCAGTGCCCTTCACCCGCGGGCGTGAAGTGAGCCGCCCGTCGAGGGATGTGCTTGCCGAAGTCGCTCTGCTGGTTGCGCGGGGTTATAAATCCATCACCCTGTTAGGGCAGAATGTCAATTCTTACGGTTTGGACAAAAAAGGAGAGGAAATTTTGTTCCCGGAGCTGCTTCGTCAGGTTGGAGAATTGGGAAACAAACTGAACAGGGAGTTCTGGGTCTATTTCACTTCACCGCATCCGCGCGACATGACCGATGAGGTAATTGAAATCATCTCACGCTATCCGGTGCTGGCAAAGCAGATTCACCTGCCTATGCAAAGCGGCGACGACAAGGTGCTCATTCGAATGAACCGAAAGCACAACATGGATAAATACCGTAAAATTGTAGAATCGATCCGCACGATTTTGCCACAAGCAACCCTTTTCACCGACATCATTGTAGGATTTACCGGCGAAACCGAAGAGCAGTTTGAGAACACGCGGAAAGCTATGGAAGAGATTAAATTTAACATGGCTTATACTGCAATTTATTCTCCCCGTCCGGGAGCGGCAAGTCACCGCTGGAATGATGATGTGCCGCTGGAAGAGAAAAAAAGGCGCCTGCATGTGTTAACCGAAGAGCTGCAAAAGCACAATATTGTTTTTAACAAAAGTTTGGTTGGAAAAACAATGCGTGTGCTGGTGCGCGGCAAAGACCGCAAAGAGGGGTTCTTATCAGCGCATACGGAAGGGAAACTTATTGTGCGTTTTCCGGCTGAAGAGCAGAATTTAATCGGACAGTTTGCCGATATAAAAATCACCAGCGCATCAGATTTTTCACTTGAGGGAGAATTGGTTAGGCAGATGGAACTTGTTTAGGTCAGTTTCATTTCTATGCCAATGAAATTCTGTTTATTTTTGAACCAATGGAATAATCTTTCGTGCTTTTGTGGCGAGAAAATTTGCCACCAAAACACTAAGACACAGAAAAATCACGAAAGCGAAAAGACTAAAGTAAGAAGTTATAAAAATAAATAATTGAAAATCAACATGATTGCGATGAAGAAAATTGGATTGGTAATTCTCATATGCCTGACAACCTTTACCACAAAGGCTCAAACCGGCAGTAAAATCACACCCGAAGACATTTTTACAAACCACACCTTCAGGCAGGAAACCGTTACCGGACTACGCTCAATGAACGATGGCGAGCATTACACAACGTTGGAAAATTCCACCCGTATTGTAAAAAACAGCTACAAAACCGGAAAAGCCGTTGATGTTCTGTTCGATATCACAAAGATCGACAGAGCTCCCATTTCATCGTTTCAGGATTACGAATTGAGTGAGGACGAAACAAAAATCCTTTTGCTCACAGACCGAAAACCGGTTTACCGCCGGTCATTTACCGCACATTACTATGTCTGGAATTCGGTTACCGAAGATTTTGATCCTCTTTCAGAAAAAGGGGCACAACAGCAAGCCACCTTCTCTCCCGATGGCGACCGCGTGGCTTTTGTGCGTGACAACAACATCTTCATAAAAAGTTTGAAATTTGGCACAGAAACCCAAATCACCTGGGATGGCAAAAAAAATGAGATAATCAACGGGATTCCCGATTGGGTTTATGAAGAGGAATTTGGATTTAGCAAGGCGTTCTGGTGGTCGCCCGACAGCAAGTTCCTTGCTTTTCTGAAATTTGATGAAAGAGAAGTGCCGGAATACAGCATGACTTTGTTTGCCGGTGAAAAACCAACCCTTGAGAGCAACAAGCTTTATCCCGGTCAGGAAACTTTTAAATACCCGAAGGCGGGAGAAAAGAATTCCGTGGTTACGGTGAAAAGTTATGAGATTTACTCAAAACTGACCATAGATGTTCAAACAGGGGATAATCCCGATATATACATTCCCAGGCTGAAATGGACACCCGACTCCAAAGACCTGGTAGTTATGCGCCTGAACCGCAAACAAAACCAGCTGGATGTTCTGTATGCCAATCCGTTTACCGGGGAAAGTCACCCCATTTTAACAGAAAAAAACAGCCGCTTCATAGATGAAGACTTTCTGGATGCCTTCACCTATCTTGATGACGGGCGATTTCTTGTGCTGAGCGAGCGCAGCGGATGGTCGCATCTCTATCTCTATGACAGACTAGGATTTGCGCAAGGACAGCTCACTAAGGGTGATTTTGATGTTACCGGATTTTATGGATACGACAAAACCCAAAAGGTTTTTTATTATCAGGCTGCTGCTGAATCACCCCTACGGCGTGAGGTCTATTTCATCAGCGAAGATGGCAAAAAACAGGGAAAAATCTCAACAGAAAAGGGAACCAATCATGCCGCTTTCAGTAAAAATTTCAATTACTACATAAATTATTTCAGCAACAGTGAGACACCGTTACAGGTCGTGCTGTATGATAAAAAAAACAATCCCATCCGCACATTGCAGGATAACACCTTGCTAAAAGGAAGACTGCAAAATTTCAGGCTTCCGCAAAAGGAGTTTTTCAAATTCACTACTGCCGATGGTGTTGAGTTGAACGGCTATATGATAAAACCCATAGGATTTGATTCGTCGAAAAAATACCCGGTATTGATCACTCAATACAGTGGACCAAATTCCCAAAGTGTTTCCGACTCGTGGAAAGGCGTTTCATGGAATGATTACCTGGCACAGGAAGGTTTTCTGGTGGTTTCGGTTGATCCGCGCGGCACGGCGGCACGCGGAGAAGATTTCAGAAAAATGACCTACATGCAGTTGGGGAAATATGAATCGGACGACATAGTGGAAACTGCAAAGCACTTAGGCACACTGCCTTATGTTGATGCCGGCAATGTTGCCATATTCGGCTGGAGCTACGGCGGATTTATGACCCTGCTTGCAATGGAAAAAGGCGGAGAGTTGTTTAAAGCTGGCATTGCGGTTGCCCCGGTTACCAGCTGGCGGTTTTATGACACCATCTACACTGAGCGGTTTATGAGCACACCGCGTGACAATCCGGAAGGTTATGATGAAAACTCACCGCTCACCCATGCCGGAAAAATTAAAGGCAGGCTGTTGATTATTCATGGCTTGGCAGATGACAATGTTCATGCTCAAAACACTTTCGAGTTTACCGAAAAGCTGGTGCAGGCAGGGATTCAGTTCGACATGGCTATATACACAAACCGCGACCATAGCATTCGCGGCGGGAATACAACAATGCATCTTTACACCAGAATGACAAATTTCCTAAAGGAGTATTTGCAGTAAATGTGAAAATATACAATCATCTCTTCTGACACAATACGTTTAACGTACCGCCTTTACCAATGCTTCCGCCACTGCTGACAGAGCCCCGGTTGTTTGTAACAACAGAATTGGTGTTGGAAATTGTGCCCCCGCTGCCGATTATTCCACCGCTATTGGTTGCTTCACAGGAATTTGCATCAGCATCCAGTTTAACAAGGAAAAAATCGGCATATCCTTCACCAAAGGACTTTGTTGAACCACCAACCGCATAACCGCCGTCACTTGTCTGGCAGATTGAATTCCCGGAGTCACTGGCTGACCCGCCAATGGTCTTTGTCCATTCCAAATCGCCGGCTGGCTTTAATCTGACAACATAAAAATCATAACTCCCTGCACCAAAAGAGAAAGTTTGACCCCCAATCAAAAAACCGCCATCGCGGGTTTGCACTATTGAATTGCCTGAATCCCAGTCTTTACCGCCAATCGTTTTGGTCCACAACAACTCTCCGGAAGCATCCAGCCTGACCACATATACATCCGCATATCCGGCACCAAAGGATTTCGTGTTACCTGTAATTATATAACCGCCATCAAGGGTCTGGCAGATTGATTTCCCCAAATCGGAATCAGTGCCGCCAATGGCTTTCTCCCACTGCAAATTGCCGGAAGCATCCAGTTTAACCACATAAACATCAGATTTTCCGGCTCCAAACGAAGATGTTGCTCCTGTAAAAACATAACCGCCGTCGTGGGTCTGACGGATTGAGCTGCACCAGTCATCAGCTGCTCCACCAATAGTTTTGCTCCATTCCAAATCGCCGGAAGAGTCCAGTTTTACTACATACGCATCCGGATTTCCGGTGCTATACGAAGCAGACATTCCTCCTATTATGAATCCCCCATCGGTTGTCTGATGAATAGAACTGCCGATATCCTGTCCTGTCCCGCCAATGGTTCTGCTCCATTCCAAATCGCCGGAAGAGCCTAATTTTACTACATAAATATCCGCATTACCGGCGCCAAAGGAGGTAGTATATCCTGTAATCGCATAACCGTCGTCACGGGTCTGGCAAACAGAATTTCCCGATTCATGATTTCTGCCGCCAATGGTCTTTGTCCATTGCAAATGCCCTGAACCGGTCAGCTTCACCACATAAACATCACTATGTCCGGCGCCAAAAGAATCCGTATGCCCCGTCATTACATAGCCGCCATCATGGGTTTGCTGCATGGAAGTGCCCGACTCAAAACCTTCACCGCCAATAACCCAGGCTCCCTGCTGAGCAATTCTTTGAGAAAACAATTGGGAACACGGCATAATGAGTATCAAAAGACAAAAAACCGATACCCTTGCTTTGCTTTTCATCTCATGCATTAGCTCATTTATCGCACAAAGAAATTTATTGAAACGAGGTTCCACGATTTGCATTTTGCGTATTATATCATCTATGTCCACTACAAATTAATGAAGAAAAAACACAAAATGCAAAAGCCGAAATTATTGGATCCTGCTATGTTTCCGGTTTAATAAATAAATTGAGGTAGGAAGCTCTAATTCAACTCTTTAGCTAATTTATTCAGCACTCTTTTCCCATTCTGTAACATCTCTTCGATATTCCCGGGATTTTTCACAATGTTGAAACCGGAAACCATACTATTGAGCTCTTCCAGCTTTGGCTTGTCGTTTTGCAATTTATCACGCAGAATGCGTATTTTCTCGGCATCCTGAATTCCTTCGCGAAGTCTTTCAAAACGAATGGAACTTCGTCCGCCGGGATAAACAATATAGGTGTCGCCGGCAGGCCATGTTCGGAAACGCGAATCCAGCAGCGGCTCTTTCACCCAGCTGTTGTATGCCCAGCGCAGAAATCCGTCAAAATCGGCACCCATGGTGTACCATCCGATAAATGCACCTTCAGCAGGAGCAGAAAATGTAAACACATTTGGAAATAGATCGGCACAGCAAACATACCAGGTTGTTATGTAGTCATGCTCCCTGCGATACTGCTTATCTTCAGGGTCAACTGTTGCGCCGTGTGCCACACACAAATCGGTGAGCTGGTCGGGATATTCCTTATAACTCTTATGATTATCCGCCAAAGCAACCCCCATTCCCGGCGCTGTTTCCTCAAGCAGTTTAAGCATAGCTTTCATTTCGACAGGATTACGCTCATCCATAGCAATCCGGGTAATTTCCCGCCATCCCTTTTTGTCAAGATGTTTCACAAAATCTTTAAGGAAAGGCACCCACAAATCAGCATACTCCTTTGAACCCGGAGCAGCGGAAACTTTAATTTCCTGCCCCTCCTTTTCATCAAAATAAAAAAGAATATTTCCCCATGGAACCATGGAATAACAGTTAATTTGATTTTTAATTCCCAGATCCATCATAAACTGCACCCAGTTATCAAAAACAGTATAATCGTAGATCCATGTTCCGTCTGTGTTCTTTTTCCATTCGATCATAGTGCTAAATGCATCTTCGGTTTGTCCGTTCCAGGGACGTTTATTCAGGGTGGTAGTAATCACTTTTTGTCCTGCATCGGCAAGCATTTTCATCACGGGTTTCAATGCCTGCCAATGCCCTTCAGACCACGGCTCAACTCCGGCAATGCGTGCCACAGCATAGGGATTTTGCCACAAATCCAGATGAAATTTCCAATCCGAAGCTAGCGGCAGCGTTTGTGGAAGCACTTCAAGATTTAATTTGAAGAGCTGTTGCTTTTTCTTTCCTGCAAAAATTTGAACTATCGAGGAGTAAAGTCCCGGAGCCGCATCCGAAGGAACATCTATAGTCAGCCAGACAGGACGTGCTGAATTAGCAGAAATGTTAAAGCATGAAACATCATCCAGCACATCGGCGCTGAGTGAAGATGCAAAATCTTCCGGTTTCCGGTGCCCGCAGCCTCCGGCAAATTCATCGGTGATTACATAGCGGACAAACCGTGCCTGAGCTGCATCTGAAGCAATCACATCACCGCTGGAAGTTTTAAAATCTGAAATTTCGCAGTGCACCTGCTCAACACTATCCTTGCTCCACAAAACAAGCTGCGCGGAAACGCGTTCGCCTCGCCAAGCTTCACCGTGCCATTCACGGCTTCCATTCACTTCTGGAACTTCGTGTTTCTCATAGCGCTCATCAATGCTTCCCACTGACGCCTGCAAACCTTTCGGAATCCCATTCCAGTCGGAAGTTACACTAACTGGCAAAAATGCTTCCTCATAAGTCTGACAGGATTCGGAAGTACCGGTAGGCTGAGAACAGCTGTGAACCAGTAAAAACAAAAAGGGAATATAAATATAACGTTTCATGAAAGTTGTTTTTTATTAAATATCAACAAGTTACTAAATTCTATCCAATAATAATATCAAATTCATCGGTGATTTCATAGCGGACAAACCGTGCCTGAGCTGCATCTGAAGCAATCACATCACCCCAAATGGTTTTACCATCAGGTTGACTAAAAGTAGTTTATGGTTCATATAGCACTTGTCAATACTTTTCCCCATTTCCAAAAACATTCCTCACCGCTTTGAGATAACCATACCCATATAATGTGCAGGGCATCAAATAACTGGTTTCAGTCCACTCATTCCAGCTGTTGATAGTGATTAGCGGAACTTGCCCGGGGTGTGCATCTGCGTATTCCTTTGCCACTCTCAATGCTTTCTCAAAATTTTCAGGAGTATTGTTTTTCACCACTCCCGGTCGGAACATTTCAAAACGAGGGTTATTATCCCATCCAACTGAAATGTGCGGGTAATAAGGAATTTCAAATTCATTATTCAGGATTCTCCACTCTTTTTGAACATCTTCCATAATTTCCGAATAATCCCTGTCAATATATAAGAAATGTACAAACTGGTAATGCGTTAGTCCGTCAAATCCAAGCCTTTCAATAATTTCAGTCTGATTTCCCATCTTCTTCCCGTCAATGCCTGTGAGATTATAATCATTTCTGCGAAGGGTGACCTGAAGGTCTAACCCCTTAAAACCTGCCTTTACGGTTTGCTCGCGGAACCAGTTCAGCGCATCCATGGTTTCGTTTACGCCTCCAAGTCCTGAAATCAGCTGCTCAAGCTCGTATATCATAAAACTGGGTTTGCCGTCAATTTTATAATAGGAAGGATGTTTAAAGTACTTTTCAATGACTCTGTTGCAAATAATTTCAAACTCCTTTCGGTCAACGGCAGCCTTCCAGATAATAGACTCATTTGGTTTGCCTGCATTCCGTTTATCCCATGTCATGTTCACATCATGGTTTGCCCACATCAGATAAAATTTCACCCGGTCATTGTTTCTGGCTTTCAGATAGCCGTCATTCAGATGTCCCTCAAGAAAAGGCATTCCGTCGTACCAATACCAGTCGAAAATAAGAACATTCACTCCGTGATCTGCTGCTGCATTAATTTCCATCTCTGCAACATAAGGATCGGCTTCGTTAATATATCCCCACAAAGGTTGCCTCGGTTGCAAGTGCCCTTCATATTTTGGTGCATCTTTCATCACCGTTTCCCACTCACCAATGCCCCCCGGCCAGAAAATTTTTGCCCTGTCGTCAGGATGGTAAGATGGCCAGACAAATGCAGCCACATCATACCTGTTTTTATCGATCTTATTCTTTGGGCTGTTTTGCCCGGTTACTGACTTGCCGGCAAGTGAAACAACTAATAGCAATAAGGAGAAAACAGTCAAAATTCGTTTCATAAAGTAAAAAACATTTTAGATAAATCTTTGCGTCTATTTTTTCCAATAGGGATCGTAATCTTCCAGTATTACCTTTTTAACAGCTTCAAGATAGCCAAATCCATTCAGCATATCGGGCAGCAGGTAACTGCCTTCGACCCATTCATTCCATGCATTAATCGTGATTAATTTAGGCTGCTCCGGGTGGCTGTCTGCATATTTTTTTGCTTTTGAAAGCAGAGCGGCAAAGCTTTCGGGCGTATTATGATAATGAACCACATCTTTTTCTCCTTTTGCAGGAAACCTTGGCGTATCATCCCAGCCAACCGAAACACAGGGGAAGAGCGGAATATCCAACAAAGCATCCATCTGCATCCTGATTTTCACAGCATTGGCTCCATAAATCAGATAATCTTCGTTTAAACCTCCCATATTATACATTGCCACGCTGTTGAAGCCCATTGCATCTACCCTGCCGGTAAATCTTTTGGCTGCCTCTTCCGACATAATCGAACCGCCGCCCTGATTCCACTGAATATGTAGATCCGGAAATCCGGCCTTCTTAACTTCTTCCCTGAAATAATCCAGCGCTTCGCGGGTTTTTTCCAAACTTCCACCAAAACTTTCAAGCAATTTATCCACACTAAAAACTGAAAACACCGGCATTCCGTCAATTTTAAAGTAGTTTGGACGCGTAAAATATTGCTTTATAACCCTGTCAACTATAATTTTGAAATTCTCCTCATCAACCACAGCATTCCATAAAATGGAAGTATCGTCTTTGTATTTATGAACATTCCAGTAGTTATGCCTGACATCATGATTTGCCCACATGATATAAAACTGCATTTTAGCATTGTTTTTTGCTTTCAGAAAACCGTCATTCAGTGCGCTTTCCAAAAAAGGACCGCCGTCATACCAATACCAGTCATATACAAACACATTCACTCCATGGTCAACGGCAACATCAATCCATCTTTCCACAACCTCCGGGTCGTTGTCAGGTTCACATCCCCAAAGGGGCTGACGTGGCTGATAATGCCCGTCAAACCGGCGATCTCCCTTGTT
>JACDJC010001436.1_pt1 | contig 21084 bp, 18 predicted proteins | sample 7454191 | NCBI WGS metagenome assembly JACDJC01 (sample SAMN14253291, study PRJNA609438) | sludge metagenome | isolation source: sludge after 25d culture with pyrite and EDTA | collected 2018-12-20 | reverse complement strand
GGTGCCCGCATGAGCACACTATCCGCACTGATCCAAAAACGGGAGAATGCTACAGCTACAGTTGCTGCACCTGCTACACATAAGGCGGCAGAGGCGGGAAGCGTAGCAAACGTAGCAAGTGTAGCTGTAGCAAACCAGCTATTGGCCGAAGAGGAAACGGCCATCCAGGCATGGCTGGCGCATATCAAGGAAACCGACCCGGCAACCATTGCGGATGTGCTGGCGCGGTGCCAGAGCGATGCACAAGCGCGGGCCTATTGCCTGGAGCAGGCAAGGCAAATCCCACCCCCACCAGAACCCGACTACACGGCCACCTGTGGGGCCTGTAGGCACTTCCAGCGGATCGACCACCCTGACCTAGGGCACTGCGCCCAAGGCGAGATTGAAGCCATTGCAGGGCTTTGGGACACTGATCGGCGGTGGTGTATGAAATATGAGGCAAGCAACCATGGCTGATTCCAGAAAAAGCAAGTCATACCAGACCGGGAACTATCAAGCTGTGGCCCTAAATGCTGTCAAGCACGGCGTATTGTCAAAGCTTGTGGTGCTTCCCCATGAGGATGAAACCGAGTTTTCGGAACTACTGGCTGCATTAGTGGATGAGCACCAACCTTCAGGGATGACGGAGCGGCACCTTGTGGAAGAGCTTGCGGGGATCATATGGCGCAAGAGGCGGGCATTGATAGCCGAAGGCGCAACCATCAACCGTTGTCTGGCAGACTCCCTTTCCGGTACCTTCCTTGATCTGCCGGTATCAAGCCTGCTGGCAGTAATCGAAGAACACCTGGGCACAAGCATTCAACCAGCCACCAAGACCCAGACTCTGGGCGAGGCGGTACAGACACGGAAACTGGAAAACCTTGCCCGGTACGAAACACACCTTGACCGGAAATTTGAGCGAACGCTTGGAATGCTGCTGAAGCTGCGCGAGCTTAGAGGGGGCTAAATCTGTTTCGCAAAAACAGGGTAACTTTCAAATGTGTGCCCTGATGTGTGCCCTTCTGGCGCTGTCCCGATCCATGAAGCCAGTACCCGCAAGGCTTGCGGGAATTTTTAGAATTTCTGTATCGGACCTTTCTTAAGGCTCCGTCCCAATTATGTGTTGGTGTTGTTTTGGCTTGGTAATTTGCCCAGTAGGAGCGGCGCCTTGCCGCGAATTCGGCCCGGGGCGGACCTCCTACAGGTCAAACCAACTCCGGCGACCAGGCGTAGCGATAGGAGTGACTTCAGCCGCGAATTTCGCGGATAAATCCGCGTTTACAAAAGGATCACTTCTTATGCAACAGGTAACTGGGACATAGCCTTTCCTAAGCCGGCAGGTTTTTCCCGTCACCGATCCCTGTCCGCATCACTTCCCGCTGCAGGCGGTCGAGCGAGTCCAGGATGCGGCCCTTGAGTTGCGCCAGGTAGCGGGCCTGGGCTGCGGCCTCCGCCAGACGACCTGCGGCCTTCAGGCGCAGGATCTCCTGCCCGGTGTGGTGGACATCGGCATGTATCGGTTCCATCTCCTGGAATGCAGTGAGATGGCCATAGCGCTGCCGGCCATGATTGTTGTACCAGTGGCCCAGCCGACAGGCGTGGTGGTTGGTCAGCTCCTGTTGGCTGATGGAGAGCCGGTCCCCATCAAGGGCGCTGAGCACGCTTTTAACCCAGCGCCGATGGTCATATTGCGCCACCAGCAGCGGAAAGTCCTGCATCTCCCACTGCGTATCGGCCCAGAGTGCCCAGCTCGGGTCCGGTTGCCAGGTTGCAGCCCAGTCGGCTACGGCATCCGCCGGCATGGGCCGGGCGATGCCGTAACCCTGGGCGATATGACAACCCAGGCGCAGCAGCAACACGCCCTGCTCCGCCACCTCGACCCCCTCCGCCACGATATCGCGTCCGAACAGGCTTGAGAGCGTAATTATCGCCTCCACCACGGCCAGATCGCCGGGATCGTCCAGCACATCGCGCACAAAGCTCTGGTCGATCTTGAGCACATCCACCGGCAGACGCTTGAGATAGGAGAGCGAGGCATAGCCCACACCAAAATCATCCAGTGCCAGGCGGATGCCCAGTGCATGGCAGGCGGCAATGATGCTGGCGGCGTGGTGCAGATCGGCAATGGCGGCGGACTCCACGATCTCCAGCTCCAGGCAATGGGGCGGGACTTCCGGATAACGGGCGATGGTGCGCTTCAGGTCATCAAGGAAATGGGGGGCGGTGAAGTGTTGCGGGGCGATGTTTACCGCCACCGACCAGTCGTTGTTACCGGCCCGACGCCACTCAGCGATCCTGCCAAGTGCCCTGTCCAGGGCAAAACGTCCCAGCTCACTGCCCAGTTCGTTCCCCTCCATGTGGTGCAGGAATTCCCCCGGCGGCACAATGCCGCGCTCTGGATGACGCCAGCGCGCCAGTGCCTCGAATCCTGTCACCCTGCCCTGACGCATATCCACCTTGGGCTGGTAGAACAGCTCGAATTCACCCGCCGCCAGGGCCCGCCGTATCTCCTCGGTCTGTTCCTGGCGCGCCTGGCGTTTCTGATCGTGCTGGGCATCGAACAGGTGGTGGCGGTTGCGGCCGGCATGCTTGGCGGCATACATCGCCTCGTCGGCATGACGCAGCAGGGTGTCGGGATCGGTCTGGTCGAGTGGGTAGAGGGTAAAGCCGAGGCTGGCGGTTATCCGTGCCTCCTCTCCATTCAGAGGATAGGGTTCCGCCAGGCGATCGAGCAGACGGCCAAAGATGGTTTCGGCCTCGTCCAGTGAGGTGAGATCGGACAGCACCAGGACGAACTCGTCGCCTCCCAGGCGTGCCAGCGTGTCAGTGCTGCGCAGGGTCTCCAGCATGCGTGTGGCGGCCAGCTTGAGCAGCTCGTCGCCGCAGGCATGGCCGAGACGATCATTCACCGGCTTGAATTCATCCAAATCCAGCAGCCCCACCGCCAGGAGGTGCTGGCCGCGATCGCTACGGGCAACCGCCTGTTTCAGCCGATCGGCCAGTAGCGCCCGGTTGGGCAGTTTGGTGAGGGCGTCATGGGTTGCCTGCCAGCCGATTTTTTTCTGCAATGCCTTTTTTTCACCCACATCGCTGAACACCAGCACATAGCCGATAATATCGCCATTTTCACGCCGAATGGGTGCGATCGAATCCTCGATCGGTGTCTCGCTACCGTCACGGGCAATCAGTCGGATGTGGGTCTCCAGCACGGCTGTATTGTCTGCCTCCACTATCCGGGAGATCGGATTGGTTGCGGTCTCCCGAGTCTCCTCCTGGACAATATGGAACACCTCGGTCAGTGGCTGTTGCACGGCCTTGGCTGCTGGCCAGCCGGTCAGCTGCTCGGCTACCGGATTCATCTGGGTTATCCGGCCTGCGGCATCGGTGGTAATCACGCCATCGCCGATGGACATCAGGGTGACGTGATTTAACTCCGCCTCTTTCTGTAACCGCCCCTGCACCTCGGCGAGCGCCTTGAGTGTGGCCTCCACCTCATCAGCCATGGTGTTGAAGGCGCTGCCGATCTGTCGAATCTCCCGTGCCCCACCCACCCTGACCCGGGTACGATGGTCTGTCAGGAAGTGGCGATAGGCGTCCACCAGCTGTGTCAGTGCAACCAGTGAGGTACGCAGTGTGAGTGCAAGAATAATAAACAGCACACTGATGACACCCGCCAGGGCAGCCACCCGATCCAGCGCCCGTTGCCAGGTCTGGGCCCGCGGCAGGGTGGGATCACAGGCCAGAATCAGTTCGCCGTAATCCACGCCTCCCGGCTCCACCTGCCGGCGCTGTTCGCAGTCCACGATGCCGGAGAGTCGTATGAACCAGTCCGGCGTGGTATGGGTGGCAGGCGCGGCTTTGGCGATCAGCTGTTCGCGTCCCATGCGCCACTCGGCACGGCTGAGGTAGGTGCGCAGTTGCACCTCCCGATCCAGCTGTGCCTGGATGCGGGCGTAGTCGCCAATGACGACGCTCTCGGCAATGATCGGCTGCAGGGTTGCCGCTGCCACCGCCAGGGTGTTCTGCATGGCTTCGTTCTGGGTGATGCGCTCTTCATTCAGAAACAGCCAGGTACGTAAACAGCCGGTGCAGAGAACCACCAGGGCAATCGGAAGAAACAGTCTCCAGAACAGGGAAAGACGCTGCCACAGACTCATTGCCGCACTCCGCCACGCCGGAAACGGCCGTCGGAGGCAGCAGATTTCAGCGCTTTCGACGCATGCACCGGGCAGACCGAAATCAGATTCAACAGCAGGCCAAGGCAGGCCAGGAAAGCGCGCAGCATGGGATCTCCATCGGTTTCCAGCAACCGACAATCTACAGATTGTCCGCTATATAACAGAGAAAGGGTAACCGCTGTGCATCGCCAAATCCATCGAACGTTAAGGAAAGGCCCCCAATGCCCGGCTGTTGATCACAAAAGTTTACAAAGGGGTTGTCCTGGCCGACATTGTTGGCGCAAACTTTGCGCTCCGTGATCAGGCACCGCGCCCGGCATATGAAGGTTACGAAATACCTCGACAGGCTTTTATAATCACCCATGTTCTCCCTCACCCCCGTGCAGTTTCAGTGGCTGGCGGTGGCCCTGGTGGTCATCGCCCTGCTGCTGCTGGTGATACTTTTCCGGCGCCGCCTGGAGGCCTCCCTGAAACAGCGGCGGATTGGCCAGGCCATCCGCCGCCTCGGACCCAGGGTGCACCATGATCTGCTGGTGCCCGACGGTATCGACGGGGTACTGGTGGCCGACTACGTGGTGTTGACCCACAAGGGTATTCTGCTGGTGATGGTCAACTGGTACGAGGGCAATATCTTCGGCGGCAAGGATACCGATCAGTGGAGCCAGGTATGGCGTGGCGCCTCGCACCGCTTTACCAATCCGCTGCACGAACTGCAACTGGTCTGTGCCACCGTCAGATCCCTGGTGCCCAATATCCCGGTCAGCGGTATTGTGCTGTTTGCCGGCGATTGCACCTTCCCGAAGGATAAACCGGCAGGGGCCTGCCTGTTGAGTGATCTGCCGAAACAGCGGCGCAAACAGATGGTCCCGTCGCGTTTTGAGACGGCCTGGGAGCTGCTGCTGGCCAAGGCCAGGATGCTCAGTATCAACTGAGTGATGGAGCCGCTCGCGGCAACTGTTTCAGTTGCCGGATGATCAATTGCGAGCCGAGCAGTGAAAGCACCACATAGAGGGCGAAGAACCAGAGACCGGCCTGCACCTCCGCCTGGGTCAGACCCCCGGCATTATTCGAGAAGAAGACCACCAGGATGGCCACCACAAAGACATCGGCCATGGACCACTTGCCGATATGATGGCTCAGGTGCAGCCCCCGCAGGGAGAGCGGGTGGGTGCGGCTGAACAGGGTCAGCCAGGCGATGGTGGTTTTCAGCAGCGGCAGCACCACGCTGAACAGCAGCAGCAGCAGCGCCAGCCAGAGATGGCCGTTTTCCCAGAGGCCGCTGACCGTGGTGAGGATGCCCTTGGATTGAAATTGCAGCACGGTTTCACCCAGTACCGGCAGCGTCTTGCTCACCTCCACCGAGAGAATCGGTGTGGTGAGGCCGACCCCCAGGGCGATTACGCCCACCGTGAGCATGGCATAGCCGAGATCGCCGGCCCGCTGTCGATACATCCAGGCCAGCAGCAGCAACAGCAGCGTGTTGATCAGAAACAGGAGGGTCAGCTGGTTTACTGAATCCTTGTAGGCGGCCTGCAGTGCTTTCTGCTGGTTGATGCTCTCCAGTTGCTGGCTGTAGCCGTCATACAGACCGAAACTCAGCGCCTCCAGCAATTGCCGTCCGCTGTTCTCCAGCTGACTGGTGGCCTGAAGCTGCTGGATGATTGCCAGGGTCTGCCGTTCATAGGCGGTCGCCTGCTCCCAGATTTTCCAGGCAGAGCCAACCAGTCCAATCAGCAACAGGCCCAGCAGCAGCCGGTTCAGAGATTTGTTCATCGGGTAAGCATGTCCGGTTCCGGCTTGAAGATACTCTACTCTACTCTACTCTAGCGGGGAAACTCCGGGCATTGCAAACCGGTGAATACCCCGGCAACTGTAGCGCTAAAGCGGCCACCCGATCTGTTAACATGGATCCTGAAAACGCACACCGGCACAGGATAAAAAATATGTTGAACCTTGCTTATGTAGGCGGACTGGGCATGATGGCCGGACCGGCGGCCACTCATTTGACCGCGGATGGGCCGGCCCGGGTGCTGCGGGTACAGGACCGGGGCAGCCAGGGCGCGATCCGTGACCGGTACCGGGCTGCCTGGCAGGCGCATGGCGCCATGCTGGTGCCCTCTCTGGAGCAGCTGGTGGGCAGCGGCGATCTGGACGGGGTGGTGGTCTGTGCCGGCAAAAACGGTGATGACGTGGTGATTATCCGTGAGCTGACCGTGCGGCTGCAAAGCGTCTCATCCGCCCGCCCGTTTATCCTGCACCTCTCCACGGTCAGTCCCGACTTCGCCGAGGCCGCCACCCGCTTCTGCGCCCATCGGCAGGTGGATTATATCAACTACCCGCTGACCGGCGGGCCGCTCGGCGCCCAGCTGGGCGGGGCCGACCCCAAGGGGATGCTGATCCTGGCCAGTGGCGATGCGGCAATTTACCAGCGCCTGCTGCCGCTGTTGCAGCGGCTCGGGCATCCCCGATACTTTGGCAGTGCGCCGGCGGCGGGCGCCATCACCAAGCTGGTCGGCCACCACATGGTGTTCAATGGCCTGAACGGTATCGCCACCGCCGCCGCCATCCATACCGACTGTTTCAATCGGGGCCGGCTGGGAGGTGACGAGCAGTATGACTATCTCGCTTTTCTCAACGGCGGCGCCGGGGGCACCCGGCAGTGGGATCTCGGCCTCAGCAAGGGTATTGCGACAGATAACTGGGAGCAGGGTTTCAGCATCCACCACGCGGTGGTGGATGCGGTCTACGCCGCCCGCCTGGCGGTGGCGGCCGGATTGCCGCGGATCTCGATTCAGGCCATGACCAATACCGCCTTCGCCTTCTCCTATCTGTTGAGCCGCTATCCCGGGCAGACCCTGGCCACCCATGCCGTGGTGCGCGAGATGATCCGGTCCGGCAGTGCAGGGCTGGACCGGTTCATGACTGAACGGGGTGCGTTCGGTGCGGATGCCAAGGCGGTGATCGCCGCCTGTGTCGACTCCCTGCCGAAGCAGATCCGCGACTCGGCCCTGCTGGAGGTGACGGTCGCGCACTTTGAGTCCGGCCTGGATTGAATTCGCCGCGCCTGCTTGATCGGCCGGCACTGCTGCTGGTACTGACCACCCTGTTCTGGGGCGGCAACGCGGTGGTGGGCAAGTTTGCCCTCAACTATATGTCGGGGATCGAGCTTTCGTTCTGGCGCTGGGTGCTGGCGTTCCTGATCCTGCTCCCCTTTGCCTGGCGCGCCTGCCTGCGGGATCTGGCCTATTACCGCCGGCACGGCTGGCTGCTGCTGCTGCTCGCCCTGCTCAGCGTCTCGCTCTACAACTCGCTGCAGTACCTGGCGCTGCAGTTCACCACCGCCATCAACGTGGGGGTGGTGAGCGCCACCATGCCGCTGGAGGTGTTCCTGCTCACCTGGCTGTTCGGCCATGAACGAGCCAATTGGTTGCAGAAACTGGGCATGCTGATAGCCCTCGTGGGCGTCTGCTGGGTGGTCTCCCGGGGTGATCTGCAGGTGCTGGCCAGCCTGCAGCTGAACCCGGGCGATCTGCTGATGCTGACGGCGGTGTTCGGTTTCGCCGTCTATTCGGTATTGATGAAAAAACTGCCGCCGGAGTTGGATAAACTGGGTCTGCTGCTGTTGCTGATCCTGCTTGGCATCTTCGGCATCCTGCCCTTTTATCTCTGGGACATCAGCGGTCGTGAGACCTTCAGTCTGAACAGCGACACGGCATTGATCCTCGGCTACGTGGCCATCTTCCCCTCGCTGCTCTCCTACTACTTCTGGAACAAGGCGGTGCTGCTGGGCGGTGCCAACCAGGCCGCACTGTTCACCAATCTGATCTCGGTGTTTGCCAGTCTGCTGGCGGTGATCTTTCTCGGCGAGACTTTCCAGTCCTACCACGTCATCGGTATGACTACCATCTTCCTCGCCATCCTGCTCGCCACCTATGTCTCCAAGTGGTATTCCCGGAGGCAATCACGCTAGAATGGACACAGAATAATCAGGGATTTCAGCTGGAGTTGAATCATGAACAAGAGTATCCGGGGATCACAGACCGAAAAGAATCTGCTCACCGCCTTTGCCGGCGAGTCGCAGGCGCGCAACCGTTACACCTACTTCGCCGGAGCGGCGCGCAAGGAGGGACTGGTGCAGATCGCCGCCATTTTTGAAGAGACCGCCAACCAGGAGAAGGAGCACGCCAAGCGCTTCTTTAATTTTCTTGAGGGCGGCGAAGTGGAGATCACCGAGACCTTCCCCGCCGGCCTGACCGGCAGCACCCTGGAGAACCTGCGCCACGCCGCGGCCGGTGAAGAGCATGAGTGGACCGACATGTATCCGGCCTTTGCCAAGGTTGCCCGGGAAGAGGGTTTCAAGCAGGTGGCGGCGGCATTCGAGGCGATCTGCGTCGCCGAGAAGCAGCACCACAAGCAGTACCAGACCCTGGCAGACAACCTGGAGGCGGGCCGGGTATTCAAGCGTAACGGCAAGGTGGTGTGGCGCTGTCGCAACTGCGGCTATCTGCACGAAGGCGAGGCGGCGCCCAATGTCTGCCTCGCTTGTCTCCATCCCCAGGCCCATTTCGAACTGCTGGGCGAGAACTGGTAGGAGCGGGCCCCAAACAGAGGGCAGGCACAGGGGCCTGCCCTTACTACACGCTCTGTCGCTCCGGTTCAGGCGCGAAAGTTTCGCACTAGCTGATGCAATCGCCTGCGTTGTTGCGGGTCCTCCGATGCCCCATAGCGCAGCGCGATATAGAGCGCGGTGATGGCGCTCACCGGCCGCTGCAGATCGGGCCGTTGCCGGATCACCCGCCGGGCGAAATCCTCCGGCCCCTCGTGCGGCAGACGTACGATCCCCTTGCGCGCCAGGCGTTGACAGAATTTTCTGTACACCCCCTGTATCGGGTCTCGTCTGACCCGGCCACGCCACTGCAGCAGCAGCATCAGTAGGGGTACCAGCGCGGCGGTGGCCAGCACCATGGTGAGTGCCAGCTTGAAGGTTGAGAGTGAGCCGAAGCCCAGCCACCGCAGGAGGCGCTGCTGCTGTTCGTTGGAGTAGCCGAGAATCCAGCGGTGCCAGGAGGCATTGGCCGCATCCATACCCAGCCCAAGCTGCTTTGCCAGCCGCTGCAGCAGGTCCTGGCTGCCGGCCGAGAAGATGACCGGGATCCCCGGCGCGGCATTCTCCTGCAGGTCGAACTCGAAGGAGCGCTCGATGCGTTCGGGGGCGACGGCGGCGGTGGGATCGATCCGGGTCCAGCCGCCCTGCTCCAGCCACACCTCGCTCCAGGCGTGGGCATCCAATTGGCGGACAATCAGGTAATTGCCCAGGGGATTGCGCTCCCCGCCCTGGTAGCCGGTCACCACCCGGGCCGGGATACCGGCCAGCCGCATCAGCAGGGTGAAGCTGGTGGCGTAGTGTTCGCAGAAACCGCGCCGGCTGTCGAACAGAAACTGATCCACCGGGTTGGCCTCCAGCAGGGGCGGATTGAGGGTGTAGTAGAAGGGTTCGCTGCGAAAGAACTGCAGCGCCCGGTTGACCAGTTGCCGGTCGTTGGTGGTTTCAGCGCGCCACGCCGCCACCAGTGCCCGCATGCGTGGGGTCACGGTATCCGGCAACTGTAGACCCAACTCGCGCTGTGGCTCGCTCAGAGGTCCGGTTTGATACTGCAGGCGTGAGCTGGCGGCGTAGCGGTGCCGCCGATTGCGGATATCCTTGGCGATGACCTGAAAATCCGCCAGCAGGGTGGCCCCGGGCGGCAACCGGTCGGGCAGATCCAGGAGATAGAGCCAGTCGTTGGGTGAGGGTTCCAGGATCACCTGATAGCTGACCGGTGGGGCGTCGCTGCGGTAGCTGATGGCACCGGCTTCAGGCAAGCGGGCGCGGCTCCAGCGGCGGCCGTCGGTGTGCCAGAGTACCGGTCCGCGCCAGTAGCGTAGCGGCGGGGGTGGCATGGCTTGGTCGAAATCGACCCGGAAGGCGACGGCCCGGGAGCGGATCAGGCGACTGATGCTGCCCAGGGTGATGCTGTCGCTGAGGCCGGTCTGGCCGGTGCTGTTGTCGACGCCGAGATTCCACAATGGCCCGTTGATGCGCGGGAACAGGAAGAACAGCACCAGCATCACCGGCAGCGCCTGGGTGGTCATCATGCCGGCAAACCGGAGCGAGTGCAGCGGCCAGCCGCCGCGGCTCCCGGCGCGCCCGGCCTCGATCAGCAGGCCGCTGAGGCCAACCACCATGACCAGCACATAGGCCACCGTCAGCATCTCCTGATCGAACAGGAAGTGGGTGATCAGGGTGAAGTAGCCGAGAAAAACCACCACGTAGAGATCGCGCCGCTGGCGACACTCCATCAGTTTCAGGCCCAGCATCAGTGACAGCAGGGCGACTTTCGCCTGCAGACCCATCAATAGCGGATAGAGGGCAAAGATCAGCACGGCGCCGGCCAGGGTGATGCCCAGTAGCAGCCAGCGGCCCAGACCCAGGCGTGGCCGATAGAGGCTGACCAGGCGCAACAGAATGACCGCTACAAATGCCAGGTTGATACGCGGGTCCAGACGGACAAAATGGGGTGCCACCACCAGCAGGGTAAGCAGGCTCAGGGAGAGCAGGAGATGCTGGCCGAGTGGTTGCGGCCTCACGATTGCCGCTCCCCGAACAGGGCCAGCGCGGCAAGGGCCGCCTGGCTTTGTGCAGCGCCCCGGGCCGGCGGTAACTCCAGTTCCGGCAGGCGCAGTCCGAACGCCTGCTGCCGGTCCGCGGCATCCAATACCGCCCGGCACAGGGCGCTGAGCCGGGCCTCGGTCTCCAGTTCGGGATACTGGTTCCAGTCGATCCACAGCAGATCGGTGCGATCACCGCCGAACTGCTTGGTGTGCAGCCCCTGCTCCCGCGCCTGGGCCTTCCAGTCGATCTGTCGGGGAGAGTCGCCGGGACGGTAGCTGCGCAGGCCGATAAAATCATCCGCTCCGACCCCTTTGTCGCCCCGCGCATTCGGCTGGTAGCTGGGCTGGCTGGCCACGCTGCTGAGGGGTCCGGGGGCGGGATAGACCAGGCCCTCGCCGGCCAGTTCCAGATAGCTCCAGGCGTATAGCAGACCGAGGGGATAGCGGGTCGAGAGGATGCAGCGCGGCAGGGGAAACCGACCGCGCCGCTCAGCCTGAGCCGACAGGCGGAAGCGCTGTTCGCTGTGCGGGGCCAGATCACCCATGACCGCTGCACCGGTTGCGAATTTCAGCTCGATGCCTGGCCGCTCATCCTTGCGCGGATTGCTGATCAGAATCTCAAACCGGGCCTGCTGCCCCTTGAACACCGAGTCGCTGCGGCCGGCGCGCAGTGACAGGCCCAGCAGATTGCGCCAGGTATGCAGCATGGCCACGAGACCGAGCCCGGCCAGCAGGAAGGTGAGCAGAAAACCGAGATTGTTGGCGTAATTGATCGAGCCGATCCACATCAAAAGCAGCAGCAGGCCAAACCCGAGACCCTGGCGGGTGGGGATGATATAGATCTGCTGCCGGCCGACCAGCGCCTCGCCCCGCGCACCGCTGCGGCAGCGCCGGATAAAACGTTCCGGGACCCTCAACCTCATGGCAGCGGCACGGATTCCAACAGAAACTGTGCCAGCCGCTCCCCCTCGTCCACCCCGGTATCGCTGCCGGAGTGCAGACGATGGGCCACCGTGGCGCTCAGTACCGCCTGCACATCCTCCGGCAGCACCTGCGGGTGTCCGGCCTGCAGCGCCCAGGCACGGGCGCTGTTGATCAGGGCGAGGCCGGCGCGGGGCGAGAGTCCGTGATGAAAGCGGGGGCTGCTGCGACTGAACTTGAGCAGGGCCTGGATGTAATCCAGCAGGGCATCCGACACATGGACCTGGGAAACCTGCTGCTGCAGAGCGCGCAGCTGCTCCAGGGAGAGGCAGGGGGCAAGTCGCCCCAGCAGGTTGCGCCGATCCTCGCCTTTCAGCAGGGTCCGCTCCGATCGGCTATCCGGATAGCCGATCGGAATGCGCATCAGGAAGCGGTCCAGCTGCGACTCCGGTAGCGGAAAAGTGCCGATCTGGTGGGCCGGATTCTGGGTGGCGATGACGAAGAACGGCAGGGGCAGACCGCGGGTGATGCCGTCGCTGGTCACCTGCCGCTCCTCCATCGCCTCCAGCAGCGCGCTCTGCGCCTTCGGCGTGGCCCGATTGATCTCGTCCGCCAGCAGCAGCTGGCTGAACACCGGTCCCGGATGAAACTGGAACGACTCGTCACCCCGGTGGTAGACCGAGACGCCGATAATGTCCGCCGGCAGCAGATCGCTGGTGAACTGGATACGCTGATACTGCAGACCCAGCAGTCGGGCCAGGGTATGGGCCAGGGTGGTCTTGCCGACCCCGGGCAGGTCCTCGATCAACAGATGGCCATTGGCCAGCAGACAGGTGAGGGCGAGTCGCAGGGTCTGCTCCTTGCCGACAATGATGGTTCCGGCTTCCTTGACCACCTGGTCCAGCAACTGCTTCATGGTGACTCCTTGTTTTTTTGCGCTGTCCCGGGAGTTTGTTGGTGTTGCCCGACAGTGTAATTCCATAACTTAGCAGGAGCGGCTTCAGCCGCTCCGACAAAAACACCGCTACCCATGGGATAGTTTTTCGATATTCAACAGAGTACCAGCTTTTCGTCGGGTTCCTGATCATGGCATGGCCATAACCATGACCGGTTACGGAATATGCACGCCTATAGCCCGGCCGGTATGGGTCAAACAGCACAATAATTTTTAGACCCAGAATAATTTACTGGTTGATAACGGGGTTTTTGACGCCCGATTAATACAGCATATATTGCATTGCAGCAATGGCCGTAAGCCGCGCCATTATTGAATTCAGCACATGCTTATCTACTGATTTGCTGCAAGTGCACCATAGCTTTTTTTGATTGTTGCAAAGTGAATTCTGATTATCGTCCATTTAGATCCAGGACTAGGATGGCTCCGTTTGCCAGTGTCAGGTCCAGCTATCTCAGAGTCAAACGACCCCTTGCTTGCGGTGACCATAATAATCAGACACTGCAGGAACCTCTGTCTGGCAAGCAGTTGCCGGGCTATATCCCTACACCATAACTAAAATGGCCCGGCCTTAAATCAATAACGATTTTTGGAGGTATACATGACATCGGGTCTTGTTTTTGCACTGTTATGCGCGCTCGGGGCCATTGCCTACGGCGCGTATTCAATACGCTGGTTGCTTGCCAAACCGGATGGTAATGAGGAGATGCGCAGCATCAGCCTGGCGATCCAGGAGGGGGCGTCCGCCTACCTCAACCGCCAGTACATGACCATCGGCGCTGTCGGGGTGGTCCTGTTCGGCGTGATCTACGGTCTGATTGATCCGATTACCGCGTTCGGTTTCGCCATCGGCGCGGTGCTCTCCGGCCTGGCCGGCTATATCGGCATGCACATCTCGGTGCGCGCCAACTCCCGTACCACCGAGGCGGCCAGGAGCGGTCTCAATGCGGCGTTGCGGGTGGCCTTCCGGGGTGGTGCCATCACCGGCATGCTGGTGGTGGGTCTCGGCCTGCTCTCGGTGACCGGCTTCTACGCCCTGCTGGTCTACTTGACGCCGGCCGGGGAGGCGGTGCGACTGGCGCCGCTGATCGGTCTCGCCTTTGGCGGTTCCCTGATCTCCATCTTTGCCCGTCTGGGTGGCGGCATCTTCACCAAGGGCGCCGATGTGGGCGCCGACCTGGTGGGTAAGGTGGAAGCCGGTATCCCCGAGGATGACCCGCGTAATCCGGCGGTGATCGCCGACAACGTGGGCGACAACGTGGGTGACTGCGCCGGCATGGCGGCCGACCTGTTCGAGACTTATGCAGTGACCACCATCGCCACCATGATGCTGGGCGCGCTGATCTTCGCGGATAACCCGAATGCCGCCCTGCTGCCGCTGGTACTGGGCGGGATCTCCATCATTACCTCGATCATCGGTACCTTCTTCGTGTCGGTGAAAGAGGGCGGCAAGATCATGAATGCCCTGTACCGGGCACTGGGCGTATCGGCGCTGCTCTCTGCCCTTGCCTTCTACCCGGTGACCCAGTGGCTGATGGGCAGTGATGCCACCTACGCGGTGATGGATCTCTACGGCGCCGCCCTGATCGGTCTGGTCATCACCGCTGCCCTGGTGATGGTCACCGACTACTACACCTCGACCGACTACACGCCGGTGCGCCTGCTGGCGGCCGCCTCCACCACCGGTCACGGCACCAACATCATCGCCGGCCTGGCGCTCTCCATGCGCTCCACCGCGGCGCCGCTGGTGGTGATCTGTACCGGTATCCTGATCTCCTTCAATCTGGCCGGGCTGTACGGTATCGCCATCGCCGCCACCTCCATGCTGTCGATGACCGGGATTATTGTCGCCATCGATGCCTACGGGCCGATTACCGATAACGCCGGTGGTATTGCCGAGATGGCCAATCTGCCCAACGAGGTGCGCAATACCACCGATGAGCTGGATGCCGTGGGCAATACCACCAAGGCGGTGACCAAGGGTTATGCCATCGGTTCGGCCGCGCTTGCGGCCCTGGTGCTGTTCGCCGATTACACCCGGGAGCTAGCCCAGCACACCGGCGAGGCCCTGACTTTCGACCTCTCCAACCATCTGGTGATTGTCGGATTGTTTATCGGCGGTCTGGTGCCCTATCTGTTCGGCGCCATGGCCATGGAGGCGGTGGGACGTGCCGCCGGCGGCATCGTGCGCGAGGTGCGGCGCCAGTTCAAGGAGATTCCCGGCATCATGGACGGCAGCGCAAAACCGGACTATTCCCGTGCCGTTGACATGCTGACCAAATCGGCCATCAGGGAGATGGTGATGCCGTCCCTGCTGCCGATTGCCGTGCCGCTGGCGGTGGGTCTGCTGCTGGGTCCGCAGGCGCTCGGTGGCGTGCTGCTGGGTTCCATCATCACCGGCCTGTTTGTCGCCATCTCCATGACCACCGGTGGTGGCGCCTGGGATAATGCCAAGAAGTTTATTGAAGATGACAACCATGGCGGCAAGGGCTCCGAGGCGCACAAGGCGTCGGTCACCGGCGATACGGTGGGTGATCCCTACAAGGACACCGCGGGTCCCGCCATCAACCCGCTGATCAAGATCATCAACATCGTGGCGCTGATGATTGTACCCTTAATGTAATTGCATGCCGGTGAAGCCTGGCCGGATGTTCCCGGCCGGCGCTTTCCGAAACAGGAGGAAACAGTATGGGCAAAGTCAGAATACAACTGGCACCGGAGATCGAGTTCAAGATGGATCTGGAGGTCCCGGACGTCGAGTCCGGTACCCGCGACTATGATGTGCAGCAGCACAAGAGTGAGGTGTATGCGGAGTTTGAGCGGCGGCTGAAAGAGGCCTTCCCGGAGGGCTTCCGGATGCACACCTTCGAGTTTGGCCTGGATACCGGCTGGCACGAAGAGCTGTCTGAGAGTTGATCGGTAGCGACCACGGACACCGCCCGGTGTCCGTGGTCGGCTTTCCGCAGACATATCGAATCCTTTCCCGGCACAGGGTTGCCGGTCCCCTGCCCTGTTCTGCTGATCCCATTGTGGATCTCATCTGTTTCAGCCAGTCGGTCATAGCGGTACACTGGGAATCTGTGTCGCGCTTGCACAGGCCCTAGCGATTTTGCCCAGGATGGAGCGGAGGAACCGGTGTGAAAAAAGCCTTGCTGATGTTGTCGCTGCTGGCCCTGTTGGCGGCCGGCGGCTGGTACTGGATGACCAACGGCACCGCCCCGGCCGAGTCGGGGGTGTTGCACCTGTATGGCAATATCGAGGTACGCCTGGCCAATCTGGCCTTCAATGCCAACGGGCGCGTGGTTGAGATGCATGTTTCTGAAGGCGCCCAGGTGCAGTCGGGGCAGGTGCTGGCCCGGCTCGAGACCAGCCAGTTGCAGGCGCTGCGTGATGCGGCAGCGGCCCGTGTCGAGGCACAGCAGCAGCAGGTCAATGCACTGCTGGCCGGTACCCGCCAGGAAGAGCTCGACAAGCTGCGGGCAGAACTGCAGGAGGCGCGGGCCCAGTCCCTGAATGCCCGGCGCAGTCTGCAGCGCCAGCAGGATCTGGCACAAAAGGGGCTGGCCTCGCCCCAGGATCTGGATAATGCCAGGACGGTGGCGGAAGCGGCGGCTGCCAAGGTGCAGGCGGTGGCAGCCGGACTGGCCTTGGCGGTAGCCGGACCCCGCGCGGAGGATGTGGCGGCCGCCCGCGCCACCCTGAGCGCCCTGCAGGCCGACCTGGCGCTGGCCGAACGCAACCTGGCCGAAGCCCTTCTGAGTGCCCCGGCCGCCGGCATCATCCAGAGTCGCATCCTGGAGCCGGGTGACATGGCCTCGCCACAACGCCCGGTCTACACCCTGGCGCTGACCGAACCGCTCTGGGCGCGGGTCTACGTGGACGGGCCCCACCTCGGGTGGATTCGTCCGGGCATGCCGGCCGAGGTCGGCAGCGACAGCTTCCCCGACAAGCGTTACCCGGGCTGGGTCGGTTACATTTCCCCCAGTGCCGAGTTCACACCCAAGCAGGTACAGACCGAAGAGGTGCGGGCCGATCTGGTTTACCAGGTCCATGTGTTCGTCTGTAATCCCCGGGATGAACTGCGCCTGGGGATGCCGGTGACGGTCACTCTGGATACCAGCCGGGAACCCCTGGCCACGCCCGGCTGCGGTCAATAGGCAGGCCGGCTCATGTCGACACCGGTCATGCAAGTGGCGGCACTCTCCAAGGCGTTCCGGCTACCGGGACGCACGGCCACGGCGCTGCGGGAGGTTGATCTGCAGGTGGCAGCCGGTGTGGTGACCGGACTGATCGGGCCGGACGGTGCCGGCAAGACCACCCTGATGCGCCTGGCGGCCGGCCTGTTGCTGCCGGATACGGGAACCGTACGTGTGCTCGGGCAGGACGCCGGCAGCGAATCACTGGCGGTACAGTCCCAGGTCGGTTACATGCCGCAGCGGTTTGGCCTGTACGAGGATCTGTCGGTGCAGGAGAACCTGGACCTGTATGCCGACCTGCAGGAGGTGCCACCTGACAAGCGCCCGGCCCGCTATGAGGAACTGCTCAACATGACCGGACTGGGTCGCTTCACCCGGCGCCTGGCCGGACAGCTCTCCGGCGGCATGAAACAGAAGCTGGGCCTGGCCTGCACCCTGGTGCGGGCGCCCCGCCTGCTGCTGCTGGATGAGCCGACCGTGGGGGTGGATCCGGTGTCGCGCCGGGAGTTGTGGTCGATCGTCTACCGGCTGGTGGAGCAGCAGGGGATGAGCGTGCTGCTGAGCACCGCCTACCTGGACGAGGCGGAGCGCTGCGCCGAGGTGATCTTGCTGCACCAGGGCCAGGTGGTGGGGCACGGCCGTCCGGCCGCCTTCAGTGAACCCTTGTGCGGCCGCAGCTTCCGGGTGCGCCAGGCGGATACCCTGCCGCGTCGTCTGCAGGCACGTCTGGCGACCTTACCCGATGTGCTCGATGCCACGGTGCAGGGCCAGGCGGTACGCCTGGTGACGCGGCGGGCCGAACCCCCGGATCTGACCGGCGATGAACTGGCCGGTGCCCACTGCGAGGCGGTGCCGCCCCGCTTCGAAGATGGCTTCATCGACCTGTTGCGCGACAGCGAGTCGATCCAGCAGGTGTTGCGGCCCGCGCCGCACACTAACGCCACGCCGGGCGAAGCCATCAGCGTCTCCGGCCTGACCCGGCGGTTTGGCGATTTCGTGGCGGTCCGGGACGTCGGCTTCAGCGTGGCCAGCGGTGAAGTGTTCGGCCTGCTCGGTGCCAACGGTGCCGGCAAGACCACCACCTTCCGCATGCTCTGCGGCCTGTTGCCGGCAAGCGCCGGCGAGATCAGCGTGGCCGGGGTCGACCTGCGGCGGGCGCCGGCGGCCGCGCGCGCCCGGATCGGCTTCATGTCGCAGAAGTTCTCGCTGTACGGCAATCTTAGCGTGCGCCAGAACCTGGAGTTTTTCGCCAAGGCCTATGGCCTGCGTGGCACGCGGCGCCGGGAGCGTCTGGCCTGGGCGCTGCGGGAACTGGATCTGCAGCCCTTTGTCAGCGCCGCCAGTGGTGATCTGCCCCTGGGTTACAAGCAGCGCCTGGCACTCGCCTGCGCACTGATGCATGAGCCGGACATCCTGTTTCTGGATGAGCCCACCTCCGGGGTCGACCCGCTGGCGCGGCGTGAGTTCTGGTCGCACATCAACGCCCTGGCCGATGCCGGGGTGGCGGTGCTGGTGACCACTCACTTCATGGAGGAGGCGGAGTACTGTGACCGGCTGGCGATCCTCTCCGCCGGCGAGATCCTGGCCCTGGGCACGCCGGCCGAGGTGAAGGCCCGGGCGCTCGGCGCCGCGGCGCCGGAGGCCACCCTGGAGGCGGCCTTTATCGCCCTAATCGAAGGTCCGGAGGCGGCATGAACCGACGCCTTCGCGGCCTGCTGCGCAAGGAGTTCCTGCAGGTGCTGCGTGATCCCAGCAGTATCGCCATCGCCTTCCTGATGCCGGCCTTTCTGCTGCTGCTGTTCGGCTACGGGGTGTCGATGGATGCCGCAGACGTTCCCCTGGGTCTGGTGGTGGAGCAACCGAGTGCCGAGGCGGAGAGTTTCATCGGGGTATTCCGGCAGTCGCGCTATTTCGCCCCCCGGCGCTTTGCCGACCGGGCCACGGCCCAGCAGGCGCTCGCTGCCGGCCGGGTGGATGGCGTGGTGCTGCTGCCCGGCGACTTCGCGGCGCGCCTGCGGGGTGAGGCCGGTGCGCCGATTCAGCTGATAACCAACGGCGTCAACGCCAACTCGGCGCGCCTGCTGCAGGGCTATGTGGAGGGGGCCTGGGGCAACTGGCTGGAACGGGAGCTGGCGGTCCGGGCGCGGCCATTGGCCCAGCCGGTGATGCTGCAGCCGCGCATCTGGTTCAATCCGGGGCTGCGCAGCCGCAACTACCTGGTGCCCGGCCTGGTGGCCATCAACATGACCCTGGTGGGGGCGCTGCTGACCGCGCTGGTGATGGCCCGCGAGTGGGAGCGCGGCACCCTCGAGGCGATGCTGGTGACCCCGGTCAGCATGCGCGAGATACTGATCGGCAAGGTGCTCCCCTACTTTGTGCTGGGCATGGGCGGCATGGCCCTCTCCGTGGCCATGGCCCTGTGGCTGTTCCTGGTGCCGTTGCGCGGTTCGTTCTGGGTACTGACCGCCTGTTCGGCCCTCTATCTGCTGGTCGCCCTGGGCATGGGGTTGCTGATTTCGGTGACCACGCGCAACCAGTTCGTGGCCGGCATGGTGGCCATTGTCGCCACCTTCCTGCCGGCCTTTCTGCTCTCCGGCATGCTGTTTGACATCGGCTCCATGCCTGTCGCGGTGCAGTGGGTTACCCACCTGGTTGCCGCGCGCTACTTCGTCGCCATCCTGCAGACCCTGTTCCTGGCCGGGGATGTGTGGGGGGTGATTCTTCCCAACGCCCTGGCGCTGCTGGCGATGGCGCTGCTGTTCATCGGCCTGGCGCGCCGCCGCATGCACAAGCGGCTGGAGTGATGGCGATGTGGCGACGTATCCTGGCGCTGGTGGTGAAGGAGTTCCTGACCCTGTTCAAGGACAAGCAGAGCCGCTTCGTCACCATCGTGCCGCCACTGATCCAACTGGTGGTGTTCGGCTATGCCGCCTCGTTCGATCTGAACAGCGTGCCCTATGCGGTATATGACCGGGACCAGGGCCAGGCCGGTCGGACGCTGTTGGCCAGCTTCGCCGGCTCACCCAGCTTCGAGCTGCGGCAGATGGTGCAGCGGCAGGATCAGATTGCCGAGCTGATCGACAACCGGGAGGTGCTGCTGGTGCTCCAGCTGGAGCCGCAATTCAGTGAAAAACTGGCCGTTGGTGAATCGGCCCAGCTGCAGGTACTGGTGGATGGACGCAACTCCAATACCGCGCAGATCGCGGTCAACTATGCCGCGACGGTGCTCAACGCCTTCAATGCAGAGTGGATCGCACAGCACGGATTGCGTGCGCCGCCGGCCCACCTGGTGAGTCGCGCCTGGTTCAATCCCAACCTGGAGAGCCGCTGGTTTTTCATTCCCGGCCTGGTGGGTCTGCTGACCCTGGTGGTCACCATGGTGGTCACCTCCCTGTCGGTGGCACGGGAACGGGAACAGGGCACCTTCGATCAACTGCTGGTGACGCCCCTGCGGCCGTTCGAGATCCTGATCGGCAAGGCGACGCCCGGTTTCGTGGTCGGACTGGCGGAGGGGACGCTGGTGATCCTGCTGGCTCAGTTCTGGTTCGGCGTGCCGCTGGTGGGGGGGCTCGGCGTACTCTACCTGGGGCTGGTGCTGTTTCTGCTCGCCGCCATCGGCATCGGGCTGGCCATCTCCTCGCTGGCGGCAACCCTGCAGCAGGCGCTGCTCGGCGGGTTCCTGTTCATGGTGCCGGCGGTGATCCTGTCCGGCTTCGCCACGCCCATCGCCAATATGCCGGTGGCGGTGCAGATGCTTACCCTGCTCAATCCGCTGCGCTATTTTCTGATCGTGCTGCGAGGGGTCTTTCTGGAAGGAGCGCCCCTGTCGGTGCTGATAGATCAACTCTGGCCACTGGCGCTGATCGCCGGCTTCACCCTGACTGCAGCGGCCTGGCTGTTTCGGCATCGCATGTATTGAGAGGGCTGGCCGGAGCCTGTCGAAGGGCGCTTTCAAGAGCCAGTCGTCGGCTAACCGTGGTTCGACAAGCTCACCACGGACGGGACAGGCTCACCACGGACGGGACAGGCTCACCACGGACGGGGCAGGCTCACCACGGACGGGGCAGGTTCACCACGATCGGCGGAAGACTCCCTGCAAATGGCAATCCCCGTTCATCCTGAGCCTGTCGAAGGTAGCCTGTCGTTGGCTAACCGTGTTTCTACAGGCTCACCACGGACGGGGCAGGCTCACCACGAACGGGGC
>JACDJC010001432.1_pt1 | contig 21107 bp, 14 predicted proteins | sample 7454191 | NCBI WGS metagenome assembly JACDJC01 (sample SAMN14253291, study PRJNA609438) | sludge metagenome | isolation source: sludge after 25d culture with pyrite and EDTA | collected 2018-12-20 | reverse complement strand
CGCTTCGAGAGGCGCATGATCATGAAGATGCGCTTGGCGTTGATGGCGATCTCACATGCCCCGCCGGAGCCGGGCAGCCGGGTTTTCGGTGACTGATAATCGCCGATGACCGTTGTGTTGAGATTGCCGAAGCGGTCGATCTGTGCTCCGCCCAGCAGCGCAACGTCGATCAAACCGCCTTGCAAGTATAGCATGAACAGATCGGCCATGCTGACCACCGAGGTTGCGCCGCTGACCAGCGTCGGGTCGCCGATTGACAGGGGCAGGCGAGCCGGTTGCGCGCCGAAAACGCCGCTCTCGTAGACGAGTTCCATGTTGGGCGAATGGCTTCGGCGAGCCAGGTTGCAGGCGATGTTGGGCAGTCCGACGCCGACGAAGACGGTGCGGTTGCCGGCCAGCGCGCGCGATGCGGCGATAATCATCAGTTCAGATGGGGTCGGGTTTGGGGAAGTATCCATAGCGAGATTTCGAATCGTTATCCCGCGCCAACGAGCGCGGATGGTAACATCTGCCCGGTTAGCAGCTGCCGGAACGTTGTCGCCGGATCGGCCGCGCCGGTGATCAGGTCGTAGCCGGCGGAGTAAGTGAAGATGTAGGCGCGATCCTGGGGAGGGCTGATAAAGTCAAAGGTCTTGGCCGCGCGAGCCGATGCGGCCAGGGCGTAGGTCCGAATGTAGTCGATTGTACTTTCCCGGTCCAATTGCCCGGTATGGTAGAGCGTGGCGGCGTTGGCCGCGACGTAGCGCAGGGCATGGCCGGCGTGGGCGATGCGGGCCAACCGTTCGGCCAGACCCGATTCGGTGGGGATGCCCGCTGCCGGCAACATCACCTCGACGTTCCATTCGTGGTGGCTATCGTCGGGAAAGATCATCTCCAGCGCAGTGGTGGCGATGCCTTCGGCAATCACGGCTGAGGGCGCATGAAGCAACGTGGCCGCCTGTTCGGCATAGCCCTTTTGGCGATAGAGCACTTGTTCCTTTAACATGTGTTCGGTGTGATGGCCGGGGTAGCCTTCATGGGCAAACGTGTCCAGTAGCCCCGTGGCCGACAAGGGTAGATCGGTATTGAACTCGATCAACGAGCGGCCGTTACCCAGATACCAGTTGTAGGCGCTCCACCGCTGGTCCTTCACCAGGGTGATCTCCACTCCTCCATCGTTTGGCAGATCCACGATTTCCGTCGAGCGCCGACGGGTTTCGGCGCGGGCCAGCTCCAGCAGCGGCAACGCCTTCTCCGTCTCTATCTCGAAGGGCTTGCGCCAGACTTGCAGCCGTGCGGCCAGGTCGCTCCCGCCCGGCCCGACAGGCAGCAGGCCATCCAGCTCGCGGTGGGCGGCCTCGAACAGGGCTTCGTCGATCATTGTCGGGTGAATGTCGTATAGCCGATTGACCTCGTCGAGGTAGTCGAATTGCTCGCCATTCAGCGTTCGCACGATGCAATCGATGGCCCGCAGGGTGGACGTCAAATAGGCATGACGGGCAGGATCGGCAGTGGGGATACGCGCTTGCAGATCGGCGACATCAACCAGTAGCGCGGTCGGCGACCTGGGCGGCGCGGCCTCGATTTCTGCCTTGAGTTCCGGTGGGCCGTAGTAAGCATCGACGTAGCCGTCGATATGGTGGGTGTGAATCTCCAGCACCAGGCGCAGATAGTCCCGGCCGAATGAGTCGAGCGTGGGTATGGTCATGCTGTCTTATCCGTAGCGGCCGTAGTTGACGGGGCCGGCTTCCATCCGGCCGGGCGCCAGGCGTTCGAGCGTCTCGCGTCCCAGTTTGTCAAGGTAGGCGGCGCGATCGGGCAGGGCGTAAACCCACTCATCGAGCCACGCCTCGGTGGTCGCTCTGTCGCGGGACCATTCATCCCATTTCAGGTAGAAATCGTTGTCGCGGTCGTAATAGCCTTGCACGTAGCTGGGGTGAGCGCCGTAAGGCTCGTGCACAACGGCATCTACAATGAGGCCGGGGATGAGTGTCCGGTTGGGATCGCTGCGAATGATCGCCTCATCGACGATTTCCTCGACTACGACGATGACGTGCTTCGAGGCAAAGGCCACTTCCTTCTGGATACCCAGCAATCCCCACAGGTGGGTGTTGCCGTGGACGTCGGCTCGCTGGGCGTGGACGAAGGTCACGTCCGGCTTGAGCGGCGGAACGACTGCAATCGGCCCGTCGCCGTAGGGGCTGTCGACGAAACGAATCCGGTCGTTGGCGGCCGGCATGTCGGTTCCGATATAGCTGCGCAGGGGGAAGAAGGGCAGATCGGCCGCCCCGGCCGTGTAGCGGCCGACCATGCCGAAGTGGGAGTATTCTTCCAGTTCCAGCGGCCGGGGGACATTCTGTTCCACGGCGCGGCGGATGCAGTGCAGGCTGCCGACACCCGGATTGCCCAGGTAGCTGAAGATCAATTTCGATGCGACACCGGCGGCGATCATTTGGTCGTAGATCAGATCGGGCGTCAGGCGACAGAGCGCCAGATCGCGCTTGCGTTGGCGGATGATCTCGTGGGCAGCGGCGAAGCAGATAAAGGCGGTGAAGCCTTCGATGGCGAGAGTGCAGCCGTCCGCGACGTAGCGGTCGACGGCTTCGCGCATGGATATAACTTTGCTGTTGGTAGACATGGGGCGGGGGTGGACAGTAGATAGTGGATAGCAGGCAGCAGGCGACTCCTGTCGCTCCATTGCCCACTACCCACTGTCCACTACTTGTTAATCTACAACCGTCTGGCTCTGTTCCTTCATGTACTGCTGGACGTAGTAGAAGCTGCCGGCCGCCTTGCCGGTGGAGCCGCTGCCTTTCCAGCCGCCGAAGGATTGATAGCCGGGCCACGCGCCGGTGGTCGCTCCGCTGGAGCGGTTGACGTAAAGTACGCCGGCCTCGACATTATCCAGGAACCATTGGATCTCGTCCTCGTCCTCGCTGAAGAAGCCGGCCGTCAGGCCATATTCCACATCATTGGCCTTCTTCATAGCCTCGTTGAAGTCGTCGAATGCCTCGACCATGACGATGGGCAGGAACATCTCCTGTTTCCAGAGCTGATGAGCCTCCGGGACGTTATCGGCGATGGTCGGGGCGACGTAGTAGCCCTTGTCGTCCAGCGTTTTGCCGCCGAAGACAATGTCACCGTGTTGCCGCAGGTCTTCGACAAAGTGCTGATAGTCTTCGTAAGCACCCTTGTTGATGACCGGCCCCATCCAGTTGTTCTGGTCGGTCGGGTCGCCGACGTTGATTCTGGCCGTTTGCTCGACGAACTTCTTCATGAACTCGTCCTTGACATCCTTATGGACATAGATGCGGGAGAGCGCCGAGCATTTTTGACCCTGCAACCCGAACGCCGAGCGCATGGCGCCCAGGGCCGCCTTGTCCAGATCGGCCTTGTTGCTGATGATGGCAGGGTTCTTGCCACCCATTTCGGCCACGCACGGCCGCGGAAACTTGCCGCCGGCGAAGGTGCGGATGATGCCCATGCCGACGTCATAGCTGCCGGTGAAGGTGATGCCGGCTACGTCAGGGTGATCGACCAACGTCTGACCCACGCTGCGGCCGCCGCCGGTGACGAAGTTGAAGACGCCCGCCGGAATGCCCGCGTCACGGAAGGCCTCGGTCAGCAGCCAGCCGGTGAAGGCCGTATCCGACGCGGGCTTGAAGACAACCGTGTTGCCGGCCACCATGGCCGCGCTGCTGGGACCGCCGGCCAGTGCGCCGGGGAAGTTGAACGGGGAGATGACCACCCACACGCCATAGGGCTTCAGCACGCTGCGGTTGTGGTGCTTCTCGCTCTCGTTCTTCAATGCTTTGCTGAAGCCGTCGTTGGCTTCCATCGCGTCGCAGTTGTAGCGGATCAGGTCGGCCGTTTCTTCCACGTCGCCCAACGCCTCCAGCCGGTTTTTGCCGACCTCAAGGCTCATGATGGCGCCCATCTTGAACAGACGATCACTGAGGAGATCAGCCGCACGCCGCAGGACGGCCACGCGCTCCTGCCACGGTGTGTCACGCCAGCCGGGGAAAGCGGCCTTGGCTGCGGTCACGGCGTCGTTGGCGTCCTGGGCTGCGCCTTTCTGGAAGTAGCCCATGACCATGTTGGTGTCTGTCGGACTGGTCTTCTCGAAGGTTTTGTCGGTGTAGCGCTCCTCACCGTTGATAAACATCGGGTAGGTGTGGCCCATGTCGGCCCGAAAATCGGCCACGGCCTGATCGTAACGTGCATGAAGCTCAGGGTCGGGACTTGCCAGCGTCGAATAAGTAACCTTGAATCTGCGTTCCTGGGTCATAGTGTCTCCTCGGAAATAGTTATGTGGGACGGTGTGGAAAAGAACAGGCGATCGACCTGTGATGCGGTTTTGATTGTAGTTGCCGCTAACTCAATTATACATACATTCTGCGCGGATGCGCCAAGGAGAAGCGATCTAACGCAAAGACGCAAAGAACCCTGCATGCGATTCTTTGCGTCTCGACGTCTTCTGTAAATTTCTCCGGTTTGTCAGCCGCCCAACGAATCCAGTGATATCTGGGCCGGATAGAAATTCTGATTCACACCCAGTGACGCTCGATAAGCAGAGATCGCAGCGCTCACGTCGCCGAGATAGGCCAGGGCATGCCCTTTGTACCAGTAGGTCTCTTCCACGTTGCGGCCGCCCTGTGTTTCCAGTGTTGCGTCGGCCAAATCGATGATGTCCTGATAACGATCGGTGCGCAAATAGGCCAGGTACGGTTCGAATTGATACCATAACATGCGCGGCGGCAGGCCGATCTCGCGCGCTCTGTCGAAAGCCTGCGCCCCACCCTGGTAGTATTGCTGTTCGCCGGTCAACCCGCCCAGGCGCGTCAGCGCTGTGCCGAGGTTGAACCAGGAGAACACATCGTCGGGACGCTCCTTCGTTTCCTGCTCGGCCGTGGCGGCGACTTTCTGCCACATCTTAAAGTCGTCGAACATCTCCTCGCCCATCAAACTTTTGACTGTTTCTTCCTGTTCCGGTTCGTAGACGACATAGAACGTATTATTGAACTGTTGCCAGTAGGGCAGGAAATCGACGTAACTGTCTGTGCGGCCGCTGCCGTCGAACGGGCCGAGGTAGGTATCCTGGCTGTACAATTCTTCCAGCGCGTCGTCATAGCCGTAGACGGTCAGGTAGTGGCCCCACCAACCCGACTCCGGTAATTCGTAGCCCTTTTCGATTACCACGGGGAAACCGGCGGCCAAAAAGCGCTTGATCATCTCCAGATCGCCGCCGCTGCGGGTGATCGCTTTGTAGCCGGGCATCCGCTCGTTGACATAATCGGATATTTGCCACGGGCTGACGTTGCGGTCTTCCGGGTTAGGCTTTAGGTAGGAGGCAACGTCTTCCTGAGTGATGGGGGAACCGTACCAGTTCAGCACCTGGGTCAGATTTGCCGGGCCACAGTTGTTGAATGATTGTTTGACGATGCCCATGCCGTCGATGATGACTCGTTCGGGCAAGGGCGCCGGAGTTGGCGTCGGGGCGGGGGTGTTGGTGGCCGCGGGCGTGGGTGACGCAGCAACCTCGGGAGGCGTGTCGGTCGATTCGGCCGAAGCCGTTGTAGGTGTCACCGTCAGCGGAGTGATGACATCGTCATTTCCGGCTACCCCGCTCGCTGTGCTTACCGGTTGGGCGACGAGCGCCGCCAAATCTACCTGTGTTCCCACGCCTTGCTGGGCAGCGGGAAGCGATGTTGCCACCGGGGCAACCTGATCGATCACCCCCTCGGTTATGTTGCTCAGGGCCGGTTGGTTTTCCTGAAGCCACACCCGATAGCGGCCGGGGATGGCCTGAACCACGGAGGGCAGCGCCAGCAGCCCGAGGATAATCAGCAACTGCCCGACAGCGATGAGCAGAATAATGCTTTTCGTTCGTTTACGCATGATAAATCAAATTTCTCCATACCGCCGCCCGCATTAGCCGCCGGGCGCGGTCAGATCGGTCAATGCCTGGCGGGCGGGTGCGAAGTTGGGGTTGAAGGCGGCCGACATCTCCAGGTTTTCGCGCGCCGATTGGCTATCACCCAGGGCGGCTTCGGCCAGGCCCAGGTAGTAAAAGGATTCCTCGAAGTAGGGCCGGTCTTGCAGGGTCGTTTCCGCCAGGAGCACAACGTCTTCGTACCGGCCGACCTTGTAGTACGCTTCGTAAGGGCCGAATTGGTACCATAGCATTCGCCAGGGAAGGCCGATAGCACGGGCTTGATCGAATGCCGCGGCCGCTTTCTCAAAATCGCCCAGGGCGTTGTAGCTCGTTCCCAGATTGAACCAGTAGAACGCATTGTCGGGATTGCGCGCGGCCTCGGCCTGGGCGTGAGTCAGACTGTCACGCCACATAATGGCGTCATCTTGCGTTTGTCCCAGTAGTTCGGCGACGAGCGCGGCCTGATCCGGCCGGTACAGGACGATGTAAGAGCGATTGAACTGGCTCCAGTACGAATCCAGCTCTTCATATGCCAGGACACGGCCATTCGGATCGGCGTTGGTCTGCGGGATTTCGCTGGTGCCGAGCCACGAATCATAGACCCAAAGCCGGCTTGTCGCGTCGTCATAGGCGACGGGCAAGAGATAGTGACCATACCAGCCCAGCCAGCGGTATTCGCCGGGCGGGTCGAGCCCGATTTCGATAATAACCGGGATATCGTTAGCCATAAGCCGCTTGAGCAAATCGAGATCGCCGTTAATGCGAGCCACTGCTTGCAGACCGTCCTGGGCGTTGACGAAATTCGCCATTTCCTGAGGCGTCACGTTGCGGTCTTCGGGGTTCGGCCGCATGACGGCTGCGGTATCCCGCTGGCTGTGAACCCGGCCAAAGTGTGTCAACGCCATAACCATTGTCGCCGGACCGCAATTGTTCCATTCCTGGTAAACATGAGTGAATCCCGTCATCCGTGCGGCAAGTGGGACAGGCCATGGCGTAGGCGACGGTTGCGGTGAGGCGGTTGGGGGCGCTGCCGGCGTGGATTGAGCGGTGGATTCGGCTCCCGGGGTGGCTTCACCGGTTAACGGCAAGGGCGTGGGACTTGCCGGAGCGTCGATTGTGACTACTATAGGCGGCGGAGCGGCGCCGGCCAAAAGACCTTCTACAGCGATTGGCGCAGCGGCCGTGGGGAGAATGGGCGTGGAATCCGCCGGCAAGGCAAGCGCTTGCAGAGGAGCGGGCAGGCGCATAGCGTAGCGGGTAGGCATGGTCCTGAGGAGGGACGGAGCCAACCCGACTAAGATAATTCCCGCCAACAGTAGGGCGAGGATCAGGAGCAATCGCTTACTTCGCATAGGTCTGTCGAACGAGGGTGTTGCGCCCGACCGGAGGGCATTGTAACCCACGATCCGGGCGGTTGGAAAGCTTCGGCTTTATCGGTTCAGCATATTCTAACGCCGTCGGCCGCCCGAACCTGTCCCGCGATAGACATAATCATGTAGGTGACGGGTTCTGCAGATTCATTGAGTATGCGAGAGGACAAGGTCTGGGTTATCCGGACGAATAAGTTCCGGGGAGCCGGCTGTCGTTGTTTCGCCGGCAGGCGATTGGCTTGACAGCCACACGCCCATAGCGAGCATTAGAAAGAATGAATAAGCCAGATCGACCAGGAAGAAGCTGTGATCGACCAGCCCGTGCGCCAGCAAGGCAGCCAGCGATCCGGTAAACCCGGCAGCGACGGGTAGCCACTCTGCGTCCGAGCGGCGAACGCCGCGGACGAGCGCCCGGCCGGTCTCCCAAAGCATCCAGCCTCCGGTAACTGCGCCCAACAAGCCCAGACGAGTGGCGAAGTCGAGGATGAGATTATGAGGATGGTTGAGATTTGGTTCTTGCCAGGCGGCATCGAGGATGTAGCGGCCGCGATAGGCATAGAGAAAATTATCAAGCCCCACGCCCAGCCATGGATGCTCCAGGAACATGTTGATGGCCGCGCGCCACAGGTGAATCCGGAAGAAGCCGGTTTCGCCGAACAGGTCGAGGCGAGCGGCCAGTACCGGGATTTGCGCGGCGATGGCGAGCACAACCACCCCTATTAGTCCGGCGGCAACCAGCCACGGCCACGTCCGGCGACCGGCGCGGTGTTGCCATACCCAGAAGACAACCAGTAGCGATGCCGGGACTCCCAGAAACAAAGCCCCCTTGCTGAATGTGAGGAGCAGGGCCAAGCCGATGGGGATAATTGTTATAGTGTAGATCGCCCTCCGGCGGCCGTGCAGGGCGCCCCGACCCAACAGCCAGACGGCCACCAACAGCGGCAACAGCCGATCCAGATAGAGCGCCACGTTATTGGGCGAGCCATAGATCGAGCGCAGGCGCATGACCCCTCCTTCGGCCGTGATCAGGTTCGTCCCGGTCGCGTATTGCCATAAACCGTAGAGGGCGATGATCAAACCGCTCAACACGTATGCATCCAGAATGACCCACCGCTCGCGCCGGCTGAGGCGTGCGACCCGGAGCAGCAGATAGAAGAGCGCGGGTCCAAAGATGACCACGCGCCACTCAGAGACGGCTACGTCCTTTCGTGCGGTGAAGAACAAGGAAAACGTGGCGACCAGGACGAAGGCCAGCACGGCCCAATCGGCACGAACCGGACGCGGTCGGGGCAGGCGGAGCACCCTTCCACGGGCGGCCGGACCCATGTCGAGCAGCGCGCGGGTCGCCAGGGCGGCCGCCGTTACCCACGTGAATACCTCCACCGGCGAAAAACGGTAACCCAGAATTAGCTTGGGAAGTGGCGGCACGTAGAAGGGGATCGTCAATGCCACGAGGGCCAGACCCCAGGCGGGACGCAATACAAGAAGAAAGAAGAGAAGCCCCAGAGCCAGCGCAAACAGGATAAATGAGGGCGTCACGTAGAAGACGGCGGCGGCCGTGGCTGTGGCGGCAAGTTGACCCGTATCTCCGAGCCGTCGATAGAGACCGAGCGCGTCCTGGCCCCAGGTGAGCCAGCCCGTCAGGCCGACAAGAGCGGCCACCAGGCCGGTCAGGAACAGTTGCCCGCGATCTGTAAGGCGCGTGAAGGTCAGCGCCGCCGTTCGCCCAACTTCTCCCCAGTCGGCGTTTTTGGCGACAAGCAGCCCACCTGCAAGAAGAAGCAAGGCCAGCACCCCTAACGCCGGCGCTAACCAGACCGGCGAAATACCCGGCGGCCGGTAGCCCACACTGAAACCGTTCAAAGCCCACTGATCCCAGCCCCGCTCGGCGGTGAGTTCCAGCACGTGGGGGCCGGGTGGCAGGCCTCGGGCAATCCACTCCGTCGTGATGAAATCCTCGGTCGGGTCGGGCGACGTTAACACCAGCGCGGTCCCGTTTTCATCGCGGGGCAGTGCGTTGGCAGGCTGTCCGTCCACAGTGGCGTAGAACCTGGCGCGGAAGTCGGCACGCCGCACCCGTACGCCGACATCAGTTCCCCAAAATGAAAAACGCACGCGGTCGCCGGATTGGCCGATGTCGGCTCCAAACTCGGGAGAAAACTCCCACGCGCCTTCAAACTGCTGTGATGGATCCAAATTGCTTGCCGGGTGGAAGCCGGGCATTGCTATGCCGGACGGCTGCGTTTGCAAGTAGGTGGTCAGGGCGTCGGCCGTGGGTCGCCCGGCAATGCTGAAGCCCCACCGTGGGTCGTCGGCAGGCGCGTTTGGCTCCCAGTTCTCCAGGAAGAGTACACCCATCCATGGCCACTCGCGACGCGCGCGTTCGAGGGCGTCGATTGTGTGCTCGGCTTGTTGCGCTTCGCTTGTCTGGCCCCAGATTGAGGGCGCGCCCGACCAGTTTGGAGGCAGGCTGTTCCAACCCCAATTTCCGGCCCAAATTGCCTTGTGGCCGTCTCCTTGTGCCACCATCAGCTCACGCAAGAGGATGGGACGGCTGAAATTCAGATGGTTGATGTCCACCCGCCGATCTTCCGGTCCGGTGTCGAAGCCGTAGGGCTTGGCTGCAACGACGTCGAATGCGGCCGCCGCCCCGGCCTCGTACAGGGCATGGAGGAAGAGCGGCTCGGCCAGATTTTGCGGCCCTGTTTCGGTCGTCGGCGCCAGCGGCGCGGCCACAATAACTGCGTCGGAATCGACCCGGCGGATGGCGTCGGCCGCAGCCGAGAGCAGGGCCGCGTATGCGGCCGGATTGGCCGGTTCGCCGCCCCAATGGCTCGTCAGGTTCGGCTCGTCCCAGACGATGTAATGGGTGAGGCTGTCCCCATAGCGCTTGGCGAATTCACCCGCCCAGGAAGCGAAGGCGGTGACGTCGGCCGGCGGCGCAAATCCCGTTGCCCGGTCGCCGTCGAGCAAGGGAACAAGCTGTAACCCTTCCTGCGCGGTCGCTTCAACGATTCGATCTGCCGCTGCCCAATCGAACGAATCGCTGTAGTAGAACGACTGCTTGACATAATCAATTCCTGTCGTTTGAATTTCGCGCAGGACTGACGGCAGTTCCTCTCCATAACGCTCCAACTGGACGTTGACCCCCAATCTCGGCCCTCCATGGGGGACAGGCTCCGGCAGTCCCAAGATAAGTCCGCGGGTCAAATAGCGATCGCGTGCCGCCAGCGCGCCGATAGTCAGCGCGCAAATCGCGGCCAAAACGACGAGTAATAGCGCCGGCGCGCGGCGCGCGCGCATGGAAGAAGGGTGGTTTGAACGATTATTGCCGGTCAATTGGACTTCTCAGGGAGAAATGGATTCGCCATTGCCCGCACCGTAGGGCGACCAGGTCAGGTTTCTACTTGTAGTGTCGTCCTGTTCGGGCCGGAATACTTCGCCTGAAGCCAAATCAAGTATGTGCAGACCACCATCAAACAGGAAGGCCAGCAGGGTTCCATCCGGCGACCAGGCGAGTGACTGGCTTGCAGGCGTCGATTCGGGGTCGATGCTGCCTGATTCACCCTCCGGGGGGAAGTAGCGTCGGCCGCCGTCGCCGTTATTGTCCGACAACCACAACACATAACCGGAATCTTCCCCGGTGTCCGGCTCAGCAATTCGGAACGAGGCCAGCAATGAATCAGGCAGGCTTGCGGGCGGCGACCATTGTGTTGCGGACCAGATGCCCACATCTTCCGCCGGCGTGAGAAGGTCTCCGGTCGAAACGGCGACCTGTCGCAAATCGAACTGATCGGATTCTGCTATTGGTTCGACAAATGTCAGGAGTTGCCCGTCGGCCGACCAACTCAGAGGTGAAACCCAGGCCCAGTCTGCGCCGGTATCGTAGGCGGTGAAGGAATGGAGTATGGTACGTTGCGGTTCGGGCAGGGCGGTAATGTCCTCTTCGCCGGTGAAGGCGTCGGCCGCCGGCATGGCGAGCAGCCCGATCTGATCGGCAAAAGCAAAGGCAAGAGTCTGTCCATCAGGCGACCAGGCATAGTTGCCGCCCCACCAGCCATATGCGGCCGGGTAGGTCTCGACCAGGCGAACGGGCGCGGTCGTGCTATCCTCGGACGGTAAGGACATTAACCATAGATCGTTGTTGGCTTCCCATCCCGGTGGGAGAGTGGTGGAACGCGCGGTGGTGTAGGCAAACCGCGGCGGATTGATTGCCGTCGGATCCCACCCCGCCCACAACACATTCTCGATCCGCAGGGATTGTGCTTGCGAATCGCCGGTGGTGGGAATCACCCATAACTCGTTGCGAAAGCCGGTTTGCTCGCTGTCGGTCGCGCTTGCCGTGTAGAGCAGGTAGCGACCGTCGGGAGACAGTTGAAAGACCCGACCGTCGAGCGTACCTTCGACCGGCAGTTGTCTGGGCGATGCGGTTGTATTCTCCAGCAGGATGGCGCGCCCTTCGTTCAAATAGGCCAGCTTCCCGACAATAGGGACGGCATCCCGGCTGGAGCCGACGCCGATCATGACGATCTCATCGACTGCCGGTTCGATGATTGTAGACGCCGTAGGCCAGCGCTCGGCTTCAAGTCCGTCGCGGTAGACGATGCGGACGGTGACTTCGCGCAATCCGGGCGCGCCGATCTGGACGATACGCGGCGGATCGGTGGGCGATAGTTCGGCGCTGCGCACAATTCGCCGCGCGAAGGGGATGCTTTCGGGAATGATCTCGGTCGTCTCGGTAACCCGCACGATAGTGATGGATAGAGGAGCGGCAGGATCCCGGGGTATCACGGTGTCGACGGACGGATCGACCTCGTCGGTATCGTTGAGGGCGATACCCGCCTCGGTCAGGAGTTCTCCCACAGTGGTTGCGACGCCAGTGATTTGCCGCGTTTCGCCATCGACAACGAGCGTTACAGTGGCCGGAGCGCGCTCATTGCTTGCGTTTGTGTCGGGCGCAGCAGGCAGCGGCGCGCACGAAACCAGTCCCCATGTCAGCCAAGCCCCTGTCATCAATGAGAGGCAGGCGACCGACGACCGCAGTCCAGCGAAGCGGAACCTAAACAAGCGGAACAAGTGCGCTGTGTCCTACGCTGCATTCCAGAACGCGCGAACCTCCGGACTCAGATCACGGGCAACCGCGCGCGTCAGATCGTCGTCGATCAATTGCTTTAGCTCGCCGAAGACGACCTTGGTGGCCCGCTCGGCATTTTTGGGGTCTGTATTGCCATTGTGCCGGGCGACATCCTTCATGAACTTTTCAAGGGGCAAGCGGCTGCTGCGAATGTTGATCAACCGCCAGCCGCGCGTCAGGTCGCGGGCTAACTCATCGGGTAATGCACGCGCCAAATCTTTCTTGGTGCCGCCGCTTATGTTGAAGCCGAGGGTGTGCAGAACGGCGAACGTCAGACGGGAAGCATGATCAGGCGTGCGCAAATTGCCTTTCTGCATGATCGTGCGATAAAAGGAATCGAGAGAGAGGGTTTGATTACTCATGAAATTTGCTTTACCTGGATTGACTTGAGTGATTTTGTGGCTATACTTCCATATTCGATCTGATAATCACAGATTATAGCCGACAAGACGTTTAGTAAGGAATATAACCGCAGCGGCAGTGGCGATCAAATGAGTCGCCCTAACGGTTGATCGTGCGTGATCCGGCGTGTCCCACAATATTCACCCGCTGCAGATTTAAGGTAGACGGAACATGAGTGACAGAATTGTAATCGAAGCGGAAGCGCGTGAAGTGACGGGAAAGCAGGTCAGCCAGTTGCGGCGCGAAGGATGGATCCCCGGCATTATTTATGGCCGCGCCGACACCCGCAGTGTCCAGATGGAGCAGAAGGCGCTTCGACGCGCCCTGCGCACCGTGGGGACAACCCACCTGGCCGATGTGAGCGTGGGGGGCAAGGTCCATACCGTTCTCGTGCGCGAGATTCAACAGCATGCCACACGCGGCGATATCCTGCACGTTGACTTTCTGGAAGTCGACATGAAAGCCAAGCTGCGCACCGAGGCCGAACTGACGGGTGTCGGCGAGGCCGTACCCGAGGCGGAAGGCCTCGGCGTGGCGACTCTGATGCTGCGCGAGGTCGAGATCGAGTGCTACCCTGACGATTTGGTGGCCCAGATCGATGTTAACCTTGACGCGATCCGTACGCCCGATGACGTGATCCATGTACGTGACCTCGTTGCTCCGAAGGGGGTCGAGATTCTGACGGATCCCGATCTGGTTGTGGCCCGCTTTGAGTTTACTGCCACTGAGGAAGAGGACGGCCTTGAAGAAGGGGCTTCGGCCGACGCCGTCGAGGTGATCACAAAGGGCAAGAAGGAAGAAGAGGAGTTCTAGTCCTCTCCCTTTCCCGGCCGTGACCCGAACGCAGCGCGCCTTACTGGCCGTCATCCTGCTCGTGGCCGCGGTCTTACGACTGACCGGTCTGGATTGGGACGGATTTCAGCATCACCATCCGGACGAGCGTTATATCACGTGGGTTGCCACGACGATTGAGTTCCCGTCGATTGGCGGGGGCGATTGGGCCGCTCAATGGCGGCCGGAAACATCAACCTTCAATCCCTTCCACTGGCCCCCCGGGGCCGGTAGCGAAGGGATTGTTGTTTTAGAGGGGGAGCCTCGTGATTTTGCCTACGGTCACGTGCCGTTGTATCTGGGTGTCATGGCCACGCGCCTGGTTGAGCGCGTGTCTCCCTATCTTATCCCTTTATTGCCTCCCAATTGGAGCCTGACCGACGACGTACTGAACGGCGCGGATCGTATTGAGTTCCATCACCTGACGGCGGTGGGGCGCGCGCTGACGGCGTTGTTCGACGTGGGTACGGTGTTTTTCCTTTTCCTGCTCGGTCGTCGGTTGTTCGACGCATCGGTGGGCTTGCTGGCTGCTGCGCTGCTGGCCGTAACGGTGATTCATATCCAGCTCGCCCATTTCTTCACCAGCGACCCTTTCATGACGTTTTTTGTCGTGGCGGCGTTGTATTTCCTCACTCGCGCACAAACGATGGGCCAGTCATTGTCATTGGCTTCCACGCGGCGGGATATTGCCTGGCTGTCGGCGGCCGCGATGATGGTGGGATTGGCTGTCGGATCGAAGTTCGCGGCCATACTGCTCCTGGCGCCGCTGCTATGGGTGGCCTGGGTAATCGGCCGCAGCAAGCGCTGGTGGCTTATGCCGGCGGCGGTGGGCATCGCCATTCTGACGTTCGCGCTCACCAATCCGTTCGCCTTACTCGACTGGAGTTGTCCCCCGGCGCAGCCGGTCGGGACGTCAGGGGGGTGGATTGAGACGCTCTCTCGCTCGTGTTATGCCCAAAATGTGATAACGCAGAATGCGATGGTGAGCGGCCGAACCGATCTCGGATTTACCCGACAATACGAAGGCACGCTCCCTTACGTTTACCACCTGGAGATGTTGATGCGCTGGGGGATGGGGCCGATCTTGGGATTGTTGGGGTTGGCCGGCCTGGTGTGGGCGATATGGAAGGTCGTCCGCTCGATGAGTGACGAGCGTCGGGTGGGCGGCGTTGTGGCCCGGCTCGGGGCGCAACCGCTGTTCACGCTTTTGCTTTGGGTGGTTCCTTATATTCTGCTAACCGGCAGTTTCCACGTCAAATTCATGCGTTATATGCAGCCGGCTATTCCGTTCCTGCTGTTGTTTGGCGCAGCCATGATCCTGAGCTGGAGGAATGTAATCGGCCGGCGTGTCATTGCCGCGCTGGCCCTGGCGAGCGGGGTGCTCTACGCGGTCGCATTCGTGTCCATCTATCGACAGGAGCACCCGTGGAATACGGCATCGCGCTGGATATACGAGGTAGTCCCCCCGGGGACGCTGATCCTGAGCGAACAACTGGATGATTACCTGCCTGTGACGATGATCCTCGACGACAGGCAGCGCCTTCGCAACGAGTACCATAACGCCGAACTCACCTGGCTGGTTGGCGCTGATGAAGCCGACGATGAGGCAAAATTGATGGCGAATCTGGATCTGCTGGCACGGGCCGACTATCTGACAGTCTTGTCCAACCGCGTCTATGGTGTAGCGCCGCGCCTTCCGGAGCGCTATCCGCTCTCCGGCCGCTATCACCAGTTGCTTTTTGACGGCGCACTGGGATATGAGCTTGTTTGGGCAGGAGACCGCAATCCGAACTTCTTGGGTATAGAGGCGCGTGCGGATACGTTCAGTTGGCCGGGCCTGCGCCCGCCGGAAGGTGTTGTTGATCTTTGGGCAGGGCAGGCTGCTTTGACGCCTGGTCGGGCCGATGAGAGTTTCATCGTATATGACCAACCGCTGACGATGATCTTTCGCAATACGGGTAAACTTACGGCCCAACAGATGCGCGCCGCGTTTGACGGCGGCGATATTGATTAAAGGATTTTCTGCCTTTCAGAGTGATCCGCAAGAAAGCTGAGGGAGCAACGATTGACAGAAACCTCGCATAACCGTAGCTATTTGTTCCTGACCGTGTTTGTCGCCGGCATGAGTACACTGGCAATTGAGTTCACGGCCAGTCGCCTGCTACAGGCTGTCTACGGCACGTCCAATATCGTATGGGCCAATGTCATCGGACTGGTTCTGTTGTCGCTGACACTGGGTTATTTCATCGGCGGCCGGCTGGCCGATCGCCGTCCCAGTGAGACGCTGTTCTACGGGCTGGTGACGCTGGCTGGTTTCTGCGCCGTCTTTTTTTTGTTATTGACGGGCGTCGTATTGCGTGACGCCGCCGCGGCCATGGCCGCGATGAACGTGGGCGCCCTTGCCGGCTCTCTGCTTCTCGTTGTCCTGGCTCTCGTTGTACCCGTCACGTTGCTGGGTTGTCTGTCGCCGTTCGCCATCCGGCTGGCCGTGCGCGATGTGGGTGAGGCGGGACGTATAAGCGGCCGAATCTACGCGATTTCCACGCTTGGGAGCCTGCTGGGCACGTATTTGCCCGTGCTGATAGTCATCCCGCTGACCGGTTCGCGACTGACGGCCGTGATCTTCGGCGCGCTCCTTCTGGCGGTCGGATTGGTCGGGTTATGGCGCTCGACCGGCGATCGGCGCACGCGGTTGGCGGCGTTGGCGTTGCCGGTGGTATTGATGCCGGCCGTGGCCCTCTGGCTTGGGGGTGGCGTGAAATCCTATGCCGGGCAACTGTACGAGACGGAATCGGCGTATAACTATATTCAAGTGATTCGTCGCGGAGAGTGCAACTATTTGCTCCTTAACGAAGGACAGGCGTTTCATTCATTCTATTGCGACAGCGGCCGCGTGCCTGAGATCTCGGTATGGAGCATGATGCTGGCCGCGCCTTTCTTCAACGACCCGCCGGCAGCGCCCCGCCGCGCGGCCGTCATCGGGCTGGCGGCGGGGACGATCCCCAAGCAAATGACGCGCGTGTTCGGGCCGATCCCGATCGACGGAATCGAACTCGATCCGGCCATTGCCGACGCGGGGCGACGCTACTTTGCCATGACGGAGACCAACGTTAATGTCATCATTGATGATGGGCGTTATGCCCTGAGCGGCTTGTCCGGCCCCTATGACGTCATTACTGTTGACGCGTATAAGGTGCCTTATATTCCCTGGCACCTGACCACGCGGGAGTTTTTTCTGGAAGTCGAAGAGCGTCTGAGCGACACCGGTGTGCTGGCGATCAATGTAGGGCGAGTGCCGGGTGACCGCCGGTTGATTGACGCGGTTGGGGCGACGCTCCTGTCCGTCTTTCCGACAGTCCACGCTATCGACGTTCCGGGGACTTTGAATACAATTCTGGTGGCAACCCGGCAGCCGACCACGATCGGCAATCTCCGAGCCAACCTGGCTGCGTTGGCGCCGGATGCCGATCCGCTGTTGAGGGACACGTTGACGATGGCGGTCGATAATCCGGCCCCGTTGGGCGCGGATGGGGTGATGATGACGGACGACCGCGCGCCTATTGAGATCATCAGCGATTCGATTGCCGTTCGTTATTTGCTGCAATCCGGTGTATCGGGTCTGGGGGCGTTGGGGCAGTAGAGCGGCCGTTTTCAAGTGAGGAGATCGTATTGAACAATAAAGCATTCATGATTCTCGTGCGCTGGCTGGTCATATTGGCGATGCCGTTCTTTCTCGGCATGGGCACCATTCGCGCCATTATTGCCTGGGACTATCCCGCATTTGAGTATCAGCGTATCCCGCCCGACATGTTCGGGTTCACTCCTGAGCAGCGACTGGAATTGGCTCGCGGAACGTTGGACTATCTGCAACAGTCTGAACCCGCGTCCGATGTCATTCATTTACTGGAGGAATTGCGACTGCCGGGCACAGATCAGCCGCTGTATAATGCGTCGGAGATTAGTCACATGATTGACGTCAAGAATGTGGCCGACGCGATGAAGTGGGTTGCTGTTGTCAGCGGGGCGATCGTGATTGTGGGTTTGGGTCTATTGTTGATTCCGGGCCAAACACGCCACTTTGGCTGGCGCACGCTCATGTATGCGGGGATGGCTACTGTGATTGTGCTGGCCGTTATTGCCGTGGCGATTCTTATTGCCTGGCCGATCTTCTTTGTCCAGTTTCACGAGTTGCTCTTCCCGCCCGGCACGTGGACCTTCGCCTACTCAGATTCGCTCATTCGCCTGTTTCCCGAGCAGTTCTGGTTTGACATCGGCGTTTTGATCAGCGGCGTGACCCTGGCGCTTGGAGTTTTAACCTGGATGGTCGGATTTTTTATGTCCCGACGGGGTGGGCCGGCAACGGCGATCGCGCGGCCTGCCTGATCGGGCATCATGGGCCGACAACGATCTCAATCCAGTTTACTCGATTGGGATAGACCCACACGTTTGCCGTGAAGCGTTTATTTCCGGCATCAACCACGGCTTCGTAGAAGCCGCCGGCGACGTCATCGATGGCGAAGTTCTCGTTCATCGTGTCGTCGCCGTTTGGATCGCCCAAAGCGTAGGATGTAGTCGATGCGTAGGTTGAGGGCGCGTCGACGCGGATGAGCGACACCGGTGCTTCGTGTAGCAGTTCGCCCGATGTGTTGACAATGCGACCGGCGACTACCCCCGTTCCGGGTAGCGGGGTGAGCCACAACAGCGGATTGCGCGTCGCACTGTACAGGTTTTGACCCACACGAACCTCAAAATGAAGGTGTGGCCCGTCGGCGACGCCCGTCGCGCCGGACAGACCCAAAACATCGCCCATCGCCACTCGTTGCCCCACAGTGACGCTGACTTCGGACAAATGACCATATAAGGCGTAGACCGGCGTTGCGCCCGTTGTGTCCAGTTCGAGGATAACAAGGTTGCCGTAGAAGTCGGTCGTTGGCCCATAGGCGGTCTGACTGTCGTTTCCGGCGACGAGCACTGTGCCCGGCGCGACAGCCAGGACCGGTGTGCCCGTTGGTACACCGAACTCCACGCCGGTATGCGGTCTCAGGCTTCCCCCGCGCGTGCTGCCGTAAGGGTATGATTTATCTGTCCAGGACGGAGCAGAGGGAGGAACAGGCCTTCCGAGCCAAAGCTGCTCCCCTTCGACGGGTGGGGGCGGAGGGGGCGGGGTGAATGTCGGTTGGAGGGTAGGAGAGGGAGGGGCTGCGGTTGCGGGTGAAGTCGCTATCGTCGAGCCGGACGGCGTTGAGGTTTGCACGCTGGTTGGCGACGGCGGGGGGACAATCGTATCTGCAGGAACCGGCAAGGATTCGGCGGGTGAAGAGGTGGCACGTGGTGTGGCCTGCGGTGTGGCGTAAGCTATCGTCGCGGTTGAGGGACCAACCGAATTGGTAGTTGCGTCCCCCGCGTCCGAGGCGCACGAGACAAGGAAGAACAGCAACAGAAAACCGGCCGTCAATCCAAAATGGCCGGGCACAAACTGCGACCGCATTAAACTACAGGCCTCCGCGTTCCTCAGCTGTGGCCGTGGCCGTCGCGGCCAGTTGATCTACTTCCGCGATTAGCGCGTTGACTTCCGCAGTCCAATTCACGGCAAGTTCGCGATTCCTGAGACTTGCACCGTTTATCTTCACGTTCAGGCCTGCACCCTGAGCGGCCGCGCGGGCCATGATAGCGCCGACGGCGGCGTCGGTCGCGGTGTTGACGTTTCCGATAGTGGCGATTGAAAGAGCCAGGCGCGCCGCGTCCCGACACAGGCGCGCCACGCGCAAGGGTACTTCACCCGCATGGATGGTGGCAGCCTCCAGGGCAGCGGCCTTTTCTTCCTCGCCAAGTTCCTTGTTGCGCACGACGGTCAGAATGGCCTCAAAGGACGCCGCATCCTCTTCGATGGCCATGATTAATTCGCGCCGGATTGATTCGGCCTCGTCCAGAATGCGGCCGGCCTGTTCCGACACGTCCATATATCGCTTGCGGCCGACCGTCAGACCGGCAGCCATCTGGGCCAACGCGGCTCCCAATGCCCCAACCAGGGCCGAAACCGAGCCGCCGCCGGGTGTGGGCGTCGCCGCGGCAACCGAGTCGGCGAAGCGGCCCGGGGACAGGGTTTCTGTCTTGCCGTTTTCCGGTGCGGCGGGTGCCTGCAAGCGCAGCTCCAGCACTTGCTCGTCCTGCAAATTGTCCAGCTGGAGATACCATTTGGCGCTTTCCAACAACGCTTTTTGCGGCAATAGCCCGACAAGTTCCGCGTGTGTGATCGCGAGGCCATAGCGAGCTGCTTCGCGACGAACCATTTCCTGGACGCGATAGATGGGCGTCTTCTCAAAATTGGTCAGATTCATGCTCACCTGCGCGTGCCCCTCGACCAGAAAGCCGCGCGCTTGCACGAAGCGTAATCCGCCACTGGTATGGCGAATGGCGCGAGCGATTTGCTCGGCAACGCCGACATTATCGGTGTTAAGATACAGGTTATAAGCGATCAGGAACGGCCGCGCGCCGATGACCGTGGCTCCCCAGTTGTGCGGTTCGGCCGGGCCATAGTCCGGCCGTCGATCGGGATTGACGGCGACTTCTTCTTTCCAGGTCTCATATTCGCCCTTGCGAATGACCGAGAGACTCTCTCGATCGGGTCGGGTGGCGGCCGCGCCATAGAGATAGACGGCCACGCCCAATTCTTCGCCTACCCGCTTTCCCAGTCGTCGCGCCAGGAGAACGCAATCGTCCATTGTAGCGCCGCGGACGGGGATAAACGGGAAGACGTCCGTGGCCCCAATGCGAGGATGTTCGCCTGTGTGGTGGTCAAGGTCAATCAGATCTTTGGCCGCGGCGATGGCCCGAAAACCGGCTTCCACCACGTCGTCGGGCGCGCCGACGAAAGTGACCACCGTGCGATTGTGGTCGGGGTCGGCGCTGACGTCCAGGACCTGAACGGCCGGGACCGTGCGGATCGCGTCGACGATCTTGCCGTACACGGCCGGATTGCGGCCGTTGCTGAAATTGGGGACGCACTCGACAATCGTTTGCATGCCATTTCTCCTTTAGGTTTGAGATGTAGTTTTAGCAGGAGTCAGTCCGCGCGGCTACCTAACGCGAGCGAATGCGGGACTTTAGCCGCTTCCACCGCTCTCGAACCGTCAAAACGTCTTCGCCGGCAATAGTATGAGGGCTGTAGCGCGCTTCCAGAAAGGCCCGGGTTAGCTCGTCGAGGTCTGCTTCGGAATCGGGCCAGGCTTGCTCCAAGTTCTGTGCATATTCGAGAGGGGTCTCGCCGGTACGACGAGCAATGCCTCGCTCACCCGCTCGCCGAACCAGTGAAAGATAGTAATACCGGATTTGTTCGCGGGGTGTCAGATTTCCGAGGCGAAGGAAGCGCGGCTTCGCAGGTAGAGCGGCTTTTGGCGAAGCCGGGGTGGATGGTGATGTGCCCAGGCGTACCTGCAATCCGCGCCGAGCCGAGCGG